>Ga0272443_10003805_pt1 | contig 17319 bp, 14 predicted proteins | sample SSMAcet12_FD_193581 | JGI IMG/M metagenome (GOLD analysis project Ga0272443, IMG submission 193581) | Marine sediment archaeal communities from Little Sippewissett salt marsh, Falmouth, MA, United States - SSM-Acet-12 | ecosystem: Environmental > Aquatic > Marine > Wetlands > Sediment ... | reverse complement strand
CGCGAGGTTCGGGGTTCGAGTCCCTGCGCCGCTAGTTGCGATTTTTCTTTGGGGGGCGTAGCTCCAACCGGGAGAGCGCTGCGTTCGCAACGCAGAGGTTGGCGGTTCGAATCCGCTCGCCTCCACAAGACACAACCGACTCAAGAACCGGGGAGCTCAACTCCCCGGTTCTCTTCCGAACGGTAGAGTCAGCTTCTGCACCGACGTCTCAACGGTTTCGCCGTCTCCTATTGCACCGGAAGCACGTCGCGTGGTTCAAAGACCGCGCCCTGGCCCCGAAAAGAAGAACGTGTCGATCATGAACGAGGAGCCGCAGCCGACCGATTGGACGACGGTTCGCCCAGCGTATCCACTGCTACTTGCCGTTGCCGAGCATCCACAGGAATGCCTCTTCCAACGTCGGCTCGAGAGGCTCCACGAGGTCGGCTCCAAACCTCTCTGCGAGGTCCGACTCAATCGGTTCACTGGCGAGGACGATGTTGGAATCCTTCACGTGCCGGCACTCGACCGCTGCGAGGCCGAAGTCCTTGATCGGTTGGGGCACGCGCACCACGTACTTGTACAGGATTCCCCGCAGACTCTCCTTGATACCTTGGGATGTCCCAATGGAGACGAGTCGGCCGTTCTTCAGCAAGCCGATGGAGTCGGAGATCAGCTCAATCTCCCCAAGCTGATGGCTTGCGATGAGAATCGTCTTGTCCTGCGATCGCAGTTGGTAGATCAGCTCGCGGATCGAATTGACCCCTTGGACATCGATACCGCTCGTGGGCTCGTCGAGCAGCAGTACCGACGGCTCGTGGAGCAGCGCACGTGCGATTCCCAATCTCTGCTTCATGCCCTGTGAGTACTTCCCGACGCGCTTTCCGCGCTCGTCCCACAGGCCAACGAAACGAAGCATCGCGCCAACGCGTTGCCGAAGGCGCTTGCCCCTGATCCGGTGCAGCCGTCCGAAGAACGTCAGGTTGTCGAGGGCCGACATGTCGTTGTAGAACGCCATGTTGGCGTACACATGACCGATCACCGATTTCACAGCCAGAGGCTGGCGTGTCAGGTCTATCCCGAGAATCCGAATCCGACCAGCCTGAGGCCGAATCAGCCCGGCGAGGAGCTTGATCGTCGTCGTCTTCCCGGCGCCGTTCGGCCCGAGAAGCCCGAACACGTGATGCCGCGCTACGGAGAACGTCACCCGGTCGACCACCGCACGGCCGTCATAGACCTTGGTGAGGTCTTCCACTTCGATGGGCAGCATTCGCTCTAGACCTCCAATCTCGAGAGGACTCGGATGTTGAGCCCAAACAGAGCGAGCCAGACAGCGACCATCCCCAGCAGTTCCGCCCATGCGCGCCGGAGGGAGAGCCATACGGGCGGCGTCGGATCCACCGGCGGTTGGGGAGCAAAGATCTCTGTCGCATTCTCATGACGATCCTGGAGCAACTGACCGGCGATCTCCCAAACCAAGTGGACGGGCGAGATAGCGGCGAACCACCGCTCCCGTCGATAGTCGGCCTGGACCATCTCGAACAGCCGTTGGCCGTGGGCCGCGAGTTCCAGCAGATACCGATGGACCTCCGGGGGCGCGTCTGCTGCCAGTTCTTCCGCCGATGGCGGAGCCCCTGTCATCCACATGTCATGGGAATACAGGTACTCGTTCACCAAGCGAGGTGGGAAGGGAATCGTCGGATAGCTCCTGTGTCGTGCGATGAACAGGTTCTCCCCCGCCATCTGTCCTGCGAAGACGACCAAGGCGATAGCCACGCACGTCCACACAGACTGGATCGACGACCGCAGGAGCGCGCTCACCAGGTTCCCTACAAGCACGAATACCGATGTGTAGAACCCGAGGATGATGACGAAGGTGATGCTGCGAACCACTTGGCCGCCTATGAAGCCAAGCCGGACGAAGCAACCTGCGGCCGACACCGCAAGGGCAAGTCCGATGCCGATCAGCAATGCGATGCCCATTGAGTCTCCGAGCACGCGGGCCATGCCCAACACAGACGGCCTGATGGGCGCCGCGTAAACGCTCTGAGCTACGCCCGATTCCAGCTCTTGGCTAATCTCCCGCGACGCGAGGAGCAGGCCGACGAGCGGAAGGATGATAAACAGCCACCGACTTGACAGCCGGAGGGGCAACAGGACACCACCGGGATAGGTCGCCACGTAGGTCAGGTTCGTCGCATCCCACACCTGCGTGTGGACCGACCCAACGTCTACCGACACCGCGGGCATCGGGGCGACAGCGGGGCCGAACCTCTGCACCGTGTCGCCCAGCATGGCCGCCCGCGTCCTCGCGCCGTTGAGCATCCCAACGAACACCAGCATGCCGATCAGGACGACAAACGAGAGAGCCGTCCCGGCAGAGATCCGCCTGGCGATGAAGAACCCGACGAGGCGGATGAACAGCATCATGGTTCGCACAGCTCCCTTCTCATGAAGATCATCGTTCCGGCGAGAATCCCCACTACGAGAGCCGCACCCAATGCGATGAGTTCTTCATTGATGATGCCGGCAGAGGACCACGCCACTCGGCACAAGCAAGTTGAATCCAGGCGCGTCGGAGTGGGATCGGCAATCTCGTGCAGAATCCGCTGCAAGGCATTGGCCGGCGTGTGGCGGATCGCGAGGATCGCGAGAAAGGCTGGATCGTCCGGCCAATCGCCGGTGTCCCGCGTCGGCTGCACGAGTTCAGGGTTGGCGTCGAAGTAGGAACCAGTCAGCAGTCCCCCGAGATTGGGGAATACGCCAGTTAAGACGATCACCAGAGCGAGACCGACCAGGATTGCTGCGGAGCGCCTTCTGAACCACACCCCGAACCAGAGCCCGACGCTGGCGAAGATGGCGGCGTAGAGGCTTGAGCATGCGAAGGCCCCATTCAGCTGATGCTGGACGGACTGGCCGCTCGGTCCCGCCACAAGCAGGAGGAGGCCGCAAAGCCCCCAGCTGATAGCCATGACGGCCGCGACATAGCACAGCAGGGCTGCCACGTGGGCCAAGTAGAGTACCGTACGTCGAATCGGTGCTGCGAGAACCGTCAGACTCTCACCTCCACGCGGCGGCGACATTGCCACTCCGATCAGGAGAGAGGCGAAAGGGAGTGCGTACAACATCACGCCTGCGAGCGATGATGTTGATAGGTCGTCCCCGGTCGCCCCCTCATTCGAGAACAGGACCTGCCCGGGGACAGCTCCTCTAGGGATCGGAGTCATGCTGAGGAACGCACCGCCCCAGGACGCGACCCTCTCCAAGGAGGGATCCTCCGTGAGGGCGTGGATCCGGTCGAATGCACCGCCTCCACGTGCATGGATCGTCAGTCGCTGCCCGACCGCAAGAACCATCAATCCGACGACAGCACACGTCAGGACGACAGCTGCACGGTTCCCTAGCGTTGATCGAAGCAGGAATGCCGCTACCCGCGGAAGGACCCACCCCTTCATTGGCGTTGCATCATCTCCCCCCCGAAACGATGTCTCGCAGTCCTGCATCGACATCCCACTGTCTTGCAGCGAAGAGCCAAAGCTCAGCGCACCAATTCCTCGGCCGTGTGTGTACCAGAACTGTGATACGATGAAGCTCGTCTTGTCGATCCCATGGCCAAGTCACGCGCAGAGCGGATCCACGTGTGCGTTAGCAGCGAGTGCCTCACGCGTGAGACGATCGACCGTGGGTCGGACCAGCCGACTAGCTAGCATGACACGCAGCACGTGTCGCCCTCCCACTGCATCAGGTAACCTCTTGACGGGCACCAGTACTCCTGGTAGCACGGTTGTGCGAAGCTGTCGTCAGGGCAGGGGATAGTCGCCCATCCATAGCAGATGCCTCCCCCAGTAAGGCAGTCTTCCCACTCGCAGATTGGCTGCGGTTGACAACCTGCCTGAGCGAGGAGATACGCGCCAAGATACACGACAGCGGCAGCCAGAATCGCGACACAGACTCGCTTGTGCATTGTCGTTCCTCCTTTCGCTTGCTATGTGATACAGGAGGTATATCTTCTTATGTCGTACAAGTCAAGTACCTCGCTTAGATGTATTCCTCAGACCCTCTTCCCTCCCCTCCTCCTCCGTGCCTGGTCTTGACTTGGGGTAGGGATTGGGTCGACACGCATCGGCGCCGCCCTGATCGTTGCAGCGCAGAAGCGCCATCCATGGGCTTGCCTACGCGTAGCCGCCTCGGGAGCAGCCGCAAAGCGCTCTCCCCCGAACCACCCCCCACACGAAGCGCCCGTCTCCTGCGCAAACCTGCGAGACAAGGGGAATGGAGTATCCCTGAATGGCGTGCTCTCGATGGAGAAGGAGGGGCTGCCCAGTCGCTTGCCCGTCCTCCAGTCTGGATCGTTGCCCGATCGACGGCCGGGCTGATGCTCGGCCGATTGTCTTCTAGAAGGTCACCTCGAACGACAGCGTCCACTCCGTGAAGCCGGTCGTGTCGACCGTGATCGTCGTGGATGTCGACACCGACGTGCCGAGCGCCAGCTCGATCCCCATCGTGCTCTGGGCCCAATCGAACAGCAGGCCGGTGGTCGTGCTGAAGAACGTATCGACCATGAACGAGAAGCCGCAGCCGATTGGGGGGACGTCGACGACGAGCGAGACAATCTCCCAGTAGTCCTGCGGGTAGTAGAGGTGCCCCTCGGTCGTCGCCGTCGTCAGCGGCTCGACGAGGAACCCGAATTCCGGCGTCGTAATCACGTAGTCGGTCGTATTCAGGTTGGACACGCTGGTCAGCGTCGCGCCCGCGAAGGTGCACGTGAAGGCGATTCCATAGATCTCGACACCGGTGATCGTCCCTCCACTGCCGAGAAGGTTCGTGTAGATGCTCAGGCAGCCGTAGTCGGTCTCGAGGCTCGGTGTGAACGTGTAGCTCTTCGATTGGATCCGATACACGAACTCGATCGTGAAGTTCAGCGGCAGGCCGAACAGCTGCAGGAACGACAGCTCGAGTTCCTGGCTCTCGAATCCGGTCTTGTCGAACGTCGTCAGACTGGTCAGCTCGATGCAGCAGAACGCCGTCGCGCTGAAGGTCAGCTCCTGGCCGGAGAACCCGATCGGCAACGGATCGATCGTCGGATCGGTAAGAAACGTCTTCTTCGCCAGGCTCGACGGCTGGCTGGTGGACGCGGTGAACGTGATTCCACTCAGATCGGCCCCGAAGAACGTGGCGCTCTCGAACGTGAACACGCCGCCGAGGACCTCGCCGTATAGATCGAACACGTAGCCGTAGTTCGACGGTTGGAGCAGCGTTGCCCCGACCGCTGCCCCGTAGATGCTCACCGTGACCGGAGACAGGTCGAGTTGCAGCAAACCTTGCGCATAGACGAACGATCCGGTCTGCGGCTCGAACAGAATCTGCCCGTCGAACAGGACGCTTCCCAACGTGGCCGTCAGATCGATCTCCTGCCACAGCCACCCGTCGAACAGGAAGTCGGAGACCGAGGCGATCTCGAGGAAGCTCAGGCTGAGCCCGACATCGAGCGTCGACTGAAACGCCGAGAACGGCTGCGGCTGCTGCGGGGACAGGCCGATCTCCGCCCTCCAACTACCCGTGAACCCATCGCTCCCGAGCGCGCCCACCGCGCAGAACAGGATGACTACGACGCACAACAGGTATCGACCGTTCACGATGCACTCCCCCTCGACGTGAAGCGCGCTTGCGCTCCCCACAGTTCAAGCCACGTTGTCGACTGCTCACGACCGTTCTCACGCATCGTCCCTGACCCTACGGTCTGCAGCGCGCCCACCCCACGGGGAACGACCGTACGACAGGGGAAATGGATCACCTGCTCGCTCAGCGAACGTCCTCCGAATCCTCGACAGAGGCCGGGACGTACTTCCCGTCGATTGCCGGAAAGCCCCTCCTTGCGTAGACTCCCGCTCATGAGACGCTTCCTGATCCTCGGACACTCCGCACCGATCGATCCGGGCTTCCACCTCAACGACCTGCCCGGCGGCGCCGGGCGGCTCGACGTTCTCTGTCGCGCCGTCGGTGCCTCGCTTCTCGTCTCCCACGGCATCCGGTCGGACGTCGAGATCCTCCTTCTTCTTCGGAACGAGGTCCGGATCCGAATCGACGGCGCCCGCGTCAAGCGGCTGAACCCGGACGAGCGATCGACGGCGGCGTTGATCCGACGCGCGTTGGCCGTCATCTCCGACGCAAACGATCCCGAAGCAAGCACCACTGCCGACTCCGGCTCCGCGTCGTCGGGATCAGCCGATCCTGCCGATCCCGGAGAAGGCGCCGGTGCGAGCGGAGGCACCTTCTCCGACGGCTCCGAAGTGTCCGGCCGTGCCGATCCTGCCGATCCCGGAGAAGGCGCCGGTGCAAGCGGAGGCGCGTTCTCCGACGGCTCCGCAGCGTCCGGCCGTGCCGATCCTGCCGATCCCGGAGAAGGCGCCGGTGCAAGCGGAGGCGCGTTCTCCGACGGCTCCGCAGCGTCCGGCCGCGCCGATCCTGCCAGTCCCGGAGAAGGCGCCGGTGCGAGCGGAGGCGCGTTCTCCGACGGCTCCGAAGTGTCCGGCCGCGCCGCACACGAGGAGACGCAGAGTACCCCCGGCATCCACGTCTCCCGATGCACGTTGGAGATGGCAGTGGATGATCTACTCGCGATCGGTGCGTCACCGGTCGTCCTCCACGAGACCGGCACGCCTGCGGACTCGTTCGCCTTCCCGTCCGATCCCGCGTTCATCCTCTCCGATCACACCGACTACACCGAGGAGGAGGAGCGGCTGCTCGCCGATCTCCCACGAGTCTCGCTCGGGTCCCGTCCGCTGCACACCAGCCAGGCGATCACGATTGCCCACTACCTTCTCGACCGCCGCGCGGAGGATGTGAACGAGGACCTCGCACTGGCCCACAAGGTGTGGGGTGAGCCGCAGGCGCAGATGATCAAGGGGCTGCTCGAGGACTTCGGGATCCCGGCCAATCTCGTGACACACGCGACGCCGTCGGTCTACCCGCTGGTTCTCGACGGACTCGCCGAGGTGCGCATCATGGTTCGATCACGTGATCTGGAACAGGCACGCCAGGTGATCGCCGACTACTTCGAGGCGCCGTGTGAGGAGTGAGGCATCCACCCCGTCGGCTAGGACCCCGTGATGCGAAACCCGCCGGACGAAGGAGAGCAATCGAGGCGTCGCGCCCGGATGGTCGAACACGACCTTCGGCGTCGCGGTATCCGAGATGCTGCCGTCCTGACGGCGATGGGCCGCGTTCCGCGCCATTCGTTCGTCCCGCCGGTCGGTCTCTACGAAGCATACGCCGACTACCCGCTCCCGATCGGTGAGGGGCAGACGATCTCCCAGCCGTACATCGTCGCGCTGATGACCGAGGCGCTGACGATCGAACCCGGCGTCGCCGTCCTCGAACTCGGGACCGGCTCCGGGTACCAGGCGGCCGTCCTCGCCGAATGCGGCGCCCGGGTCTGGACGATCGACCGGTCGCCGCGCTTGCAGGAGCGCGCGGCCGCACGGCTCCGCGGGCTGGGCTACACCGGCATCCGGACGACGGTCGGCGACGGCACCGTCGGCCTTCCGGACGAAGCCCCGTTCGACCGCATCCTCGCCACCGGGAGCCTCCCGGAGCTTCCCGAGACCCTCCTTCGCCAGCTGACCGACGGAGGGGTGTTCGTCGGACCGATCGGATCGCTGTACGCTCAGGATCTCGTCCGGATCGTGTATCATCCGGGCCGAACGACGCGCGAGAACCTCGGCCCGTGCCGATTCGTCCCACTGATCGGGGCGAACGGTTGGGACGGGCGTGTCGCGCGGGCAGGCTTCGGACCGACGCCGTAGAGGAGAGGAATCGATCATGACCGAGTTCATCGATCTGCGCAGCGACACCGTCACGCGACCGACCGAGGGCATGCGGCGAGCGATCGCCGACGCCGTGGTGGGCGACGACGTGTTCGGCGAGGACCCGACCGTCAACGCGCTCGAGGAGCGGACGGCGGAGTTGCTCGGGATGGAGAGCGGTCTGTTCCTCGCCAGTGGGACGATGGGCAACCTCGTCGCACTCCTCGTTCACGCCGGCCGCGGCGACGAGGCGATCCTCGGGGACCGCTCGCATACCTTCCTCTACGAGGTCGGAGGCTGCGCCGGCCTCGGCGGAATCCACCCGAATGCCCTCCCCAACGGCGAGGATGGCACGCTCGATCTGGCCGCCGTCAAGGCGGCGATTCGCGATCCGTCGAACGTGCACTTCCCGCGGACGCGGCTGATCTGCCTCGAGAACACTCACAATCGCTGCGGCGGCATCGCGCTGTCACCCGAGTACTGCGATACCGCCCGTGCGCTGGCCGGCCGGCACGGTCTCGCCGTTCACCTCGACGGTGCACGCCTGCTCAACGCCTCGATCGCACTCGACATCGAGCCAAGCGCGCTGACTCGCTGCGCCGATTCGGTGACGATCTGCCTATCCAAGGGTCTCGGCGCACCGGTCGGCGCGGTCCTGTGCGGCAACCGCCCGTTCATCGAGGACGCGCGCCGCATGCGCAAGGCGGTCGGCGGTGGGATGCGCCAAGCCGGAATCCTCGCGGCCGCCGGCCTGTATGCACTCGAGCATCACGTCGAGCGTCTTGCCGAGGATCACGCCAACGCGGCCCGCTTGGCCGCCGGGATCGACGCGCTCGACGGGCTCTCCTGCCCGCAGGCTCGCGGCGGTCCGTGGTCGAACCTGATCTACTTCGACGTCAACGGCGCCGCGATCGGTCGGCCGGGGCTCGATGCGGTCTCCCTCACCGGGCAACTGGCGGAGAGGGGCATCCTCTGCATTCCCCTCGGTGAGGGCCATCCGCGTATCCGGATGGTGACACACCTCGACGTCTCGAGCGCCGATGTCGATCGAGCGCTCGACGCCCTCCGGTCTTCTCTGCGCGGGACGTAAGTCCCACCCCATTCCGAAACAGGTCGTCTCCCGACGGCGTCGATGAGCTTCGTCGCCGGGAACCGAGCCCCTATCCTCGCGGTACCGGGTGGTGCGGGCGGCGATCCTATGACGGGACGCCACTCGTGCCCGGTTCATCGGCCTTGACGAAGGGGGAACGATGAAGGGGCTAGCGACTGCACTGTTGATCATCGGGTGGGCATCCGTCGCGGCGTGCGGCGGACCGCTGGAGATGTCGTTCGGCGGAGGTCCGTCGTTAATCTCGCTCGACGCCATCAATGAATCGATCGGCCTGTTCAATGCACTGATCGAGCATCTGAACGAGACGTTCGCGATCCATCCCGACGTCTCCGGATCGGTCGACCTCGCTCCTTCCATCGGCGGCGGTCTGTACCTTCAGGGAGCCGAGAGGTACTGGGTGACCGACTGGTTCGCGTTCGGCGGCCACGTCGGGTACTCGCGCGCCTCGACGGCGACGACCGGCTTCTATGAAGGTGCGGAGATCTCCGAGATCACCGTCGACCTGGCGTTCCAAGCGGTCGGCGGGGCGTTCGGCGCCGAGGCGACGTTCGTCGACGTCGGACTGCGTCTCGGAGCGTTCGGCGGTATCGGGTACTACTACGTCCTGTTCGATCGAAAGACGGTGTTCGAGATTCCGTCGGAGTATCCGGACATCATCGCCGGCGTCCCGCCGGAGGCCGAAGCCCGGTACACCGGCGGATCGATCGGCTTCGAGGCCGGCCTATCGCTGTCCTATCCCGTCGCGGACTGGTTCACGATCGGCAGCCGTGTCACCTACCGCTCGGCGCGGATCCCGGAGCTGGCGGACGACCTGGCGAACGTCCTCGATCTCGACGGCGACGGAGTCGGCGAGCCGATCGGTCTCTCCGGCCTCACGGTCCAGCTAACCGTTTCGATCAACATCGACCTCTCCCTCGACGGGAGGAAGGAGTAGCATCATGAAGAGGGGGAAATGCATCCTCGGCCTCGTGACGATCGGCCTTCTTGCCGCATCGCTCACCGGCTGTCTGCAACTGCAACGCAATCAACCGCAAGCGCTGTTCACTGCGTCGCTTGCCGAGCATGTCGTGCCGTTCACCGCGAGCTTCGATGCCACCCTGTCGTACGCGCCGGGCGGCGAGATCGTCTCCTATCTCTGGTCGTTCGGTGACGGCGGGGCCGAAGAGGGACCGGTCGCCGATCACACGTACGCCGAGGACGGCGACTATGTGGTGCGCCTGACCGTGATCGACGCCGACGGCGTATCGTCGTCGCGCACGATGACGATGCAAGCGCTCAACCCACCGCCGGTCGCAGGCTTCTCGTATACGCCGAAGAGCAACATGGAGGGGGTCGACTTCGTCTCGTGCAGCGAGACGATCACGTTCAACGCCGCCGACCTGTGCTCCGACGACGGCGAGATCGTCTCCTACGTTTGGTACTTCGGATACCGCGATGAGGACAACGAGCCGGCGACCGCCGAGGGCGCCGTGGTCACGCACGAGTTCCTCTACGCCGGCACGTACTCGGTGTCGCTGACCGTCACCGACAACGACGGCGACGAGACGACCTACATCGAGCAGGTCGTGGTGAAGGGCGGCCCACCGTGCTACACCGACGTGACCGGCGACGTGCCGTGGACCTGTGGGAGCGTGGGAGAATGACGAAGCGAACCCTCTTGCTCCTCGTTCTGCTCGCACCGGTCTTCCTCTCCGGGTGCGTTCTGAACGAGATCATGAGCGACGTCGTGAACAAGGCGCCGCGCGCCGTGATCGGGGCCGAGCCGAGAGAGGGGCCCGCACCGCTGTCGGTCCGGTTCGACGGCCGGTTCTCCCATGACGACGACGGAGAGATCGCCGAGTATCGATGGGATTTCGGCGATCCGGCCAGCACGGGCACCGAGGTCGGCGACGTTTGCGAGCACACGTTCACCCATCCGGGAACGTATCTCGTGAAGCTGACGATCATCGATGACCATGGATCGATCGACTCGCAGCAGATCGCCATCATCGTCACGAACGCTGCACCGGTAGCCGAGGCGTCGGTGAACAACGACAGCCCGCTGCCGGGCGTGAAGGTCATCTTCAATGCTTCCGCTTCCCACGATGCGCAAGGCGACATCGTCAGTTACGAGTGGGACTTCGGAGACGGCAACGGCGCAACCGGGGTCGTCGCCGAACACACGTACAAGCAGGGCGGCTACTACGTCGCCACCCTCATCGTGACCGATTCGAGCGGCGCGACCGGGCGGACGCATCTCGGGATCAACGTCCAGCCGGGCCAGAGCGACTGCGATGACGACACCTGTGGCGGCGAGGACAAGCCGTACGCGATCATCACGAGCAACTGGTCCTGTTCGGGGGCCACAGTCGGCGAGCCGATCCGATTCGACGGGACCGCATCACGGCCGGGGGTCGGGCGGATCCTCAGCTACCATTGGGATTTCGGGGACGGCTCGACCACGTCAGGCGGAGTCGTCACGCACGCCTACACGAGCCAGAACACGTACATCGTCACGCTGACGGTCGTCGACGAGGGCGGCGGCGTCGATACCGCCACCGGAGCCGTCAACGTCGATTCGACCTGCTACTAGGAAGCTACGCTGCACCTCCGGCAACGCGCCGGGACGAGTCACTCGGCCCGCCTCGGCGCGTCTGTCTTGGAGACACCCTCTTCCGATTGCGTCTCGAGGATCATCCCGCATCCTCGAACTGCAGGTAGTACGGCTGGTCGACGATATCGACGTCGATCAAATACCCCTCGCCGTCGAAGTACGTGCAGACCACGATCGCCGGTTCCGTTGTCTCGATGTCGATCAAGCCCCAAACGCCCTCTCCGGGCGGGAACGCGTCGGCGAGGTCGATGAACACCGGCTGGCGCGCCGGCAGCGGCAGTTCGCGGTAGTACTGGAGCGTCCCGGATGCGTCGTACATGTACAGCGAGCCGAAGGTGAGCCGCTCGTTCGGGCTGAGGATCGTGATCGTCGTCTGACGGTTCGGCGTATCGGCGTAGCTGACGCCGTACCAGTAGTTCTCGACCTCCGGCCCGGCGGTGCTCCCGCCCAGTTCGCCGTAGTTCTCGACGAACAGCCAGCCCTCTTCCGTGCCGATCCAGACGCCGACTTGGACAAGCAGCTCGCTCTCGATCTCCGCCAGTCCCCACATCGAGTCATCCGTCTCCGCGAGGAGCCCGTTCAGGAAGACGGCGGCCGACTCGTACTCGTCCAGGCCGTGCCGCGACTCCACCAGGACCGATCCGTTGGCGTCGTAGAGCCGAATCGTGATCCCGTCGGCCGACGCGTACTCGCTCGCGTTACTCAGGACGACGACGGTGTTCACCCCCGGGGCGCAGTCGTAGTACGCCCAGATCGTACGGCCCGTGGCCGCCGTTCCTGCGGCGATCAGTACGGCGATGCAGAGCAGCGCCGCCGTCTTCTTGGTTGCGATCAATAGTCCTCCCCTTCGGAGTCCGGTGCTACGACCCGCCCCGCGGCGAGGCGCTGGCGATCGGTTCGTCCAGGACCGCGCGCAGGTACTTCCCCGTATGCGACGCCTCCGCCTCGACGATCTCCTCCGGAGACCCAACGGCAATCACCGTTCCGCCTCCGTCGCCGCCCTCCGGGCCGAGATCGATGATCCAGTCGGCGGTCTTGATCACGTCGAGGTTGTGCTCGATCACGACGACCGTGTTCCCCCCGTCGACGAGGCGGTGCAGGACCTCGAGCAGCTTGCTGACGTCGGCGGCGTGCAACCCGGTCGTCGGCTCGTCGAGGATGTACAACGTCTTCCCCGTCGAACGCTTCGACAGCTCCTTCGCCAGTTTGATCCGTTGCGCCTCGCCGCCGGAGAGCTCCGTCGCCGGCTGCCCGAGTGTGATGTAGGTGAGCCCGACGTCGTTGAGCGTCTGTAAACGACGGCGGATCCTCGGCACGTTCTCGAAGAACGTCAGCGCTTCCTCCACCGACATCGCGAGGACGTCGGCGATCGTCTTCCCCTTGTAGCGCACCTGCAGCGTCTCTCGGTTGTACCGAGTTCCCTTACACACCTCGCACGGCACGTACACGTCCGGCAGGAAATGCATCTCGATCTTCTCCTGCCCCTGTCCCTGGCACGACTCGCACCGGCCGCCCTTGACGTTGAACGAGAAGCGCCCGGCGGCGTAGCCGCGCAGCTTCGCGTCCGGCGTTCGAGCGAACAGGGCCCGGATCTCGTCGAACAGCTTCGTGTACGTCGCCGGGTTCGACCTCGGCGTACGGCCGATCGGCGACTGGTCGATCTCGATCACCTTGTCGATGTGCCCGATCCCCTCGATCCCGTCGTGCGTGCCGGCCCGGCGGGCCGCCAAGTGCAGTTCGTGCGCCACCCCGCGGTACAGGACATCGTCCACCAGCGAGCTCTTCCCGGACCCGGAAACTCCGGTGACGCAGACGAACCGCCCCAGCGGGAACTCGACGTCGATCCCTCGCAGGTTGTGCACCGCTGCGCCGAGGACCTTCAGTGACTTGCCGTTGCCCCGGCGACGCTTCGCGGGGATCGGGATCTGCAACCGACCGGACAGGTACTGACCGGTCACCGACTCGGGATGCGCTGCGACCTCCTCCGGCGGGCCGGCGGCTACGATCCGTCCGCCGTGCAGACCCGCGCCGGGTCCGAGGTCGAGGATGAAGTCACTCTCACGCATCGTCTCCTCGTCGTGCTCGACGACGATCACCGTATTCCCGAGGTCGCGCAGCCCTTTGAGCGTCTCCAGCAGCCGTCGGTTGTCCCGCTGGTGGAGTCCGATCGACGGCTCGTCGAGCACATAGAGGACGCCGGTCAGCTGACTGCCGATTTGCGTCGCCAGCCGGATCCGTTGCGCCTCGCCGCCGGCGAGCGTCCCCGCCTGGCGGTCGAGCGTCAAGTAGTCGAGGCCGACCGCCACCATGAAGCCGAGCCGGGCCCGGATCTCCTTCAGGATCTGTGCCGAGATCATCTCCTCGCGAGACGTGAGCGACAGGTTCTCGAAGAAGGTCAATGCGGAGCGGATCGACAACGTTGTCACTTCGTGGATGTTCAGCCCGTCGACCGTCACCGCAAGGATTTCCGGCTTCAGCCGGGCGCCCTGGCAGGTCGGGCAGGGCAGCGTCGCCAAGTACTGCTCCAGTTCCCCGCGCCATTGATCCGACGTCGTTTCCCGATACCACCGCTCGAGCGAAACGACGATCCCCCGGAACGGCCGCTTCACCGTCCGTTCGTATCCCGACGCCGACTTGTAGTGGAAGGAGATCTCCTTCCCGCCGGTGCCGTAGAGGATCACGTCAAGCGCCTTCTTCGGCACCTCCCCGAGCGGCTGCTGGGGATCGATCTTGAGATGCTTCGCCAGCGCGGTCATCTGCGCCTGGTACCACCGGCTCGACGTGTTCGCAAACGGGATCAGCCCGCCGTTCAGCAGCCCGAGCCTCGGATCGATGACCAACTCGGGGTCGATCTCCTTTCGGTAGCCGAGACCGCTGCATTCGGGACACGCGCCGAACGGGCTGTTGAACGAGAACATCCGCGGCGACAGCTCCTCGTAGCTGACGCCACACTGAATACAGGCGTAGTGCTCGGAGTGCATCCGCTCCTCGCCGTCTTCGCCGAGAAGGCTGACGAGCCCACCACCGTGTTTCAGCGCCGTCTCGACCGAATCGGCGATCCGCGACCGCTTCTCCGGCCCGACGACGACGCGGTCGACGACGATCTCGATCGTGTGCTTCTGCTGCTTCGCAAGCTCGATCTCCTCGTACAGCGTCCGGACGACGCCGTCGACGCGAACGCGGGTGAACCCCTCGTGGCGGATCTCGTCGAACGTCTTCTTGTACTCGCCCTTTCGCCCTCGAACGACCGGCGAGAGGATCTGGAGCTTCGTCCCGTTCGGCAGTTCCATGATCGCATCGATGATCTGCTCCGCCGATTGCTGGCTGATCGGCTCGCCGCAGGTCGGGCAGTGCGGGTGCCCGATCCGGGCGTACAGCAGACGGAGGTAGTCGTAGATCTCGGTCACCGTGCCGACGGTGGATCGTGGGTTGTGGCTTCGCGTCTTCTGATCGATCGAGATCGCCGGCGACAACCCTTCGATGAAGTCGACGTCCGGCTTGTCCATCTGGCCGAGGAACTGGCGCGCGTACGCCGACAACGACTCGACGTAGCGTCGCTGTCCCTCGGCGTAGATCGTGTCGAACGCGAGCGAACTCTTGCCCGAACCGGAGATCCCGGTGATGACGATCAGCTTGTCGCGCGGAAGGACAACGTCGATGTCCTTCAGGTTGTGCTCCCGCGCCCCTTTCACATGGATCTCGTTCATAGCCCCTTCTTCAGCGCCCGGATCTCGTCTCGCAGGCTCGCCGCCAACTCGAACTCCAGTCGGTCGGCCGCTTGCAGCATCTTCTCCTCCAGTTCTTGGATCGTCGCGATCAGCTCTTCCTTCGATGCCGGTTCCGGCCGCTCACGGATCTCCTGCGGCTTCGTCGGCGCCGCACGCAGCGTCTGCACGATGTCGGTGATCTCCCGCTGGATCGTCTGCGGGGTGATTCCGTGCTCCTCGTTGTACGCCGTCTGAATCGACCGCCGCCGGTTCGTCTCGTCGACGGCGTACCGAATCGAATCGGTGCGGGCATCGGCGTACATCAGGACCTTCCCCCGTACGTTCCGCGCAGCGCGACCGATCGTCTGGATCAGCGACGTCCCCGACCGGAGGAAGCCCTCCTTGTCCGCGTCGAGGATCGCGACCAACGCGACCTCGGGAAGATCGAGGCCCTCGCGCAGCAGGTTGATCCCGACCAGTACGTCGAAGTTCCCGAGGCGCAGGTCGCGGAGGATGTCGATCCGATCGAGGGTATCGATCTCCGAGTGGAGGTACCGCGCGCGGATTCCCAGCTCGACCAGGTACTCGGTGAGGTCTTCGGCCATCCGTTTCGTCAGCGTCGTCACCAGGACTCGTTCATTCCGCTCGACGACCTCGCGCACCTCGGCGATCAGGTGATCGACCTGTCCCTTCACCGGGTGGACCCGAACCTCCGGATCGACCAGGCCGGTCGGGCGGATCAGCTGCTCGACGATCCGTTCGCTGTGCTCCTCCTCGTACGGCCCGGGCGTCGCCGACATGAAGATGGCCTGGTTCACCCGCTCCTCGAACTCGGTGAACGTCAGCGGCCGGTTGTCGAGCGCCGAGGGGAGACGGAATCCGTAGTCGACGAGCGTCGTCTTCCGCGACCGATCGCCGTGATACATCCCGCGGATCTGCGGAACCGTCTGATGCGATTCGTCGACGACGAGGAGGAAGTCGCTCGGGAAGTAGTCGATCAGGACCGACGGCGGCTGCCCGCCACGGCGACCGTCGAGGTGCCGCGAGTAGTTCTCGATCCCTGTGCAGTACCCCATCTCCTGGAGCATCTCGATGTCGTAGCGCGTCCGCTGCTCGAGACGTTGGGCCTCGAGGAGGCGCCCCTCCTTGCGTAACCTCGCCAATCGCTCCTCGAGCTCCTCGGCGATGTCGTCGATCGCCAGGCGGAGCCGCTCCTCCGGCGTGATGAAGTGCGACGCCGGGTAGATCAACACCTCACCCTCTTCGCGGATCGGGTGGCCGGTGATCGGATCGACGATCGTGATTCGGTCGATCTCGTCGCCGAAGAACTCGATTCGAACCACCTTCTCCTCGTACGCCGGGATGATCTCCACCGTGTCACCGCGGGCGCGGAACGTCCCCCGCTCGAAGCCGATCTCGTTCCGCGTGTACTGGAGCTGGATCATCGAGCGAAGGACGTCGTCGCGATCTCGGCGGTCGCCGCGCTTGAGGTCGATCGACATGCCTCCGTAGAACTCCGGCGATCCGAGACCGTAGATGCACGACACCGATGCGACGATAATCACGTCCCGCCGCTCGAACAGCGCCGACGTCGCGGCGTGGCGGAGCCGGTCGATCTCCTCGTTGATCGAGGAATCCTTCTCGATGTACGTGTCGGTCTGCGGGAGGTATGCCTCCGGCTGGTAGTAGTCGTAGTACGAGACGAAGTAGTGGACGGCGTTGTTCGGGAACAGCTCGCGGAACTCGGAACACAGCTGCGCCGTCAGCGTCTTGTTGTGCGCGATCACGAGCGTCGGCCTCTGGACCTGTTGGATGACCTGTGCGATCGTGAACGTCTTCCCCGTCCCGGTCGCGCCGAGCAGCGTCTGAACCCGATGGCCGCCGCGAACCCCCTCGACGAGGGCGGCGATCGCCTCCGGCTGATCGCCGCACGGCGTCAAGTGATCCGAAATCTCGAAACCTGCTTTCCCACCGACCTTTGGCAGTTTCATCCCAGTATAGGATGGTATCCGGTCGGCGGGGAGCGATCAACGATTGGGCGGAAACCCCGAATCCGCGGAGGCTAGCGGATGATGTCGAACCCCGTGTACGTGCCGTCGGCGTCGCTCCACGCGGCATCGACCC
>Ga0272443_10003803_pt1 | contig 17327 bp, 17 predicted proteins | sample SSMAcet12_FD_193581 | JGI IMG/M metagenome (GOLD analysis project Ga0272443, IMG submission 193581) | Marine sediment archaeal communities from Little Sippewissett salt marsh, Falmouth, MA, United States - SSM-Acet-12 | ecosystem: Environmental > Aquatic > Marine > Wetlands > Sediment ... | reverse complement strand
GGTTTTACTTTTTCTCGGCATTATTTTCTGCGTTTTTTTTAGTATATTTATCCATGGCTGTGACATGTCGGGCAGTAATAAAATCAGCCCCATGCAGGCCGAAGCTTTCGATATTATAAATCAATGCTTAACCTATAACGACCCAACTGTCCGGGTTAATGCTATTGAAGTGGTTTCTTTGACAAAACAACTAAACTTTATGCCCATGGTTCATAATCTGCTTCAGGATGAATATGTACCTGTCAGATTCGCCGCCGCTTTGGCGGTGGGTGATTTACAGTATATACAGGCTCAGAAAATGATTAATCAACTATTGAGTGATAATGATGTAAACGTAGTTATCGCCGCTTCTTATGCAATGGTTAGGTTAGGACACACCGAGTACATAGAAATCCTTCGACAAACGACTTCCGATCCGGATCCTATCATCAGAGCCAATGCCGCACTGTTATTGGGTAAGCTCGGTGATAGATACTCGTTGAATTTATTACACCAGATGCTGCAGGATTCCGATGATAAGGTCGGCTATCAAGCTGTCGAAGCAATAGCAATGATGGGGGATGAATCGATATATGAGAAATTATGGTCTATGCTGATAAGCGCTTACGCTGATGTTAGAGTCATAGGCATAAGAGCCATGGGAGCCCTTGGAACGAAAAGAGCCGAAGACGCCCTGATTACAATGCTTGATGATTCTGTACCTGAAGTACGCCTTGCGGCCGCTGAACAGCTTGGGAAACTCAATAATAAATCAGGTGAATCCCAGGTTCTTGAAATTCTCCAGAAAAACATCACTTTCAGTATGGATTTTCAGGCCAGACAACAAATAAATATCCTTACTGCCCTGGCTATAGGACAAATAAAAAGCCCTGCACTTATGCAATATCTGCCGCAGCTTATGAAAAATGAATCAGTATATGTTCGTCTTGCCGCGGCGAAAGCGGTTTTTCAATGCAGAATCAGATAAATGACATAAAAAACGCCATTTTATCGGATTAATTCTTAAAAATCGTCCATATTGATTTAATTTAGGGTATTTACCTAAATTTCACTTGACCTTTTCAAGCATTAAACGTACAATGATGTTATAAATAATAGGTTATGGGTTAGTGTTACCCATCCTGTATTGAATTTCATGAGAATTTATGTCTTATTGACATAAGTGAGGAGGCATTTTTAGAAGATTCTTCTCACGCTCGGGGAGCCAAACCGTGAGGTTATGGGTGCATTGAAAAACAAATCTATTGAAAGGAGCTTATTTTGAGCACGCTTACAAAGATCCTCATAGTCCTGCTAACGCTATCATCAATATTTCTTTGCGGAATAGTCGTGACCTATGTCGCTAATGCTGAGAACTATAAAGAGCAAGCTGAAAAAAATCGAAACGACCTAAGAGCTTCAAAAGAAAGAGAAGCTGCTGCAATTGAAGATTTAAACGAAAAGGCTGAGATATTCAACTCCACTTTGACTAAACGTGACAACGATATTGCCGCATATAAAGCCGAAATCAACCAGCTCGAAACCGAAAAAACCACTGCAGAAAGAGAAAGGGATGATGCTCGATTAAGAAAAGAAAACTACGAGGCGATATTGAACGATTACTCTGAAACGGTAAAAGCGAACAAAGATTTGAGAGAACAAGCCCTTGCATCTGCCACTGAATTACAGACTCAACGCGATGATTTCAAGACAAAGCTCGATGAATTAACTTATGAGCTTCTTCAGGTAACAGCGGTCAGAGATGACCTTGAGAAAGAAAAGAAGGCTCTTGCTGAGGAAAATACCGCATTACAGAATCGCGTAGACCGATATCTGCAGCAATATGGTTATGCCGCAGCTCAACCCGTGCCTGTTACTACAATATTAGACAAAGCCAAGGAAGCCCCTCCAATCAGAGCTATCGCTTTAGAGGGAAATATTCGCGCCGTGGATATGCAAAAATCTCTTATCGAAATTTCCATCGGAGCAGCGAACGGAGTTAAGGAAAATATGGTTTTTCATGTTACTCGCGGCGATAAATTCATCTGTGATCTCGTAATTTTCGAGGTTGACAATGATAAAGCCGTGGGCATACCGGAACTTGTACAGGAACAACCTCAAGCCGGCGATACAATTAGCACTAATTTATAAATTATTGTAAGAGGTTAGCTTATGAGTCCAAATATACAGACTCGAGAAAAGAAATTTCATGTGCCTGATAATGTATATACGGTCATCTTAGGCCTTGCTTTTTTCATAGTTTTAGCGAGCGTAGCGCTTGTTACATATAAGTGCTATACACAATACAACACAATCTTCAGTATTCCTAAATAATTTCTCTATTGACAACATCAATACTGATGTTATATTAATCATTCAGTTGAATTATATCAGTTGTGGTACATAGAGATTAAGTCTATAATTGCAGAAATAAGAACGCCGGAAAGTATGAAAAATCGGGAATTTCCGTTTCGAAAACGGCCATAATCAACGGATCGTTCTTTTTTACAAAAAACATATTTAGTCGCAATACTATACTAAGCTTGTTTAAGAAAGGAGTCGAAAGTGCTATTGGACACAGTCTTAGGTTGGTTCAGTATGGATATGGGTATCGACCTGGGTACCTGCACTACCTTGGTTTGTGTCCGTGACAAGGGTATAGTCCTCAATGAACCCTCTGTAGTTGCTGTTCGCAAAGGAACCAACATCGTCTTAAATAACGGTGAAGCTGTCGGTCTGGTTGCCCGTGAGATGTTAGGAAAAACACCCGGCTCCATTAGCGCTATAAGACCTCTCAAAGACGGAGTAATCAGTGATTTTGAAATAACAGAGAAAATGTTAGGTTATTTCATCAAAAAAGTTCACGGCAGAGGCGGCCTTGTCAGACCACGTGTGGTTATAGCCGTACCGAGCGGAATCACGGCTGTTGAACGCAGAGCTGTAATTGACAGCGCTGAACGCGCAGGAGCAAGAAGAGTTTATCTCGTTGACGAACCCATGGCGGCGGGAATCGGGGCAGGACTCCCAATAACCGATCCAACTGCATCAATGGTCGTCGATATCGGCGGCGGAACTACTGAAATTGCAATCATGAGTCTGGCAGATATCGCAACTGCAGAATCGATTCGCATCGGCGGTGATGATATGGATGAAGCGGTAATAAATCACCTCAAGAAAACCTACAATCTTCTTATCGGCGAGGCAAGAGCGGAAAAAGTCAAGATTCAGGTTGGTTCCGCAGCTCCTCTTGAGGAAGAATTAACAATGGAAATCGCAGGCAGGGATACTATATCCGGCCTGCCGAGAAAAATCGTAATTACAAGTGAAGAAATTCGCGAAGCCCTTCGTGACCCGATTTCTACAATTATCGATTCAGTAACAATGACGCTTGAAAAAGCCGAACCGGAATTAGCCGCAGACTTAATCGATAACGGCATTCATATATGCGGCGGCGGCTCTCTGCTCAGAGGAATGGATACGGTTCTGGCCAATGCTACAGGTTTGAAAGTCGAGGCCGTTGAAGACCCGCTCAGTTGTGTGGCTCGTGGTACAAGTGTCTACCTGGAAAATCTCGAAGTCTGGAAAGACACCATGGATCACAGCGAATATGGATGGGAATAATTAGTATCATGGGCTTACAGCCCGTGCTACACTACACAATACGAATATGGCATGGAAGCAAATCAAAGTCAGTATTTTCGGCCGGAATAAATCACGTTCCGGCTCCGTTACCAGACGAATGCTTTTTACATGGTTGATGTTGGCAGGGTCTATCCTGTACCTTTCTCCACAAAGTGTTACCCAAAAATTTCAGCTAACTTTCGCTCATATCTTTAATGTACCTTTAAATATCGGCGGAAGCATACCAATTCTCGGAGCACAGCAACAAATCAAAGATATGGTGCCAAGAGATAAATTTCTCGAACTTGAAAATCATTGTGCCAACCTTGAACAAGCTCGAAGACAATTAGAAGATGAATTTAAAACTCTCTACGGATTATATAATAACTATGCCGGGCAAAATGCAGAATTTATTCTGGGTTACACTATCCCTGCCACGGCTGACAGAACAAAAAACGAATTAACAATAGAATACAGGGGAAGTACAGGGCTTTCTACAGGTCAATTCGTAGTAGCTCACAACAGTATCATAGGCAGAATTACAGAGATTTTACCTCAATTCGGAAAAGCGAAAGTAAGACTGATTACAGATCCTGAATCACAAATAGCGGTCGAGGTTGCAGGATTGAACAAGGTTCTAATGCAGGGCAGGGGAAATAATTCCGCAAAAATTCTGAATGTCTCCATGAAAAATAAAATCGAGGTTGGCCAGCATGTTTATGCAATCAGAGAGCCGGGATTTCTCCCTGCTCCGATGATAGTTGGGAAAGTCACTCAATGTAAAACGGATGACGACAATCCTTTACTCTGGGACATCACGGTCACGCCTGCATGGAATTTGGACCAGCTTAATGATGTAGGTATAATCATAGTACATCCGCCTAAATAGCGTTTACGCTGAGGAAATTTAAATGCGATGGCTTCGATTCGCACTTTTAGTTTGTTTTGCAACAGTCCTGCAGGCCAGTTTCCTGTCAAAATACTCTGTCAGTCCTAACCTAATGATAATCCTGCTCGTTTTCTTTGCAATTTTTTATAATACGAACGAGGCTATTATCACATCTTTTGCAATTGGTTTTGCCGCCGATCTCATCGGCAGAACCATGGGCTCGCAAATGATTGCTTTCGGACTTTGCGGTACAGCCCTTGCATATCTGAATCGAGTTATTGCCATAAGGAAAATGCCGTACCAGGCGGCCGCGATTTTCGTCATATCGATTATGGCCGGAATCATTGAAAATATCCTTAACAACCTAAAGGGACAGGCTCCGGGAACACAATTTTATTCGAGCCTCTTCTGGACGTCACTGTATTCAGGAATTGCAGGACCGTTTGTGTTTTTAGCTTTTGCATGGTGGATGCGTATAAGAATGCAGCGTTTCCGAAGATATTAAGTCCTCTCATAAAATGTACAGTAAACGGATAAAATTTTTCATAATCTTCTGCTCGCTGCTTTTGCTGATTTGCCTGCTTCGTCTTGCGCAAATGCAAATAACAGGATTTTCCTCCGTCCAGAAAGAGATAGAAGACCTGAAAAACCGCGGCGGCGAGTCCCAGCAGCTAAAAACTATCAGGGGCAAAATTCTCGATAGAAAGGGAAGAGAACTGGCAGTTGATGAACCAAGATTCTGGGTGCATATAGATTATATGGAATTGAGTTATTTTCTCGACGAAAAAGTTCAGCAGGGAAAACTTCTCAGAGCAGCAAAAAAAACTGAGCCGGATAAAGAAATCGCAGAAACGAAACAGGAAATTCAGGAAAAACTCCTGGATTTGGAACAGGTAATTTACAAATGCGCACAATTTAAAGATGTCGATTCTTCTGAAATACGAGATGAAATAAAAAAAATCAACGATTTACTCTGGGACAGGAGAACTTTTCAGGCATGGCGCGAAAATTTCCCCGACTCGGAGGTGCTCAATAAATATGAAAATAAACTAAGCATTCCTATTTCCGAGGCTATAAAAGATTTCGAATTTCAGGAACCGAACTCAATAAAAAGAATTGAGCTTGTCAACAACATCGAAATATCTGAAATGAAAAAAAAATGGCCGCTTGTCGAGCTTAAAAACGATGATGCTATTTTTACCGCTCAATTGGAATTCAAAGATATCAACGGTATTGAAATCCTCGCAAAAGCACAGAGAGTCTATCGAGTATATAAATTCGGTTCAGCCGCCGCACAGACTATCGGCTGGGTAGGACCAGCTACGCAACTGGCAGACAAGGAACTTTTTGCAGATGACAGATTATTAAGCTACCTTGAAGACGATGTCTGTGGCAAAATGGACGGCGTCGAATATGTTTGTGAAGCTTATCTTCGAGGAAGACGCGGCGAGGAACAGTACGATATAGACAGACAGCTCATAAGCCGAACTGAGCGAAATGTCGGAGGAGACGTTGTTTTGACCCTTGATATCGAACTGCAGGAACGGATTGAAGAATACCTGATTCGTTACATTCATGACGTTGGCCCCGATCCCAACATAGCCGCCGTCGTGCTCGATGTCAGTACTGGTGACATTCTCGCACTTGTTTCGATTCCCGTTTATGATTTGAATCGAGCAAGGTATGACTATGATAAATTATCAAAAGACCCCGGCAAGCCATTAATCAACCGTGCCATAAATGCACGCTATCCACCCGGCTCCGTCGTTAAACCCTTAATACTTATCGCCGGTATGGAAACAGGTCATATTACCGCCGATGAAATCATAAGCTGTCCCAGCCATGCACCCCCGGAAGGATGGCCGAGGTGCCTGATATTTAGAAATTCCGGTTACGGGCATGATATTAAGTGGGAAAATACGGCACGCAATGCCATTAAAGGCAGTTGCAATATTTATTTTTCGCAACTCGCAGATAGAATTGACTCAGAAGTTTTTCAGCAGTGGTTATATAATTTCGGTTTCGGACGTAATATTTTATCATCGCCGCAAACAATCGATGAACCTGAATTCCAAAGAAATATGAATCAATTGGCGGGAATAATTTCAAGTTCTTTGCCGAAAAGCCGCGATCCTGACTTGGAACAAATTCCGCCTCTCAATGACAGAGAAAAGAAATTTTTCGGTATAGGTCAGGGGAACCTGCGGGTGACGCCTCTACAGGTCGCCAACGAAATGGCGGTTATCGCACGAGACGGCATATATAAATCACCAAGGCTTTTCAAATATCCTCCACAGATGGAAGAACAGGAAATACATCTGGGAATATCACCTGAAACTTTAGCAGTAACCTATGACGGCATGTCAGCAGTTGTAAATGAAACCAGCGGGACAGCTAACAAGGAATTCGCCAGTGTTATAAACACATTCGCACAGCAGGATGTAAAAGTCTACGGCAAAACCGGCTCAACAGAAGCCCCCGAACATGCCTGGTTTGCGGGCTTCGCCGAGGAAAAAGGAGGCCGAAAACTCGCCCTGGCTGTTATCGTAGAAGGCGGTCAGCACGGCTCAACAGACGCCGCTCCGCTTATACGGGATATCCTCCAGTTCTGCATTGAGGCTGGCTATCTCGGCAGACCTCTCACATCATTGCAATAAAATCTCCGCTCTCTATGTCAGGCAGATGGGATTGTCAAGTTTGTTCAATACATTCTGAAGTGTTTTGAAAAATTCATCGTTGTCCGGCCAGAGGATTCTTTCATCATCAGGCATAGGTTTATCAAGTTCATCAATAAAGCGTGCTATAATTTCCTCATCGAGTTTCTCCGCGGAAAGTCCGAGACCGAGTTTTTGTATGTAATGGCCGTTGATAATCTGCTCATACTGACCCGCTAACGGTAAAAGCAGCATTTTCTTTTTCAAATACAGACATTCACTTAAAAGCGAAAATCCGGCAGAGGCTATCACTCCACGCGCACCGGCTAAATCTTTAAGAAAGCCTTCTGTCGAACGCTCCTTGAAAATGCAGTTTTTGTATTCTAAGCTTTCGTTAAAGCCGTATATATAAAATTTCTGGCCATCGAACTTATTCAAAATTTCTGTTAACTGTTCCCTTCCTGAACCGGTAGTGGAATATAATAAAATATATTCTCCCTGTAAAGCTTCAAGCTCGCATACAACAGGCCTTACGACAGGAGGCACCAAAACAGCAGAATCAATCCGAAGCGGCGTCCTGAAAAAATTTATGATTACATAAACAGCGGCCCCAACATAGTGACATTCGGTTACTACTTTCGCGGTTAAATGTGAAAGCCAGTTCCTTTTCTGATGTTCCAGTTCACAAAGCGTGAGCATGTGCTCATGGTCGATACTGATAAACGGTACATTTTTTCGCCATGCCCACCATGCACTGAAAGGCTCGAAATCAGAAATCACCAGTTCCGGCTCGAACGGCTCAAAATGCTCCCTGAAAAGCTCATCGTTAATTCGATTACCCTCGGGAAGTTTGAGAAGATTTTTCTTTAGAGTTTCGGATTTATCAACACGGCCGTCCTCGAAAGCAAATGAAAGCCCGAATATTTCCTTAACTCTTCGACCGAAATATTGTTTCAGGTACAACAGTGACTTTTGCGAACCGACAAACATCACATCATGACCTGAATCGATAAGTTTTTGACCTATAAGATGTGAACGGCTGCTGTGCCCGAAGCCTTCCCCGGCTACGCCGTAGATTATCCTGGCCATTATCTGAGCCTTCCGTCAGCTACCATGTCATTATTCAACGTTGGTTCGACGCCGAGGTAGTTAAGGGTTTTTTCGATAATTCTTCCTGCAACCGGAGAAGCGACCGCCCCGCCGGAATCTCCTTTTCCGAGTTTGCCGTTCGGTCTGCGAATAGAGACAAAAACAATAACAGCAGGATTCTCCGCGGGAGCTCCGGCTACAAATGAAGCGATATTTGAATTTTCATCATAACCGCCCAGGCCAATCCTGGCGATGTTTGCTGTTCCTGTTTTCCCGAAGACCTGCCATTTATCCAGTTTCGCCCGCCATCCTGTCCCGCCGTTGCTTTTTTCATTTACTACTCCTACCAGACAATCCTGAACTATCCAGTTTGCAATATCCTGTTGAATAATATATCCGACGGGCGGAGCAGGCTGTTTTATCTGAATAATCTCGCCGTTATTATCGACTATCGCCTTTACAAGATGCGGCTTAACGAGCCTGCCGCCGTTGGCAAGGATGCAGTAAGCCTGCAGCATTTGCAGTGCAGTGACATTGATTTCGTAGCCGTATGGAATTCGAGTGACACTGTATCCTGTCCATTTATCTGTGGTTCGCAGTAGTCCTCCAACCTCACCGGGCAGTTCGATATCGGTAGTATCTCCGTAACCGAAGAGCTTGAGTCCGTTATAAAGTATTTCCGGTCCCATCTTCTGTCCGATTTTCGCCATGCCTATATTGCTGGATTTAATCAGGACTTCCCGGATTTTCAAATCGCCGAACGGGTGATTCCTGTATTCCTTAACTCGCCCAAAACTTTTACCATTGTATTTTCCGGAATAGTTTCCGTTTTCACAAAAGATTACATCATTTTTTTTAATCACGTCGTTGTCGACAGCGATTGCGATAACAATCGGCTTTATCATACTGCCAGGCTCGAAGGGGTCGGTTAAAGCCCGATTCCTGAAATTATTCGGATCTTCTTTTCCTATATTTTCAGGATCAAAATCAGGAATAGAGACCATTGCCAGTATCGCTCCTGACTTCGGCTCGGCTACAATAGCAATAGCGGATTCAGCCTCGAAGCTTTCGTACTGTTTGACAAGCTCATCCCTTGTAAACTGCTGAATAGCTGCATCGATTGTCAGGATAACTCCGACGCCGTTAGTCAGTGTGCCGTTTTGCTCTTTGAGGCGTATCGGTCTGCGTCGAACATCAGCTAAGAAAATATTTTCAGATTCCAGGCCCCTGAGGTCCTGGTCATATTTTAATTCAATACCCTCAAGGCCGTAATTGTCACGGCTTGTAAAACCGACGACACTTCCCGTCAGCCGTCCCATCGGATAGCTTCTTTGCCATTGTGACTGTACTCCTACTCCGGGAATTCTGCGAACAGCGTCGGATTCGTTGGCATCGACAGTAGTCTTGATTTTCACAAAGCCGGGATTTTTACTTTCCCGAATTGTCTGGCATATTATATGAGCGCCAATGTCAACGACAGGAGCAAGTTCATTAGCTGTATCCCTGGGATCATCAATTATTCGCGGCTCGACAAAAATTGTTTGTACGCTGTTGCTTGCCGCGAGTATTCTGCCGCGAGCGTCAAGAATCGGCCCGCGCTGAGGCTGCCATATCTGAAGCGACCTCTGCTGTCTTATACTGCGATCCAGGTAGTAATCGGTTTTGTAATATTGAAGATAAAAACACCTCGCGGCCAGGGCAAGAAATACCATGACCAGAAGCAATGAGAAAAAAATGATGACTTTATTATGTTTCAACTTTCCTGGTTATCAGAATCAACATTGTCGAGGCGCTCATAAACAGCGGCGGGATTTATCTGCCCTTCCAACTGAAGCTGCCTGGCGCCGAGTTCCTGTTTCAAACGGTTAAGCTGAGCCCTGTATGTGCAAAGCTCATAAAAAATACGATTATTGGCTGTGCGTAAATAAACGGCGAGAATCAAAATACCTGTAAAGCAAAAAGCGACAAACAGAAATCTGAATTGAGAAATCTTACACATATAACTTTTGCGTTCGGCATTTCATCGCCGATATCTGAAAACTACTGTCCTGATTATTTTATTTTGTCGGTAATTGAAGAAGCATGCCCAGTTTTAAATCATTTTCATCAGATAAAATATTTGCGTTTAACTTGCTGATTTCCTTATAGCGATTTCCATCTCCAAGCTCCTTGTCGGCGATTTTCCACAGGCTGTCATTTTCCTTAACCTCGTACCACCTTATATTTTCAGCTCTACCGCCGCCGATTGAGCGAACTCTTTCAAACAAATTGCTGTTAAGAATACCGCCTGATTGATTGTTTTGAGCCGGGGCATTCGGCAAAGGCGGAATCACGAGCTTCTGTCCGACAAAAATCTCATCCGCTGATTTTAAAACATTTTTATTCGCTTCATAAATCCGGTTCACATTGACTATTCTGTTACCTTCAACTTCGCCATAAAACTTTTTCGCGATATTTGCAAGATTACCATCACCTTCCTCAATCGTATAAGGTCGCGGCTTGTTTGACTGATTAACCTGTTGGGAAGTTTGCTGATTTTGATTTGTGCTCTGGGCTGGACTATGCTGTCCGCCGGGAATTGAATAACCGCCATTAAGAGGATGCTCTTGTGCTATGGCTTGATTATCAGAATCGTTAATTGAAACTACCTCCTGAGCCGAAACAAATGGGAATTCAATTTCATAACGCACTTCTTCCTGGTCCGCAGTAGCAGTGGAATCCGGTACGACCGGTTCCGGCTCAATTTCCTGATAAGCTAAAGCCGGGTCATAAGCATAATTATTCTGCTCGAAACTGCTATCCTGAAAATCATTATTGTAATAATTGCCTTGCTCAGGGGTATTGTCTGCAGCAAAAGTATTATTTCCCCAGGGCGACATATAACCGGTATCTTCCCGGGCGACAGCTTCAGGAATTTCTTCAACTACAGTATCCCGCCAGTTGAAAACTCCCGGGGCGTTTCGTTCATTGGTTCCGATGCCTACGGCGCCGTTGTCGGTTCCGGCAATATCATTCATTGTCGTAGTCAGCTCGTCATTACCAACAATGTTCCTGAATCGCGGCAGGCCGTTAATGATGAATGCAATAATAAAAATACATACCAAACCCAATAACAATCCTATTTTGGCATCAGAGGTCATCTTAAAACTCCACTTTTCTTATAATATTATCATTGTTTCTGCGCTATTCTTAACTTTGCACTTCTGGCCCGGCGATTTTTAAGAATCTCTTCTCGGTTCGGGACAATTGGCTTTTTTGTAAGAACATTATAAACACCTTTAAGCTTATTCTGCCTGAAATCAATTTTCACGAGCCTGTCTTCGAGGCTGTGATAGCTGATAACTGCAAAAAATCCGTTTTTATTCAACAAATCCGGCACCGAAGCAAGCAGTTTCTGCAAATTTTCAAGCTCTTGATTTACTGCAATTCTCAATGCCTGAAAGGTCCTTGTCGCAGGATGAATCCTGCTCCTGTGACCACGCCCCTTTTTTCCAAGAGCACGACAAACGATTTCTGCTAATTGGCCGGTCGTTGTTATCCGTTTTACTTTACGTTCCCGTACGATAAAACGAGCTATTCGCCTCGATGCTCTATCTTGACCAAACTCAAAAATTAAATCAGCTAAAGATTTTTCATTTAAACTATTTATTATATCGGCAGCGGTGGTCTTTATTCTTTTGTCTAATCTCATATCAAGAGGCATATTTGTCATAAAACTTAATCCATATTTTTCATCACTGACCTGCGCCGAGCATATACCCAAATCCGCCAGGACGAAATCGACCTTTTCTATGCCCTGCTCACTTAATTGCTCGCCGATTTGCGAGAAATTAGAACGCAGCAAAATAACCTTACAGGAAACATCCTTTAAAGTGTTCTCGGCCTTTTTCAAGGCATCCTCATCCACATCAAGACCGATTATTCCCCCCTTAGAGCCTAATTTTTGAGCGAACAGAAAACTATGACCTCCTTGTCCTATGGTCGCATCGACCATCACCGCATCCGTCGATAAGTTTATCTGTTCGACCAATGTTTCGGCAAGAACCGGAATATGTTCAACTATAGAGTCATTCACATCCATGATGGCATTCAAGCCAATACCCAACAGCCGATTTTTCCGTTTCTTTTAACTAACACGTACTGTCTTCGCCCTTTTTTGCATCGCCTCAACCGCCGGCGAAAACGTTATACCGGAATAAGCCTCATCCAGCTTCTTTAGATGTTCCAGTCTTTCAGAAAGTATTGCCAGCGCTGCGAAGGTATGATCGTCGACCTCCCTTTCGCCGTTAAGGCTTTCATTTACAATCCGGCAGTGATTCGAATCCGTCCCAATCATTATGCCTCCAAACCGTGCTTAAGGTTCCTTATTCTGTTTTTGCAGGACCGTCTGGCGAGCCTGCGACATCTGTTTTTGATACTGGGCCATATGGTCTGAAAGAAACTGCTCCCAATTTTCACTGTTCCAGACTTCAATATGGTCCCTGACACCGATAAGAGTAATATTATTTTTCAATCCCGCTCTTTGTTTTAACTTCTCGTTCAACAAAAGCCGGCCCTGGTTATCAAGCTCGACTTTATTAGCTAAACCAAAGCTCATTCTCTCGAACGCCACCGCCTCGTCGGGAGCAGTCGACCCAGGTGCAACCGAAAGGGCAATCTGCTCGAAATATTTTTCAGGATACAGACAAAGAATTCCGTTAGCGCCGAGAACGATATAAAAACTGCTTCCATGCTCATCGACATCAATTTGATTCCTCAGCTTGTTCGAGATGAGGATTCTGCTCTTGTTGTCCATGACGTGTTGATATTCACCTGTTAATAACAGCATGGTTTCTTTCCCACTAAACAAAAATTACATGGGAATCGTACCCACCCACTACCACTTTGTCAACGTTCAATTCTACTTTTTGTTAAAATTTTATTATAGGACTACACCTGAATCAGGCTAAGCCGCTATGATAGAGATGCTTACGAAAAACCAGCGAGTTTTCCACAGCGAAAAATTTTTTCTTAAAAAATTGCACAACTAACATGTGGTAAAGACTATATATCGCTTGTGTTCTTTTCTTCCTCTTTTGCCTGCAGGTATTGTACCATTTCTTTGTCGCCCCTGGTCAACGCTATTTCTTTTGCAGTTTTATTCATTTCATCTTTTATCACAGGGATTGAATATTTTTCAGATACAGTTTCAGGCTTTTTACTGAAATCATAATAGGTTTTCGCAAAAATATCAGCTCCATTGTCAACGAGTGCCTTAGCCGCGTCTATATTTTTGAGCATAGCCGCCTGATGTAACGGGGTAATTTGATATTCCTTTCTTGCATTAACATCGGCACCGTATGAAATGAGCAAGTTTATTACTTCCTTACCACTGTACATTGCAGCCCTATGCAATGCCGTAGCGCCGTCCTCATTTTTATGATGCGCTTTTGCCCCGTGTTCAAGTAATGCCTTTATAGTTTCATACTTCCCATCCCCTGCATACCAGGCAGCAAGCATTAATGGCGTTTCTCCTACATGAATTTCTAATTCTGTTTCAGCACCATGACTCAGCAGAAACTCCACTATTTCGGTATGCCCCTTGCCGGAAGCAAGGTGTAAAGGGGTGAAACCTTGTTCATCCTGAACGTTTATTTGGTCGGGATCCCCTTCAATTATTTCTTTTACTTTATCAAAATCCCCATCATAAGCAGCTCGATGGATTGGCAAACAACTACCGAAGAAAAACAGCGCAATTAGTAATAATATGGCCAGAAACCATTTCATAACTTAATTCTTTTCATAAGACATATCATCTACAAATCAATTTTCGTTCGGATCTTCGGGCATATTCGGCTCTACAGGTAATGTCATAAACTCAAAATATTCAAATGAAGCATTTATTTCCAGAGTGTCTATTGCTGTGCCGTTACTGGCAAAAATTCCAATATTATTTATAGGCTCAGGAAGACATGGAAATACATTTTCTTCATTATCGAAATATGCAAAACCGCGAAATAATTCCAAAGGAAGAAAAGTTTCTCCGTCAGTACTATTATAAAACTCATAAACTTCGCCTCGTTTGATTATCCTAAGCCACATAGTCTGTGGAGTCTGTTCTGTCAGATACCAGTTAAAATATGAGTCTCCATAAATCTGCTGACCTACAGTAAAAAGAAGTCCGTGTCCATAGGGAGTATCATTGCCATATTCGTAGACAAACTTTAAATAATTATCTTCGTCATTCCAAAGAAGCAAACCCGCCTGATTCCATGAATCCCTGGGCTTACAATTACTAATACAGGTAGTTATCTGAAAATCCAGTAACTGTGATACAGGGAAATCAATCAGGAAAACATTCTTATAATCAGTATATGAAAATTCAAATGAGCCGGTTTGAGTTCTAATCGTCAGCGCACCAGGAACCGTTTCAAGTGACCAATATAAAGGATCTTCGCCAAGAATATGCCAATTCAAAGAAAACGAATCATTAAAATCTTCGAATAAATATGCAATCGGCAACGGCTCAAGTGCCTCGCATACACAATTACAATCGCAAATATTCGGATCCTGCGTCGGATCCAACTCGTCGCCGATACAAATACTACAGAACAATACTGCAAACACTATAAACATTGCTGTCTTTTTCATAATATGAACCTTTCAAATATTATCTTCTATCACCATTCCAATATATTAAGAGCAATTTCATTTTAAAATTCTCATAAATTGCTCAATCTGAATTCAACCTTTAGTCTAATATTTGAAATTCAAAGAAATCGAATGAAGCATCTACTTCCGGAGCGCTTGTTGCTGTGCCGTTCATCGCAATAATTCCTATGGATTTAAGAGGAACATCGAGACATGGAATAGTATTATCATTTGTCAGACGATAAGGTCGCAGCGCAGTCAAAGGTATAAAAGATTCACCATCTATACTTTTATATAATTCATATTCACCATCTCTTTTAATTAACCGAAGCCACATCTTTTCAGGAATTTGTCCGGTTTCAAACCATCCGTGATTTGCAAATCCATTCACTTCAGTAGCTGCAGTGAAAAGAAGTTTAAGCGCATTATTCGGAGGAGGACCCTCTCCGTATTCATAAACAAACTTTAAGTTATTATCCTTATCCCCCCAAAGAATCAGGCCGGCTTGATTCCATAAGCCACGAGGTTCGAAGTTGGATACACAAGTTGTAACCTGGAAGTTCTGTGACTGTTCAGCGGGAAAATCTATAACGAAGATATTTTTGTAATCAGTCGCCGATCTTTCGTATGTTCCGTTCTGAGTAGTAATAGTCAATGCTCCGGGAACTTTATCAAGTGACCAGTGCGTATTATCAACGCCTAAAATTGACCAGTTAAGACTCAGTTTGCCATTAAAATCATCATAAAAACTCATTTTTGAGCCCATATTGTAAACATTTTCCGGCACTATAACGACGCTTCTTGTCGGCCGAACAGGCTCCATTCCACAATTACGCAAAAATAGCGCAATTAGTAATAATACAGCAATTATTTTGCCCATGATAGACTCCCTGCTTTTTTTACTTGTATGTTCTCTACTTTAAATCTTGCTTCTCAAAAGCGGGTGATGGGAATCGAACCCACGTAGCCAGCTTGGAAGGCTGGAGCTTTACCTCTAAGCTACACCCGCAATATTACCTATTGCTTAATAAGTATCTATAATTTACAATTCTATAGTAATTAATCAATAAAAATTAGTCAACAGGAATTTAAAATGAGTATAACCGAATCAGCACAGGCGGCTAAATCGGCCTCAATCAGCCTGGCCGCAGTCAGCACAGAGCTGAAAAACAAGGCTTTAGACGATATTGCAGACGCCCTCTGGCAAAACAGGGAAAAAATAATTTCAGCCAACGAGCAGGATTTGGCCGAAGCGAAGAAAAATAACCTCGCCGCCCCGCTGCTCAAACGCCTGAAGTTCGATGAAGCTAAAATTAATCAGGTAATCGCCGGTATCGAGAGCCTTATCAATCTTGAGGACCCCGTGGGCCGGACAATGGCCGCTACCGAGCTGGATGCCGGCCTGGAACTTTATAAAGTTACCTGCCCTATCGGCGTTATCGGTATAGTATTCGAATCCCGGCCGGATGCGCTCGTGCAGATTTCAACTTTATGCTTAAAAAGCGGAAATGCCGTCCTGTTAAAAGGCGGCTCCGAAGCGGCCGGAACAAATAAAATCCTCGCCGAAACAATCGCCGAAGCTACTTCAAAGGCCGGTCTGCCCAAAGGATGGATTCAGCTATTGGAAACCCGCGAAGATGTCGCCGCAATGCTCGCACTTGACGAATATATCGATCTTGTAATTCCTCGCGGCTCGAATGAATTCGTACGATATATTATGAGCAATACAAATATTCCCGTCCTTGGTCATGCCGATGGAATATGTCATGTTTATGTGGACGGCGATGCCGATTTGGATATGGCGGTCGATATTGCCGTCGATTCGAAGTGCCAGTATGTGGCCGTCTGCAATGCTGCTGAAACTCTGTTAGTCGCTAATAAAATCGCAGGAGATTTTTTGCCCAAAGTAAAAGCCGCACTTGAAAAAAATAACTGCCGGCTGAAAGGCTGTGAAAAAACCGCTGCGATTATTGATATCGAACCGGCAACAGAACAGGACTGGGCAACCGAATATCTCGATTATATCCTCTCGATAAAAATCGTCGACAGCATGGAAGAAGCAATCGAGCATATAAACAAGTACGGCTCAGGCCATACCGATACTATAGTGACCACTGATAAGGAAAAGGCTGAAAAATTCATGGCCCTTGCCGATTCAGCTAATGTCTTATGGAATTGCAGTACGAGATTTTCCGACGGCTTTAGATACGGCCTTGGAGCGGAAGTAGGAATCAGCACAAACAAAATCCACGCTCGCGGCCCAGTTGGTTTGGAAGGACTTGTAATCTATAAATACAAACTTCTCGGCTCCGGCCAAATCGTCGCTGACTACTCCGGAGACAATGCAAAAAAAAAATTCATACATAGAAAACTGTGACCAGCCGCTCGTTACACGTAATACGATTCATCGCACCCTGCCTTACTTAAAACGATAAACTCTAAACGGAAAGCTGCGGTAAAAAAGC
>Ga0272443_10003801_pt1 | contig 17327 bp, 19 predicted proteins | sample SSMAcet12_FD_193581 | JGI IMG/M metagenome (GOLD analysis project Ga0272443, IMG submission 193581) | Marine sediment archaeal communities from Little Sippewissett salt marsh, Falmouth, MA, United States - SSM-Acet-12 | ecosystem: Environmental > Aquatic > Marine > Wetlands > Sediment ... | reverse complement strand
GTGATGAGTACAACCTCCAGCCTAACGTCTTCTACTGGCGGCAGAAGGAGCAGTTCTCTGAGATAGAACAGGGGGAGGGCTTCTTCGATGCTGAGTGATTTTCTCATGTATTTCGGGATCAATGCGCTGAGAAAAGGCTTGAGGTTGCTGACTGTTGATCTGCTTCGTGGAACCTTGACCGATATCGTGCCTTCACTGGTGGTGATCGTCCGTTCCGGAAGGTAACCATTGTGAATTACAGTGGCCTTACCCTGAGCATTTTTGATACTGGAATACTGTTCGATAAATGCCTGTATTTCAGTTTCGAGGGCCATAGCAAGCATACGTTCTGCCCCAAGTCAGGCGATCTCTTCAAGGGTTGGATTGCTGGCATTCTGAAGAGTGTGCAACATGGATAATTCTCGGTTCATGAATGTGCTCCTTTTTTCTGTAAGGTATCACTTTCTTTTCACTTAGGGGCTCAGCCCTGAAACACAACATTTGAAGATAACCTTAGAGGGAGGCCAACGCATGCACGAAAACGGTTCTTGATCTCAAAAGTGTTGTATAATTAATGTTATGTAAAGTGGCGATTTGTCAGCTGATTCGCGTGCTCTACATGCGTGCTCTACATAAACGTTGTTATGCGACAAACATGTGTCAAGCTTTCATTTCCAGATGAGGCAACAGAGCTGCTGGCGGGCTCTTGCTGTCAAAAACCTGAAAGGTCGTTCAATCGGATAGCAGGGGGGGCGTGTGTCTCTGCGTTAAGCTTTTGAAATATGGCTCTTTTTCAAATAGGGAGGGCTTATGCTGTGCTCAGGCCATGAATGCTCTTGCCGGTGATAGACCTGAAAAAGGAATGATTTGCCGGATGTGATCGTCACGCGTTTTTCGGATTCCAGCGTAAAACTGGTATATACTGAGCGTGAGGGCTTGATACGCTGAAGCCACAACAGGGGGCATCAGGAGCTGTTTTAGGTAAAAGATTTCAAGGATAATACGTTTTTCGCGATTACTCCTCATAACAGCGTATTTTATTTTCATGAATAAGACTTATTAAGGTCTATATTGAGACGAACCAAAATTATTTAGGCTATCCCTGATGGGGCTTGAAGCAGTTGCAGCGCTCCTCGAAAACGAAGATATACCTGGTATGAGTGAATTCTTTGGATGTTATGATGCGGATGTTGATCACTTTTTTGATGAAGTGATTGCCGAAGAAGGAACCCCCAGACCTCATTACGACAAACTGCTTGAACGGTTTGCAGAGTTCTCGGCTGACGATATCAGGGCGCGGCGTGAAATTGTCAATATCTTTTTTCGTAATCAGGGGATCACGTTTACGGTCTATGGTGTCGAAGAGGGAATTGAACGTATTTTTCCGTTTGACCTCATACCAAGAGTTATTCCTTCCACAGAATGGTCCATGATAGAGCGGGGGCTTGAGCAGCGCATTACAGCACTCAACCTCTTTCTTCACGACATCTATCATGATCAGAAAATTCTCAAGGATAAGGTCGTTCCGCCAGAGCTGGTGCTCGGCAGTGAGCACTTCAGAAGGGAGTTCGTTGGCGTTGATCCACCCAGGGGGGTGTATATTCACGTCACAGGAAGCGATCTCATTCGTGGCAGAGATGGCCGATATATGGTTCTTGAAGACAATTTGCGAACACCGAGCGGTGCATCCTATATGCTTCAGAACCGGCAGGCAATGAAACGTGCTTTTCCGGTGCTCTTTGACAAGTATAATGTTCGCCCGATTGAGAATTATCCTCAGGAATTGCTACGGACCTTGCAGGAGGTTGCACCGTCATCCGGCCATGATCCGAACGTCATGGTGCTGACTCCGGGGATCTATAATTCCGCATATTTCGAGCACAGCTTTCTTGCTCGTCAGATGGGCGTTGAACTCACCGAGGGGCGTGATCTTGTTGTCAACAATAACAAGGTCTACACCCGGACAACAAACGGGCTGCAGCGAGTCGATGTTATTTACCGCAGAATCGATGATGCGTTTCTTGATCCCCTGGTTTTCCGTCAGGATTCGACTCTTGGTGTTGCCGGGATTATCAATGCGTACCGTAAGGGCAATGTGACGCTTGCTAATGCCATTGGCACCGGCGTTGCTGACGATAAAGTGATTTACAGTTTTGTTCCAGCTATCATCAAGTACTATCTCGGCGAGGATCCGCTTCTTGACAATGTGCCGACCTGGCTTGCCAGCAAACCTGATGATCTGAAGTATATTCTCGAACACCTTGGTTCCCTCGTTGTCAAGTCGGCCAATGAGTCTGGAGGGTATGGCATGCTTGTCGGGCCGGCATCGACGCTCAGGGAACAGGAGGAATTTGCAGAGCGTATTGTTGCCAACCCACGAAATTATATTGCGCAGCCGACGATTTCTCTTTCCCGCCATCCGAGCTTTTCTCATGATACTGACCTTTACGGATGCCATATAGACTTGCGCCCCTATGTCCTCTACGGTGAGAAGATGACCATTCTTCCCGGGGGGCTGACACGCGTTGCGCTTAAGAAAGGATCGCTTGTGGTCAATTCATCTCAGGGTGGGGGGAGTAAGGATACCTGGGTCGTTGATGAATGAATGTAACTGATTATCAATACGTACTATGTTAAGCAGAGTTGCCGAATCGCTCTTCTGGATGAGCCGCTATTTTGAGAGAGCTGAAAATACTGCAAGGTTTCTCGATGTGAATTTCAACCTGTTGCTCGACTTGAACAGAATAGCCACTCTGGAGAGTTCGAACTGCTGGATTGCGCCGATTCTTGTAAGTTCGGAAAAAGCCTGTTTTGAGGGACAGTATAACGAGTACAGCGCTCAGACGGTTACCGATTACCTGGTATTCAGCAGAAACAATCCCAACTCCATCCGCTCGTGTATCTCTCTGGCAAGAGAAAATGCGCGAAGCGTTATTGAAAGCATTTCAAGCGAAATGTGGGAGCAGATCAACAATCTCTATCATTTTCTGCAGAGCGTGACCCCGCAACAGGTGCAGGGTGATCCATATTCCTTCTACAAGGAGATAAAAAACGCTTCGCATCTGTTTCAGGGAATTACCGATAATACATTTTCGAGAACAGAGGGATGGGATTTTATTCAGATCGGCAAATATCTTGAACGAGCCGACAATGCTGCGCGGCTTATCGATGTCAAATACCACATGCTGAACCCTGAAAATGAGAGGGCGCTGGATCCTGTGCATGGTTCGGTTGAGATTATTCAGTGGATGGCTGTCCTGAAAAGTTGCAGTGCCCTTGAAGCCTTCAGGAAGGTCTATCTTTCAAAGATCGATCCAGACAACATTCTTCGTTTTCTTGTCCTCGAACGTACCTTTCCCCGCAGTATTGCATTTTCAATATGTTCCGCGCAGGAGGCGCTCTGGGCTATTTCAGGAAGTACTCGAAACCGGTATGCCAACAATGTCGATCGCCTGATCGGAAAAATGGAATCGGAACTCAGCTATACTTCTGTCGAGGATATGCACTACAAGGGGCTTCATGAGTATCTGAAAGAATTGGAGAATGGCCTGATGAGAATCGGCGAGCAGATTCATCTTCTTTATTTTGCTTATCACACGCCAAAAATCGAGCCCTCCGATCTTTCCGATTCCCTGCCTTTTACCGGGCTTGGCGGCGGTCGTGCCGGTTGGAGCCAGTCGCAGCAGCAACAGTAAGGACCGCTTGCGTCAACTATGAAACCACAAGGACCACTATCTCATGATACTCAAGGTTGAGCATACCACATTGTTTCAATACGATGCTCCTATCTATGAAACGGCGACCGAGGTTCGTCTCCATCCTGCCAGTGTTATGGGCGGGCAGCAATGCGTGAATTTCAATCTTGAGCTTCAGCCTGAAGCTTCATTTTTTGATTATACCGATTTCTATGGCAATAAGGTGCACCATTTCAATATTCTGCAGAGTCACAGGGACGTTGAAATCGTTGCGACGTCGGTTGTCGAAACCGCTCCTCCGGCCAATAAAGAGAGTCTTTGTGAAAATGAGATCTATCTGATGGATTTCAGCGGTCAGAGTCGCTATGTCCATTTTGATCCTGCGCTGACAAGATTTGCCGATGAGTTCAGGGAGTGTAACAATGCCCTGGAGCAGGCTACGGCAGTATGCCGGCATATTAACACCATATTCGAGTATGAGCCAGGCGTTACCGATGTGCATAGCACAAGCGCGGTTGTTATTGCTCTGGGTCGAGGCGTTTGTCAGGATTTCGCCCATGTGATGATTGCCGTTTGCCGAAATCTTGGTATTCCGGCCCGCTATGTCAGCGGTTACCTCTATGGTGGCGGCAGTACACCTGACGGTCAGGACGAGGCAAGTCATGCATGGTGCGAAGTATTCTGCGGGCCACAATACGGCTGGAGAGGCTTTGACCCGACCCACAAGACACTGTTTGTGGATGAGCGCTATATTAAGATCGGTTCGGGACGCGATTACGCCGATGTTCCTCCTGTCCGGGGAACATGGAAAGGCGTTGCTTCGGAGCAACTGAGTGTTTCTGTTCGGGTCAGTTCACTTGAGTGATATTTGTTTTGTTTCTATTATTAGCCCTATTTTCGTCACAATACTTCTTATTGTTCGTTGTGACAGAACAAAATGGGGTGCGCGAGACCCGAAAATCGACAGATATTGAGGGCGGTTAGCTCAGCTGGTTAGAGCGCATGCTTCACACGCATGAGGTCACAGGTTCGAATCCCGTACCGCCCACACACCATCCATCGACGCTCTTTCCTTCTCAACGCTCCGGAGGTATCCGCCCTGCTATTCCCTTTGGCAATGATTACAATTCTCCACTTCGTTCCATGCGCGTACAGACCTTTTCGAGAGACCCCTTCAACGCTGTTTATGCCGATCTTTCGATACGGGATGAACAGGAGGGTCAAAAGCAGTTCTTTTTCCTGCCTGATAAATCGTTATTTGATTATTTTATTGACGGTAACACCGGAATGGGTTTATTAACCATGAGCATGCATTGACGGTATTCCGGTTCGATGAACGAAGGGGGTGGTGATCGAGTGTTCGATTGATTCACCGGAAGCGTGTTTGTTGTGGATTGTGACGAGTTCTGTGCCCCCATGCCGGTTGTCGCGGAGTCAATCGAAGAAGCAATGCCCGGAGAGGGAGTGCAAGCCGGGGAAAATGAATGATAAAGATGATGGTGACAGGTGGGTTTATTGACGGGAGAAAAGAGGTCGGCATTGATATTGTGTCGGTTGATCGAATCAGGAAGTCCTGTGAACGGTATGGCGAACAGTACCTGAAAAGGATTCTTACCGAGAACGAGATTTCGTGCTGCCGGAAAAAAGCGGACATGATGCAGAGTGTTTCCGCCCGGTTTGCTGCCAAAGAGGCGCTCTCCAAAGCGCTTGGCAGCGGTATTGGTAAGAGCTTTGGCTGGCATAGTGTCGAAATTCTCAATGAACCCAATGGCAGACCTTTCGTCAGAATCTGTGACAATGGGTGCGGAATCGACGAGGCGACCATCAGGATTTCACTTTCCCATGATCGCCATTATGCGGTGGCAATAATTATGATTGATTGTTAGAGATCATTTTCTATATAGTTACGTGACTTTTTTGATTTTTTTCTTTATTGATGACCGATGCATGATGATCGATTATGTCTGGTCATTATAGCTGGAAATAAGGCTTTTTGTGTTTTTATTCTGAATTTTTTGCTATGCGCTGGCTGCTTGTTGATAAAATAGTAGAGATGGATCCTGGCGTCAGAGCGACAGGTGTTCGTTGTTTTTCCCGTTCCGAGCTTTTTTTTATGGATCATTTTCCGGGTCACCCTGTTGTTCCCGGAGTGCTGCAGATAGAAATGATCGCGCAATTGGGGGGGAAGTGTATTATCGCTGCTCATGCAGGTATACTTCCTGTGTTGACATCGGTCAAAAGTGCGAATTTCCGAAGTTCGATTGTTCCTGGTGACAGGGCGTTGATCCATGTTGAGGTGGTCGTCAGAAAATCATATTCTTTGGCAAAAGGTTCTATCGACGTTGATGGAAAAACTGTTTCAACGGCTGAAGTGATGTACGGAAATGTTCCTGTAGACAAGGAAATGACTGGCTCTTCAGATGCAGCAAAATCAATGATTGACGGTATATGAGTACAATTCACTGGTGTCATGCGCTGACTCCCGGTCCTGATGTTCATGAGCAGCCATTTGCCGACGAGCATTATCGCGATGCGATCGTGATACCTAAAACCAAAGCGCTTCCTGTTGAAGCGCGCAAGGCCCCGCTTCCTGATAGAAAAGTCTACCGTTCCATGAGCCGCTCGGGGATTCTGCTTTCTCTGGCCTGCCTCAAGGGGCGCAAGGCCATTCAGCCATTTCTCGATGATTCACCTTTTAGTGTCGGGATATATTGTGCTATAGAAAACGGTCCGGTTGATCTTCCTTCGGCTTATGCCATGGTTGATGTGCCCCGGGAGGATTTTGCCGATTGCTACAGGAAATACAGAAATCCAAAAATGTTTCTCACTCAGGTAACCAATCTTGCGCCTGCCCAGATGGGGATTTTTCTTGGTATTATGGGTCCGATGAATGTCTATAACAGTTCAGTGTATGGCAGTGTCCATGCCATTGATCAGGCTTGCCAGGATCTGGATGAGGGTCGGGTCGCCGCAGCGCTGGTGTGCAGTGCTTTTTCATTCGAGGATCCTCTGGTGCTCGAGCGGGTTCGTCGGTGGGAACTTGGCGACAGGGTTCTGTGTGAAGGAGCAGGGGCTATGATTCTGACTTCAGGAAAGCAAGGTTCAGCATTACCTTGCTATGACTCTGATGACGGTGAGCATTATTACGGGATCGCTCACCAGATAATCTGTCAAATAAAACAAATAGAGAGGGAAAACTCATATGCTGTCTGACAAGGAACTTTTTGAAAAGGTCGAGGAAGCTGTACGTGCGGTACTGAATACCGAAGAGGGCGAAATTCGTCCGGAGAGTATGTTCAAGGCTGATCTTGATGCAGAAAGCATCGATTATCTCGACATCAGTTATGAAATTGAGCAAAAATCCGGTATAGAGCTGGATTTTACCGATGCCATGGAATATCTGACCGAAAGAAAAGGGGATGATATCACGGATATTTCGGTTCAGGATTTGCTTGATTATATCAAGTACGATGCTGACAGGAAAAAAGACTCATGAGGATGAGGGCCGGTTCTGACGTAGTTATTACGGCATGCGGCGTTGTTTCTCCCATAGGAACGACGGTGCCTGAGTTTGAGCGGAGGATGTTTGCCGGAGATTCAGGGGTTGTCGATGTTCGGGGTCGTGTTGTCGGCCAGAATTTTCCTGTACCTTATGGCGCGCTTGTTGATGACTCAAGAGTACCTTCCGCTCGTGAGTTAGGGATTTCTGACAGTGTTCAGACCAATGGAGGACGGTATGCTCTGTATGCTTTTGAACAACTGCTGGAATCGTTACCTGAAAGAGTAGAGATCGATGGATTGCTGCATGCCACTCCTGCTGGAATATTTTTTGATGTGGTTCTTGAATCGTTTCGCGGTTACGATCCGGAGTCTTTTGACTGGGATCAGCTCAGAGCTGAATGGATTGCTGACGAAATGTCTCTTCGTCTCAGGCAGAGAGGCTATGGTGATATCGCCCCGGAACACCGCATTTGCGTGAATTCGGCATGTGCTGCCGGGGGACAGGCTCTCGGGCTGGGGTATCAGAACATCAAGGCTGGCCGCATGAAACGTTGTCTGGTAACAGCTGTCGACGCCGGAGCATGGGAAAGCCAGTTGATGAATTTTCATCTTCTGCATACACTGATGGTCGATGAGGTGCCTGCAGCTACGGCAAGCCGTCCGTTCAGTGCAAGCCGCGGCGGATTTGTCAAAGGCGAGGCGGCGGCAGCACTGCTTCTTGAAACCCGTGAAGCTGCCGAGGAGAGAGGAGCGACCATTCTGGCAAGTGTCGGCGGTTATGCCTTCAACAGCGATGCATACCGGTTGACCGATGGTCGTGAGGATAACTTCTGTGTCGTTCGTGTGATGCAGGATGCACTTGCCGATGCCGGGCTCACCCCGCAGCAGATCGACTATATCAATGCTCATGGCACAGCAACGTTATTGAACGATCGTCTCGAAACCCGGGCGATCAAAAAGGTTTTTGGGGTTGATGCCGGTCGTGTGCCCGTCAGTTCCCTGAAGTCACAGATTGGTCATCCAACGGTGGCTGCCGGAGCCGTGGAGGCGATCGCCTGCGTTCTTATGTTGCAGCGTCAGAAAATAGCGCCGACTATCAACTTGAATGATCCTGATCCGGATTGTGATCTGGATTATGTGATAGAAGGCGCAAGAAAGGCCGATCTTCGTCACGTCATGAGTAACAGTTTTGGTTTTGGCGGGCAGAACGCCTGTCTCGTGTTGAATAAGGAGGATTGATGATGAAGCGACATCTTTCTCTGATTACCGGAGGGACATCCGGGATCGGTTTTGCCGCAGCAAAGGCTCTTGCCGGTACCTGTGATATGGCGCTGGCCTACGGTAGCAATCATGAGCGGGCAGAACGTGCCCGTGAAGCGTTATCTGACTGCGGATGCCGCGTGCAGGTGTTTGCTCGTGAACTTGCCTCCGCAGCAGATGCCCGGTTATTGTACGATGAGGTGTGTGATGCGTTTGGCTCGTCTCCTGATATTCTTGTCAACTCTGCCGGTCGTGTCAAGGACGGCTTTTTTCTGCAGATGGATGCAGCAGCCATCCAGCAGCTGTTACAGGAGCATCTGGTGGTGACTATGGCGTTGAGCCAGCTGGTTCTCAAGCCAATGTACGGAAAACGTTTCGGCAGGATTATCAACCTGAGTTCAATCAGTTCGACTTATGCTAAACGGACTCAGGTCGCCTATGCAGCGGCCAAGTCCGGTATCAATGGGTTTACCCGAACGCTTGCCCTGGAGGTCGCTCATCGTGGTATTACGGTGAATGCCGTTGCTCCGGGGTTGATTCGGACGCCTATGACATCGGGAATTGTAGGATATCTTGAACAAGCTTCGGGAAAAGAAATCAGTCGCCATATTCCCGCAGGATTCATCGGTGAGCCGGAGGATGTCGGTCCGCTGATTGCCTTTCTCTGTTCCGGTGATGCACGCTATATCACAGGAGCGGTGATTCCTGTCGATGGAGGACGATCATTGGGAGATACAGGTCTATGAACCATTTGAACGACAGGGTTGCCGTCGTTACCGGGGGAACCAGAGGCATCGGAAAGGCCATAGTGCTTGCTCTGGCCGGTAGTGGTGCCCATGTCTATGCATTGTATGCGAGAAGTCGTAAAAACGCGGAATCTCTGGAACAGGAAGCCCGGGATAAAGGTCTGAAGATTACCATCGTTCGAGGGGATCTGGCGCATGAAAAAAGCTATCAGGATGTCGTTGATCGTCTTCATGATGCATGTGATCACATTGATATCCTGGTGCATTCTGCAGCCAGCGGCGTTCATCGCAAAGCCATGGATCTGTCTGAACGACAGTTGAAGTGGACATTTGAAATCAATGTGTTCGCTGTCCACCGTCTGACCTGCGCCTTAATCGGGAAAATGAGGAACGGTTCCAGGATCATCGGGATTACCTCTCCCGGCGGGACCAGGGTTATTCCGAGCTATGCGGCGGTGGGTGCAACAAAGGGGGCGATGGAAGCTTTGTTTCGCCATTATGCCAGCGAGCTGGCCCCCGATGGCATTACCGTAAACCTTGTCTGCCCTGGACTTGTCATGACCGATGCTGCCAAAGCGCTGCCGGAACTCGAAGCGATGCTGGAGAAAACTCTGGAGTATACACCATCGGGGAGATTGACGACTCCTGAAGATGTTGCCGAGGTTGTCCGGTTTCTTACCACACCGGCTGCAAGCCAGATTGTGGGGCAGAATATTGTTATCGATGGTGGCAAAGGCCTGATGGCATAGATAGTCTTATTGTAAAAGAGATAATGACGCACAATGTTATTGCAGCGCTGAACGCTGTTTCCCGTTACTATGGAAAAGGTGAGAGCCAGGTTCGGGCTGTCGACAGGATCAGCCTGGAACTTGGTTACGGTGACATGAAAGTTCTTGTCGGTCCTTCGGGTAGCGGCAAATCATCGTTACTTCACCTTCTTGGCTGCATTGACAAACCTGATGAGGGCAAGGTCATTATTGATGGCATCGATACGACCTCGATGACGTTGGAACAGCTGGCTCCGTTACGTCTTCGTAAAATCGGTTTCGTATTTCAGTCCTTCAATCTTATTCCTGTACTGACGGCATATGAAAATGTCGAGATTCCGTTGCTCTTTAACGGTCATGACAAGTCATTTGTTTCCGATCGTGTCAATACCGTGCTTGATATGGTAGGTCTTGTTGACAGAAAGCATCATTACCCCAGGCATATGTCCGGAGGTCAGCAGCAAAGGGTTGCGATTGCAAGAGCGCTGGTTGCCCGCCCTGTTCTCATTATTGCTGACGAGCCCACAGCGAACCTTGACAGCATCACCGGTACCGGTATACTGGAGTTGCTCATGGAGCTGAATGCACAAGAGGGCGTGACCGTGATTCTTTCTTCTCATGATTCGGTTGTCCTGGACCGGATCAGCAGTGTCATTCCAGTGAAAGATGGCAGGATTATCGATGGTGCCGGATCGTGACGGCAGTGACGATGTATTTTTCAATTTTGGTTATTTCCTATGACTGTACACGCTCTTGATACCGTACTCACTGATTTTCAGAGTGCTCGTTTGCAGCCCATGGTGCCTCAGGAGGTTTCTCTGGCGCTTCTGACGAAAGCGATGACCAAGGCTATTGCGGTCCGGGAAGGCAAAGAATCGGATCAGCAGGTGGAGAAGATTTTCAGGCGCTTAAAGGTATTGTTTAGCCAGTTTGCAGCATCTCCGGACAAGATCAAAGAGCGTTATATGGCAATATGGCCGCAGCACGATGATTTTCAGGCATTGGTCAAGGCCAATATTTGTGAAAACAATCGCTTTGTGCCTCATGACCCGGTCTTTCCCATGTTCAATGAATTGGCTCAACATCATCGCCAACCTGAGGGGGCTTCTCTCGGGGTGCGAATGGAGCTGTATCGTCAGGAGTGTGAACGCCATCTTTCAGTGTTGTATGACAATGTCGTTTCTCCTCCCGATCAGATGATCCATGTCACCTCAACAGGGTACTGTGATCCGAATCCCGTTCAGTTACTCATTAGTGAGCGGGGGTGGCATGATACCATCGTCCACAATTCGTATAACAAGGCTTGTAACGGGGCGATTCCTGCGATACGTCTTGCTGATGCGTTGATGCAACAGTCGTATGGCGGGGCTGGCAGGACGGATTCCAGGGTCGACATCATTCATTCAGAGATGTTCAGCTTACATATCAACCTGACTCATAATCATCCGGTCAATATCAGCCTGGTCAACAGCTATAGCGACAGTTTTCTTCGCTATTCCCTGTGCTCTCACGAGACTGTTCGCACTAAAGGAATGCGTGGTCTGAAAATTATCGGAATAAAGGATTATACCATTCCTGGCTCCAGCTCTGTCTGTCGCTGGATGGTGAGCGATCCTTCCTTTGAGTTTACTATCGATGTGTTGCAATATTTTCGTCTGATTCGCAAACATGTCCGTCAGCTGGTAGACAGACTTTTTGCCGGTGTCGGCATGGAGTTTGATGATGTCAGGGACAGTCTTGTCTATGGGTTGCAGATGTCCAGCTCATTGCCCATGAAGGAGATTAAGAAAGGCCTGTCTTTATCAGATGATCAGGTTGCTTTGAGTAAAAAATTGCTGTATGAACAGGGATACCTGTCAAGTGCTGCTCTTCCCTTTATGTGCAAACAGATTCTGGAGTCTGACGATGTTCCTGTCGGCCAGAAGGTGTTGTGTATCGGTTATGCCCAGGGGGTTACCATGTCGGCGATGTTGCTTGAAAAAGTGTAAATGAGGAACGGTATCGGAGTAGTATGACGATTATCAAGCTTGTCAATCTGGCATTGAGAAACCTGTTGCGGAACAGTAGAAGGACTTTTATTACCGTGCTTGTTTCAGCGGCAGGGTTTGCCGCTCTGGCGGTGTTTGCCGGCTATATGGATTTCAGTTTTTTCGGCTTGCGTGAACTGACGATTTGTCGTGGATTTGCTACCGGAGGCGGGACTGGCCATGTACAGGTTTTTCGGCAGGATGCCCTGGAAAAGGAAGAGGCTTATGTGCTGCAGTTTGGCATTGCCGATAAAGAGATTCTTCTGAAGGATATCGAGGCCATGGAGCACGTTGCTTTTGCCATGCCCCGTATCGAGTTCAACGGTCTGGTGTCAAATGGCGACAAATCCATTTCATTTATGGGCCTTGGTGTCGATCCGGCCGGAGAAGCCGGCCTGATCCACTACTGGAATTCCCTGAAGACGGTGGGAAGTCGTAAACAAATGAGTGATGCAGCCTATCAGCAGCTTGAAGAGGCTGGTCCCTACGGGGTTCTGCTTGGTGAGGAGATGTCGAACGTCCTTCAGGCACAACAGGGGGATAACCTGATGTTGATGAGTACCACGGTTGATGGAGCGGTCAATGTCGTCGATGTGACTGTTGCAGGGGTTATTCGAGGTGCTATGAGTGCCCTTGACGCGCACTATCTGGTCACATCCATCGATGCAGCCGGAAGTCTTCTGCAGTCTGACAAGGTTTCGAAGCTCGTTGTTGTGCTTGATGAAACCGATATGACAGAGTCTGGGGCCCAGAATATCGATCGTGTGATCAATGGGGGTTCGGGAGAGGGCTTGTTTGCTGTCGTTACCTGGGATCAGCTGGCGGAATATTATGATTCGGTTCGTGATATCTACACGATCATTTTTGGTTTTACGGGCGGAATCGTTGTTACGATTGTCTTTCTTGGGTGTGTCAATACCATGTTGATGTCTACCATGGAGCGGGTGCGCGAAATCGGCACGCTCAAGGCTATCGGGGTTTCGAATGGATGGATTGCACAGATGTTTCTTTTCGAAGGTTTTTTTATCGGTATACTGAGTATTCTTGCCGGGATTGTTTTACAGCATGCTTTTCTGATCATTATAAACCATTCTGGTATCATGATGCCTCCTCCTCCCGGCATGAGCTCATCCTATCAGCTCAGGATCTTTCCTGCACCAGGTTATCTTCCCTGGATTGCACTGCTTATTGTCATGTCAACCACGTTTTCCGGGTTGTTGACCCTGCAGAAGATCAGAAAGCTGTCAATTGTTGATTCATTGAGCCATGCATAAGACATTTGTCAGATTTTTTTTTCTCATTGTTTTCCTTGTTGTCGCGCCTGCTTCAGGTCAAACAGTCTACGGCCAGTCGCCTGACTCGCTGAAGGTGTTGCCTGAAGATGAGTTTGCCGTCATTCCGGCGTTGTCTGCTTCTGCCATTCTCCGGCAGGCGGATATGAAACGTTCGCCATGGTCTGACTTTACCATGCTTGCCGATCTGGTTTACCAGAAGAGAGGGGAGCGGACGACGGAACGTTTCCGGGTTTTTGTCCATGAGCATACAAAATCACTGGTCAGTTATCTGGAGCCGGACAAGCAACGGGGGAATATGTTGTTGATGGTCGGAGACAATCTCTGGTATTATGTCAACAAAACCAGTCGTCCTATGCGCATTACCCCTATCCAGAAGCTATCGGGAGGAGCATCCTATGGGGATATTACACGCCTGAACTGGTCAGGGGATTACAGATCCGAACTGGTCGGTCAGGATTCTGTGGACTTTTCGGATGCATCCTGGGATTGCTGGGTGCTGCAGTTACAGGCACTTTCAAGCAGTGCCACCTATCATTCGATAGTGCTTTCTGTTGAAAAAAACACGTTTGTTCCCAGAAAGGCGGTTGTCTACCTGAGGTCCGGGAAAAAAATGAAAACGTTGTTTTTCACTCAGTACCAGATCATCGGAGGTAAAATGATGAATACCCGTATCGATTTCATCGATCATTTAAGCGCCGACAGTCAAAGTTCAATGATATTCAGCAAGATTTCGCTCAAGACTTTGCCTGACAGGTATTTTCTGAAGACCAGTCTGCCTTCCCTGTACGGTGAGGTGGTTTATTGACGCAACTTTTTAATTCAATAATGATAATCGCATGTTGCAACGACACAACACTCCGGCAGGGAACAATTCTGTAAGGATATATGCCAGAACGTTTCTGCTGCTTCTTGCTCTTCTGGCATTTCCTTTTCGTGACGCTCTGCGTGCAGAAGATGAGCATGAAGATTCTTCGCCATTATCCTTTACATTGCGGGCACGAGGTGAGGCAGAATGGATTGATCTGAGAGATTCCAGGCTGAACCCGGAGAACGTTCTGGGCCGTTATGACAATCGGTATGAAGGGTTTCTGCTCGGTACCATCGACTACAAAGGGGTCGACGGTTATTTCAGTGGGGAATTCCGTGCCGGATATGAGTATCTCTCGGGTGAGATGCACGAAGGGACATCCTTCGACGATAATGAGGCAACGCTGGAGATTAATCAGCTCTATTACCGGACAGCAGCCAGGAATATCGAAGTACTTCTCGGGCGCAAAAAGGTTCGTTGGGGTGTCGGTTATGCATACAGCCCGACCGATCTGGTGACCCGGCAGAAAAATCCGGAAGATCCGGCAGACAGGTTGAGCAAGGTCCGGGGCGCTGATCTTGTCGGGGTTTCCCGCCTTTCGGAATCCAGCCAGCTCGATGTTCTGTATTTTCCTGAACTGAACTGGGATTTCGAAGACGATTTTGTTACGATGAACCGCTTCGGTATGCGCTGGTATCGTTTTGTCGATCCTTTCGATCTTTCGCTGGTCGGGTCGGTCAACGACGATGGCGACTGGACCGCCGGGGTGAATACGTCCTTTACCGTTGGCACCTCCCTGGAACTGCATGCAGAATATGCATATACGTCATACAATCCCCGAAACGACTTTCTGAACCGGCTCGACCCTGATCATCCGCTTTATGCATATCCTGCGGGCCCTGATGACGGTGTTCATGATATCCTGATCGGTGGCCAGTACACATTCGAAAACAATCTCAATCTTGTTGTGGAATATATGTACCGGGGCGGAGGGTATGAATCCGATCAACTCGATTCATATATCGAGGCAGCCGGGTTGTGGATGAACAGTGGCGCTTTATCGACGAGTGAAATGGCAGGTATTGTCAACGGTGCAGATCAGGATGCATTGAACGCAGCAGCCCCGCTTCGAAGCAACTACCTGTTTGCCGGGATTTTTCATCCTGAAGTCATTCGTTCCGTTTCGTTAGATCTGTATAGTTATCTCGGTCTTGAAGACGGGAGCGGCTTCATCGTCGTCATGCCAACCTACAAGCAGAGTGATTCGATCGATATCTATCTGCGCCTGAAACAGTTTTGGGGGGATTCTGACACAGAGTTCGGGCTTGTTCCGGATGACTTCAGTTGTGTCGCAGGTATTTCATGGTTTCTGGGAAGCTGATGCAGCGCCGGAAACCATGAATGAAACCGAAAAATGTTCATGTTCGAAGGACCCCGGAATGAGAATGAAAAGGGGGGATTCAGACAGGCACTCTATTTGCGCAACGGCAGAGATTTATAAATGTTTTCAGGGTAAACGTTCTCTTGTAAGCAGGAATCGTTATGCCCCCTCGATCTGCCGGCAGGAACGGTTGGTGTTTGAGGTCCGGAATGCCTCAGATGTTGAGCATTTTCTGTATCTCCAGTAATTCCCTGTCGAAACTGTGATTCAGCTTGACGGCCTTGTTGAACGGGACCTGCACGATCCTTCCGTTGTCAATCCCGATCATGATGCTTTTCTGATCGTCGAGCAGGGCATCGACAGCAGCAACTCCCATTCTCGTCGCATTGATGCGGTCGTTTGCCGTCGGGCTTCCTCCTCGCTGAATATGGCCCAGGATCGAAACGCGAACATCAAGTTCGGGATGCTCACAGCGCACGTTTTCGGCAAGTTTCAACGCTCCTCCCGGTTCATCCCCTTCGGCAACGATAACTATGCCGCTTCGCTCCTTGCGCTTATAGCCCTTGTCGAGAAACCGCTTCAACGCATCATGCTGCTCTTTCGATTCAGGAATCAGAATGACTTCCGCCCCGCAGGCAATGCCGCTGTTCAGGGCAAGCAGGCCTGCTTCCCGGCCCATCACCTCAACCATGAAAATCCTGCCGTGTGATACTGCCGTATCCCTGATTTTGTCGACCGCGCACACAACGGAGTTCAATGCCGTTTCATATCCGATGGTATAGTCCGTCCCGTATATGTCGTTGTCGATGGTGCCCGGAATGCCTACGAACGATATATTGTACTCCTGAGACATTGTCAGCGCACCGGTAAAAGAGCCGTCGCCACCGATCACAACAACAGCGTCTATGCCCGCGTTCTGCAACTGCTGCCAGGCTTTTTCCCGGCCTTCGGGAGTTCTGAACTCCTTGCTCCGTGCCGTTCTGAGAATTGTTCCTCCCAGCTGGATGATGCCGCTGACATCCGATGAGCGCAACGGAATAAAATCGCCCTCGATCATTCCCTGGTATCCCCGGCGAATTCCGGTGACTTTCAGCTTGTTCGCGATTGCCGCACGAGTGACCGCGCGGATAGCGGCATTCATACCGGGAGCATCCCCGCCAGAAGTAAATACTCCTATTTTTCGTAGTATTGGTTTTCTGCGTAATCCGTTCTCTGTTGCAGGTGTCATAGATAGATCTCTCATTGCTGAAATGGTCATAAGGCGTTGGTCCTCCGGCAACGTCATAGTACAAAAATATTGACTCTCAGCAAATCAGGAGCAGTGCTGTTCATTCAGTCATGATCCGCATCATTCAACACGGCCTTTCTGCCCGGATAACCGTTTGTGATTCCATCCGATCAACACAAGGGAGGATCTCTACGGGCATGGGAGTGCAAGATCGTGAGGAACGCGAAGGTGAGCGGGGGAGCAGGAATGCAATACCGACTGACACAGTTCAGCGCCTGTTTTCTGACAGCGCAGGAGAAATCCGGGTTTCATCTTTCTGCTGATGCATATCGGACGGCAGCAGGAAAAATTGCCTGATATAATACATTCCGGTTATAGATGATTTGCCTATGTGCTTGCACCATCGTTATGTATCCTGATCCAGAGTACTGTTGGGACCCTCTAAAAAGTGTCGTAAGCGAAGCAGGAGAGCGGCAGAGGGAGCGCAGAAATCGAGGTATATAAAAAGTGTGTTTGTTTTCATTCTGGCAGGCCGAATCCCTTTGTGAGCTCGTCGAAGTCGACCGGGAAGGAGGGTTCGATTCTGTTGAGTTTGTCGCGTCCTTCGGGCATGAGGTGTATGCCTTCCGGCATGGCTCTG
>Ga0272443_10003798_pt1 | contig 17338 bp, 10 predicted proteins | sample SSMAcet12_FD_193581 | JGI IMG/M metagenome (GOLD analysis project Ga0272443, IMG submission 193581) | Marine sediment archaeal communities from Little Sippewissett salt marsh, Falmouth, MA, United States - SSM-Acet-12 | ecosystem: Environmental > Aquatic > Marine > Wetlands > Sediment ... | reverse complement strand
ATTGAGGATTTTGAAAAAAAAATCTGTATTATCTGCAAGAGACCCTTAACGAAAGGCTCATTTATTGCGATTAAGGATAAAGACAATAAAGGGATTTTAGACAAACAGAGAACAAAATATGTCAAACATACCTCTTTTTTTGAAAACTCATTACATGGAATATTAGTATTAGTGCATCCTAACCATAAGCGAAAACTATTCTATTTACTTAGGGAATACACCATAGAACAAATTTGGGAGATGGAATTCCATGACCAGATATGAAAAGAAATGTCCCCATTGTAATGCTCTTAACTGGTGGCGACCCTATAATCTTGTGCATAAAACCACAAGAGAACTAGTCCCTATCTCTGATAGTGGGGAATGCGAGATTTTAGATAAAGATGGCTTTCCAGAAGAAATGAGAACCGAGTGTCAACATTGTGGGGAGACATTTCAATTTAAGAAGGTGAAAATAACACTATGAAAAAACAAACAAAACCAAAACCGATTAGCGATATTGAACTATGCAAAAAGCTAGCAGAAAGAAACGACCCAGAAATAAATAAACTGATTATGTATTTCAAAGACTGCAAAAGTGCTTATATGTGCTGTCTAAATGATAAATCCAGAATAGCGAGTAGGTTAGAGAAACTAACTGCTGAATTTAACAGAATGCAAAAACGATTATCTGAAAACTGGGTAAAAGATTCATTATTTGAGAAAACATCAAAAAATAGCAAGGTGAAATAAATGACTGAATTCAAATGTGAAAACTGCAATAATACTACTTTCTCTGCTTTTCTCGTATCGTTAGAAAGGGGAGTAGCTAAATGCAATAATTGTGGCGATACGTATCTATTTAGATTAGATAAAGGAGTAACATTCACAAGAGAAAAAATTACACCATCTCTTGAAGAATTAGCTGAATTTCAAATCGCAAAAAAAATGCTAAATGAAATTCTGGAGGGAAAAAATGAATCTAAAAAATAATAACAATTTTGATTGGGAGAAATGCAAGAGTTTTGAGGAAAACACCTTAAAACAATTCTATGAACCCATAAAAGTATATGTTGGGGACTTTGATGCGAATTTCGAGATATTAGGGAAAAAAGAACAATTCGAGGGGAAGGATATTCGAGTCTATTCTAATGATGATATGCAAGGAGTATTTTTTGAACTAAAATGCGATACTCACGTCCATTCTCCGAACTTTTTTTTCGAGGATATATCTAATAATCAGACCAATACACTAGGTTGGACATTGAAAAGTAAAGCAGATATTTTGGCTTATGGGTTCTATGATACTAAACGAAAACAATTACTGAAAGTCTATTTTCTATACATGCAAGCTTTAATCAACTGGTTTGAAATTCACTATCATGAATATGAACCCAAATACATCAAAAATCATGGCTATTATACAATAGGTAGGGCTATCCCAATTGAGTTAATGTGGGATGAAAATCTTATTGATTTTGTTATTGAGAAAGCTTTAGACATAGAAAACAACCTATTCGTTTAACCTTTTAATTTTCTCAAGACTCTTGAGAATTTCCAATATATTTCGCCTTTAACAAGACTATTTTTTAACCAACAAAACAAACAAAATTTACCAATGGAGACCGACAATGAAAGTTCAATGTGACGAATGTGGCAATATAGAGGATTATAATGGCAAAAAGACCACAAAAAACCCACGAAAAGTATGTTCTAAATGCAGACACAAATACAAAATAACTACCAACACCATAGTTGAAACAGCAATCCAAAAACCTATCACAATCAAGGAAGATTTTTTACTCTCGGAGCTAGATATTTTGATTCTCGGAGTATTAAAATCCTCTCATCCATACGGTAATTATCAATCCAAAATAGCAGAGATTACAAAATACTCCCCAAAGACCGTAAAAAGACACCTTTTAAGATTAAAAAAGGAAGGTTTAGTGAAAGAAGAACCAACATCCTACCCAAAAATTTGGACTCTTAGACCAGACTATTACACAAGTACACATGGACACAAATTTATTTGCAAATTGCTGAAAGGAGTCCCTAAAATTCAACCAAAAAAAACCGTTCAAATGACCAATTGGGTGATGAAAATATTCGAGATATATATCCCAAGATATAGAATATGGGTTCAAAATGCTCAATTGACACCAAAAAACATAATTTTTTGGATTGAAACTAATGGGAAAAACTCCGAGTATGCAGAAGAAAAAGCGAAAAAATACGCATTTATGATTCAACAATATCTGGAGAAAAAATATCTAATAAAACTCAGCCATCCTATATACCAAAAAGAAGAGGGAAAACAAGATTCTCACACATTACCTAGTTATGGAATTGATAGAATTGACCCAATTATAAAAACTGATGACCCAACAATATCTCCAAAAATCTTTACGGATAGCACACCAGAGCCTAACACCATTGAAACTCCATTGGGAAAAGGAGAACATCAAGCTTGGTTTGATAGGGTAAATACCGATATTCCAGACATAAAGAATGATATACGAGAAATGAAACAACAATTTTCCGATTTTAGAACGGTAGTAACCAAGCTTAGCGATAATATCAAATCTCTTGCTGAAAATATGAAAATATTGAGCCAAAATCAATCGAAAGTAAATGAAAAAATGGTTGAGGGCTTTAAGACTATGACTGAAGTTTTGGGTCAAGGAATTCAAAACATACTGCAAAAAAATACTAAAAATGAACAAAACTCCGAGACTAAAGAAGATACGAAGGAAAATTCAGACCGACCTTCCAATATTTATCTTTAGTCTCTCTTTTTTTTTCGCCAAATTAAATCAATTTTGATAGGCTGTATTATGGTGTCCAATGTGTCCAAATTTGTGCCAATCCTCTTTCATGTTTTCCTCTTGAGAAATGCTCATAATCCAAACAGAAAACAACCAGACTATCATAATGAAGAATGGACTTTGTGTCCTTTGTGTCCTTTGTGCCATTTGTATAGCATATATGGAAAAAGTCTTTGTGGGAAAATACTACAAAAAACACCACAAAGAAAAAATTTTGATAGGCTGAACTCTTATTCCAAAGACTTAACTTATATTTTATTTGTGAAATATGGGTAAAAATCGCAATTTTCAAAAGGACAATGGCTCATATAGTATGAGAGGAAAAGGACAGAGAAGTCCATTCTTAGCGAAAATAACGAAAATATTTACAGAATAGACCTCAAGCATTTCTCAAGATTTTCTCAAGACACCTTATCGAATACAATTGAAACCCAAATAAATATATTTAAACCCAAAAAACTGAGAATATACGGTAGGTGATAATCATTGGTTGAAAAAATAAAAACTGATTCTCCTAAAGGAAATATTCGTTTAATCGTTATTTTCCTATCAATTGGGTTATTTGGAATGCTATTTTTATCTTTGCTTGGTTGGTTTAGTGTAATACCATTCCTATGGGTAGGGATTTTAACCTTAGTCTTGCTTGGATTAGAGATAGGAGTATTAATCAAAATATTGTCTAATCCGAGTTGGAAATAACAAATTCAAATTTTTTTCTCCTTTTTTTTACATAACATTTAAACCCACGATTTGAAATAGGTTAAATAACCAAAAATTTTGGTGAATTATTATGGTTTCAAAAGCTGAAAAAGAAAAACGACAAAAAACTGTTTTATCTTCTGTCGCTATTATAGCTGTTGTCGGATTAATAACTGTTTTAGTTCTTTACGGAACGGGAGTTATTGGAAGTGTCACACCAGTTAGCACGATAGATGATGAATATACTATTGTCGTAACAGACCTTTACGATTCAACAAATACCGATGACTTAGAAAGCGAATTGAGTTATCTTTGGTATAGTGTGGATACGGACGGGATGACTGAAAGTGAAATTGAAGATTTAACATGGGCTGATTTTAGTGCTGATGGCACTGGAGATGATAAAGACCCAGAAGCAGATTATATTTACATTTGTAGAATTTATGATGCTAGCTCTTCAGACATTGTGGAAAGATATGTATGCACTGATGGAAGAATTTTCGAAGGAAAAATGCCAGTATTAAGCTTAGGCGAGAACACCATTGGAATGGCGAACTTTACAGAAGACGTTTCAATGGTAGCTTGGGCAACTGACGGAGGAGTAACTGTTAACCAGACAAACTTCCGAGAATGGAATATCCTTTGGACTACACTAGATGCGAGTGAGGGAACTGGTTCTTATACCAGAAAAGAAGGTTATTCGACCTATTTCGACCCTACCACAAATAAATATTCCACATTAGTAGTCAAAATCCAATTCAATACGACAGCTTCAACCAGTTGGGCTGATTTACAAGATTCTTATACAAATCGGGAAACTGCCAGTGGCAATTACCTTTACATTGAAATTGATGTAAATTTGCAAGGACACCTTGAAACTGAATTAAAATTCAGTTCAGCTTTAGGCACTGATTTTGAAGTAATTGGTATGTCTGTTGGATATGGCAATGCAGATTCAAACACGCTTTGGGATACTCAATACTAATCCTAAAGTTTCTTTAGGAGAGTGTCTTCATTGCGAAAAAAAACAAAATTTTTCCTTTTTTTCCTTATTTTCTCGGTCTCATGTAGTGGATTCTTTATCTTTTTAACTCCCAATACTCAAGCATATACACCAGAAGAATCAATTAGCAGAGCATTACTCGAAAGAATCAATGTGTATCTTTCTGAAGGGTCTGGGATGTTTGATAGCTATTGGGGTTATGAAAAGGATGTATATGAGATTACAGACATATATCATCTCCCCAATCCTATAAACATAAATGAAGACTCAGCAGAATTCGAGACTCACATAACGGTAAATATGCAAATACGACACTTTACCGATTATGGAAAAGATAATGTCTATTGGAATGCTCGGAGTGAAACTCAAGAGTATTTATGGTTAGAGTGCATATATGCTGATGACTGGTTTTGGACAAGTGCCAAAAACCGAATTCATGACAAATATGTTGTCGAATACCAAGACTATGAGTTTTATCCCAGAAGTATCTTAGAGCCATCAAATTACATCAAAGCCAAAGGCTATGATGGAAAATTTGACTTAACCGTTGATTTTGATAGGTTCGAGGATGCGTACGCAATTGTGAATGATGTGGATGAAACAGAAGTCTCAATTTCTACATTAGAAATTTATCCTACAAAAGCAACCGTATTAGAGGCAAATTCTCACATTTCTGGAAATTATACGGACTACTTTAGTGATACTAAGGGGACAACCATAACGGTCTTAGACTATACAACTCAGAGACCAGCTGTAAACTCCTATGAAGAAATGGACGGTACCGTCCAAAGCAGAGTAAGAGCTCTTATGGCTGATGAAATTATTGGAGTATATGCAATAGACGGTAAACCAGCTAGTTTCACTGATGGCTATCAAGGAACATTAGGCTATCAAGGGAATGAGTGGGTTTATAGAGGAGACCTAACGAGAAAAGAACCGAACGTTTTCGAGCTTCCAACGGTTAACCGTCCAAGAGTGGAAATTTACGAACAACAAATCAAGCGAGGAAATTGCATGATGGCTTTTGATACTGAAGGATTAGGAGCTGGCTTTAAGGATGGCACACCTATCATTAATTATTTTGGTACTGCTGATACACCTTTTCGCCAAGTAGGATGGCACATAACAGAACACGTCCATACTCAAACTATCCAAGTCCAATTTGTAGCTAAAGCACTACTCCAAGCAGACCCAGTAACTTTAGATAGACTCTTAGAAGAGCCTTTGATAAGAAGAGGGGATGTTGTCTGGAATATCGCTTTTACTGGAAATACAGATGCATCTATCTTTATAGACAGTGGATTTTTACAAAAATTATGGGAAAGAATCTTCAATTCGAGTATTTTCGCATGGATTGTTGTAGGGATTATCATAGTGGGAGTGGGATTTGTAGGATACAAAGCCTATACAAGTCCAATAGTTCAAAGGAAAATCGGAGCTAAAATGGCTTTGGAATCACGAAATCCAAAACAGAAAAAAGTCAAAAACGTAAAGCGAAACAAAGGAAAATTGAAAAAAGCATTACAAAATCTTAAGCCTAAGAAGAAATAGCCTATCAAAATAGGCTAAAAAATACCTTTTTTTTCTATTCTCAAACCTTAACAGTAGACTATATAAAAGAATTTATTAGATTAGTTATCGGATAATTACCCTATGGCAAATAAAAAATCTAATTCTAACTCTTTCGATAGCTACATTTATGGTAAACAACCAGAGAAAGAAAAACGGAGATTTTCTCTCTCTTCTAAAGAAATTAACACAATATATTTTATAACTTCCTTAGTTTTGATAGTTGGTTTAACTACTGGGATACTTTGTATGGCTCTAATTCCAAATAACACTATTCTAAATTCGTATGATGGCGATGATTATGACAATAGGAGAAATATTGATTATCGCTATACCTACAATTATGATACGGAGACTGGTCAATTTACTACCGATACAATTTTTGTATCAGCTAATGGCGATAATTCTACTGGTGGGAATTGGGATTCTGCTTATACGGATTTATGGACAGCCTTAAGTCAAGCGAGTACTCATGCGAGTAATCTAACTTTGATTCATGTAGGACTAGGCACATGGGATATTAACCAAGCAGTACCAACAGTCAATGCAAATGTTATCTTGCGAGGATACGAGGATAATATCGCAAAAATAACGAATACTCACGTATCAGCAACAGAAATTATCAAATTCACCAAAAACTCATTCTCAGAAGATGTTCAATATGTAATGAATGGAATTGATGCAATTATAGGAGCTCACTGTATTGGATACAGTCATACATTTGAAGATGTGCTATTTTTATCAAATGCTCGAACTGAAAGCGTGACTCAACTAAAAGTAAACGGTAGTTTATCCTATTTTGTGACTGATTGTATTTTCTATGGAGATTTAACTCAATATTATTCCTCAGCAATCCATTGCATTGATGTACTAATTGGAGCTGAATTTCACAATACAATTTTCAATAACATTTATGTTGGGTTAAATGGCGATAATGCAAGCTCTCATGTGTTTTATGACACCTTATTCAAATACGTAAATAGTTGTATGGTAGTGGATGCGAATAGTCCCTATTGGGATTTTGAAGAAACGTCTTTCGTGAGAACAACTTATGAAATTAACACAAGCGTATATATCCATTTCGCAACCGATTCAACGTATTTAGATTTTGAAGAAATGTATCTAACTCCAGACGGTTTAGATGGAGAAACCATTACGGGAGCTGGAGCTGGCGTATGGGGAAGCTGGACAAACATTACACATTCGACAACTAAATGGTTTAAAATAAGAGGATTCGTATTTTGTGACCCTTCCGATAGCTCAGCCTATTATCGAATAGATATTAGAGTATGGTGTCCAGCTCTTGGAGCTCATTTCACACTAGGGGAATACATAATTGAGCCTCTGAGTGGTTCTTTTACTCAAACATTGCCAGTAGTGAGTGGGATACTATGTCCAAATGCGATTATGTCTGCAAGACTTCAGACCTCAGACGGTGGGAGTGATACGGTTGAGATTTTTGCTGAAATAGTGGAATATTAGGGGAGGATTATCAGAATGAACAACAATATTGCAGTATTAAGCCTTAGTGCTATCACAACTATTTTACCTATAATTCTTTTTCTCAAAAAGAACAAAAAAACAAAACGGGCAGTGAAGATTTTTTCCATAGGAATCCTCTCATTTCTAATGTTAATGACGTGTTCAAAATATGCTCACGCGTCAAACCCAACAGATATAAAATTTGTTACTGATACCGATACTCCTATTACAATCAACCATCAAAGAGGGGATACAGTTGTTACTTATGGAATTCCGATTGAAGTAGAAACTGGGGGGACAGCTGATGGAGAATATTTAATAAATATAAATTTAGCTACTTTCAGCACTTATGGTGGCGGGTTGTTAGAAGCGGGGAGCGTTGTTAATGATAATACATTTGAAATGAGTGCCTTAACTTTTTCTGATGAAACACCAGCTATATGTACGGGATTTGGAGATGCTAACAGTTATCGTGGATATTTTTATGGCTCAGCTTGGGTTATATTACATCCTACTTCGTATATTACAGACCCAGACCCAGACGAACCTTTTACCCAACTATATTTAACAACTCAGATTGATGGAATTTATTATTGGAGTCAAACTACTTCTGGTGGGCAAGACACATTTCAAGATACTCCAGTTGGCGATTATTTAACTCAATACCTTTATTATCACCTAGAACCTATAATTTCCATAAACTCAGAGCATTACAATTACATGAATACGCGTTGCGAGGTCTATGATAGATTTACATTAGAGTGGCAAGAACAACCTTTAGAAGATATTGTATTAAATTCACCCTTCTATAAAATCCGAATATATGATAGAGAAACTAACGATTTGATTTACCAAGATTCAACTTACATTACCTTTCAAACATCCCGAATAGTGGATATTGACTCAGTCAAACTAATCAATAATTCTGGAGAAAATGTAAATTTTACAATTGATGCTCGAAATACTAACTACCCAACAGAAACGTTTAGCGAAACTCCAGACTCCATTAGTATGACAGAGGGGACAAACAGTGGGAGTTTATCCAACTTAAATTCAGACGACAACAATGTTGTCGAATTCGAATGTGATTCAGTCTATTCAGCTGGTTATACGGTTTATGGTACTGAACGATTATTTCCCCAAAGTGATAATAGTGTTTCAGATAGAACCGAATATCCAACTGGCGAAGCTGATGGTATTTACTACAATAATATTAATTCTATAAATGAAAGCTGTTGGAATCGGAAAACATCTTACACAGCTGGTTCATGGACGTTCGGTTTTTATGAAACAACATCTGGAATTTCAACTAGTGCTATTGTGGACAATGTGACAATAGTAGTTAGGGGATTGGGTTATCCGACAGTTCATAAATGGGGGGGAGTTTTTTATCTTGATTATGGGGGAATTGATGAATATATGGTTTATTCAGCTTCAAGCTATGCGGATACTACTCTTAGTGTAACAAAAACAAGCACCGATTTCGGCTCTATGACCATTGAAGATGTAAACAATGGAATTTTTCGGACTCAAATGTATAATGGAGTTTCTAAACCTAAAATTTATTACATTTACATAGACGTTGGCTATCATTACACTATTTTACCAACTGAAAGCCATGAATTAGATGGATATATAGAATTCGATTATTCGGATATTGAAGATGACATTACAAGCAGAGCTAATATCACTGATGTGGAATTAGATTATCGGTTTTATTCCAACGTGAGTGAAACTATTTCATGTTATGCGTATGATTGGACAAATACGCAATGGGAGATTTTAACATCAAGCAATCCTACAAGCGAAACAGCCTATCAAAATACATCTTTGGATTACAATTTTTTCAAAAACGACAAGTCCGATTTATTATTTCGATTTAGACTTTACGGAACATCTAACTCAGCTGGATTTGAAACCTACTTCGACCAAATTAATGTCACAATTACCTATAATAACGTATCTGGATTATATTATACCTACTCACAATCAATATCGGTTATAGTATCACCCTATTCGTATATTCTATCAAACTTAACGGATTCGTTTACATATAGATGTATGAAATATGATATTTATGGAAATCATTTAGAGAATGAAACGTTCTCGTTTACGGATTATACGGAGATTAATTACACATCTCCAGAAACGAGGACAAACCTAATTGCCTTAAGCGACCAACAATCAAATTATCTTGAATGGCAAAAATATAAATTAAAACTAAACGGAACATCTATGTATGAACCGTATTTCTATCATGAGATAGGAACATCATGGAATATTAGCATATATGACCGATTCGATTCATATATCACCTCAACAGTGCATACAGTCACCAGAGATGATAACTTTATATCCATTCAGATTACATTACATTCTTTGAAAATATATAATCAGCAAGAGAGTTTCGCCTATTTTAATTTAACAAAGAATCCGATAACAAGCGAGTATTGGAGTGAGTGGTTAGCTCCCCATGAAGTAACCGAGTTTAAATTAATTGGCGGGAATTACCGAGTGAATTTAACCGAATTTGAATCTAATCCATTAGGGACTAGCACAAATTATGATTATACGTTAAATGGGGATGATGTATTGCTTATTAATTCTGGGAATACACTATCTGGGATAATGACAAATATCGCAAATGTAAATACCACAATCGGAAATCAAATCACCAACGTTGAGATTAATTTGAGTAATCAAAATACTGCAATCAATAACTCCATAATCAATTTGGATATAGTAATCGACAACGTTAATACATCAATTGGAAATTTATTGCTGAATATCGAAACCGATATTTCCAGTATAGACTCAAACATTTCATCCTTTTGGAGCTTTACAAATACCTCATTCATTAATCTGAATTCTTCAATTGATACACAATTCATTAATTTAGACACAAATATCTTTTCCTACAATCAATCTATTTCAAACTTAGTAATTGGTGTCAATAACGAAATTGGTTTAGTGAACGGAACAATATCAACGTTAATTACTGGAATAGACAATAATTTGTTAGTGTTGAATTCAACAATAGATTCATCCTTTTTTTATGTAAATACAACAATCTCCCAGATTGAGAATGATATAGCCAGTAATTACATATTACTGAATAATTCAATTGATATGGTAAACAATAACATCACTGATGCGAGGTTAGCTATTCTAAATAATGTAGCTTTAGTGAACAATTCCATAAGTTCACTAATTACAGCAATATCAACCGATGTGTATTTAGTAAACAACTCCATTTATACAGCAATTACAGCTTTAGACACAAGCCTAACTATCAGCAATAACTCTATTATGGGAAATTTAACCGTAATGTTAGGAATGAATGAATATTTGACTCAATTATATCAATCAACTATGTTTTCTGAGCTTATTAATTGGACTGATGCGTATAGGAATTCAACTTTCATAGAAAATCAAATAGACACATGGGAATTCGTAAATAACTATAAGAATGATTCTATCAGACTTTGGTTTAAGTATGAGGGATTAACAGAAAGCATCATTTTAGGAGCTCAAGAGACTCTCAGCCATATTCTCCCAAAGGAAAACGTAAATTACCGAGTCACCAGCTTAGCAACTGGTGAGGAGATTCAAGGTTGGGATGCATTGGATAATTCGAGTCTAAAACTCGAATTCGGATTTTATGAAGAGGATATAAAACTCTCAGATATAACAGTTGAATATAACGAATGGGTAGCTCTATTAATTACGGTAGTAACATTCTTTGTAGCTGTCTTTATTCTATTCGCATTTGCAAGGAAAAGGATTGAGCAACAAAAGGCAAAAGCCTATCATGAACAAAAATCCAGACTCCAAAACACAAAAGTGAGGGATAGGACAAGTGTCTATTACTAATTCTGATAGGCTGAAAGGCAATCTTTCAAAGAATAGGGTAAAGATGTTTCATCTTTATCATGAAGAATCACCTAAAGAAAAAGCAAAAAAAAAATTTCTCATTTTTTTATACCAAAATATAAACCCAGAAAAAAGAAGTAAATAAATATGGTCGAAAAAATCAAAGCATGGAAAAAACCACCTAGTAATGCGATTGATAACAAAATAGCTAAAAGAGGTTATCAGACACAAATATCAGTAATTTTAACATTACTAGCTATTGGAGTTATGGTATATGTTGGATTAAGAAATATTGGCGAATCATGGGGAGTCTATGCTTTAATCCAAGCTGGATTAGGGTTCTTTGGATATACCTTTTTACAAATGTTCACTGGTCAAGGGTTTATTCCTAAAGAATATCCAAATTTCGATTCAGATACGGTCATAATTATAGGCAATCAGCCTATCAAACAGAAGTATTATAAAACATTCATCATGGCGACCCTATTCGGATTAGCGATTATAATTGTAGGTCAATTGATTCTTCAAAGAAGATTATCAATTTCAACTACCGACCAAGCATTATATTTTCTATTTGCGAGTGTCTGTGAGGAATTATTCTTTCGAGGATTAATCATAGAACTGTTAACGGTAGTGGATACGATAATTACTCGGATAATTGCGATAGGTGTCTCAGCAGTAACATTTGTTATTGTCCATGTAAATTACTATGGAAATGATATAGCTGTCTGGAGTGTTGCGATTATGGGAGTTGTTTTAGCTACTGATTATACGATTTTCAGAAATATTACAGCAGTAATTATTATTCATTTTATTATTAACATAATAGGGACAGTTCAATGGGTAGTGAGTTTATGAATAAGGTTTCACCAAAGGTAAAAAAGGTATTATTCTGGGTTATGATAGGCTGTGTGTCTATTGGATGCTGTATAGGATTATATTTACTATATCAATCTCCTTTTCATTACTTACCAGTGCATCCTTGAGATATTCTCAAGACTTTCTCAAGCATTTCTCAAGACCAAATAGATTTAAACCCATGAGATACAATTCTATATCAAATACTTTTAGAGGATTTGGCACATGGTATCAAAAAACCAAAATTCCAAATCGAAAGGCTCTAAAAATGGGTCTGCCAGAGCAAAACATAAATCAAGCTCGACCCAAAAGAGTCAAAGCTTAAAGAAAACTGAAGCTAAAGCGATTTGGTCTGAATACAAACAGAATTCAGAAAAAGAATTAAAACGAAATTTTAACAGACAAAAGAAACAAGCAACCGAGAAGCTAGAAAAACTCCATTCTGGAAAAGAGAAAAGGGTCTCCAAAAAAGAATATGCGAGACTCAATAAAATCAAAAGAACTGGATGGAAAGCCTATCGAAAATCTCATCAAACTAAGGCTGAAAGAGACGAAAAGACGATAGACCTTAATTTAGTGACTCCAAATAAAGCAGTGGCGAAAGTCTGGGATTCTAAGACAAAAACAAGGAGTAAAGTAGTAGCTTGGAAAGAAGACCCATCAAAATCAGACTATCCAAATGTAGATACTCCCCAATTAACGAAAACTCAAGAGAAAAATTATAGAGAAAAGGGAAAACGTCATATTGAAGTGGTCGATTCAAGGCTTGAATTAAAGAAACCAGACCAAATGTTTATTCAACCATTAATAAAAGTTGCTGAAAGCAACCTTTCTAATATCAATGCGAAAAATTACGAGCAAAAAATCAATAAAATAATCAAAGACCAAAGTAAAAAGATGGATTGGAATGAATCTATAATCAGAGGTCAAAGAAGAATCTATAACGAGCATGTATTAGTCAAAAAGAAAGATTACTATGCTAAAGAGATGGAAAATGATTTACAAAAAATTCAGAAACTCCAAGACAAAATAGATAGTGTAAAAACCAGCTATGTAGTGCCAAAATATTATTGGGATAAGCAAGGAAAAAAGGTGAAAAATCCCAACTGGTTTGAGGGAGCTACAAGAGATTATGATAAAGAATCAAAAAACATGAAATACCGAGCTAGATTAATCAAAGAGCTAAATACGATAAAATATGGGGATGAAAAAGCTCAGAGAGATTTAGAGTTAATATCATTTGGAAAAAAACCCATGCTTGAAAAAAAGAAATATGCTGAACTAAAAAAGAAAGCAGAGGGAATTTATTATCGCCATGCGTATATCCGAGACCTTGTATCCAGACAAGAGGCAAATTTGAAAGGATTACATAACACATTAGGAAAAGCTCTGAAAGATAGAAGAAAACCTATTGTTATGAGACCCAAAGCTCCAGAAAGACAATATTTCAATACTGATGCTCAGTATGAAAAAGCGTATAAAGATTATGAGAAAATACAGAAAGAGTGGGGAAAGTCTGAACCTTTAACGGTTAAAGATGCAAATAAACGAGCAATAAAACTTATCGAATATATTGAGGGAAATATCAAGGCGATTGAAAGTAAACTTTACAGACAGAAAGCAAAATTACAGAAAAAAGGATTGACAGAGGAACAAATCGCTAACGACCCAAAAATGAAAAAGACAATGGATAAATTTGAGGATTTATACAACCGACAAGTCCAAGCATTAACTATTAACCAAGAGTTAGAAATTATTGAGAATAAATTAGACAATGCTGTCTATTCGAGCAATTTTATGTATAGATTGTTTGAAAACGATGATATGGTAAACCAGAGATACAACCGAATGCAGACCAAATTAGAGGAATTAGAAAACCAGAAACAATTAGAAAGAGACTGGGTAAAAACTGAAAAAGCGAAACTACCAAGCGATATATTAGATATGGAAGAATTACTCAACCAAGATAATATGAGCTCGAAACAAAAGAGAAAACTAGCTAGATTAATTGAATTATCCAATGATTCAACAAAGAAAAAGACGACCACAATTAGCGAAATACAATACGCAATGGCTAATATCTCTAAAGATAAAAAAGTCTTGAAGTGGTATGACATATACCATAAATATCTCAAAGCAGATTATAGAAAGATGAGTAAAGCTCAAAGAGAATTAGTTAAGAAACAAAATAAGAAAATAGATGTAAAGATTGGCAAATATGCAGAAGAAATAGGGCTGTTAGAAGCGAAAATCGAAAGTGGAAGAAACCTAAGCAAAACGGAACAAAAACGATTTGATGAACTAGCTGAGAAAATTGACCGATTGAAACTTCAAAAGAAGACTCCAAAGGTTGAGGATTTAATGAGAGACATTAAAATCCCAGCTTCTCAATGGGTCTCTCCTTCTGAAAAGTTAGAAGATACGTCTAAGGTCGATGCAGAGAGAAAACAGACTATCAAAAAGCAGAAAGAACTAAGACAAAAATTATTCTCTGCAAAATCCAAAGCAGACATAAAAACCGAACTGGAGAATTTATCATTCTCCGAGTTGAAAACTATAGCTCAGCCTATGTATGATAATCCAACTGGAAAAGAAATATTTACGAATACTCGAACTAAAGAAGGATTAATTATAGGCACAATTAATTATGTTACTAAGAAAACTCTTGATAAATATAAGGGAAAGAAACTAACAGAGTCTCAAAAATCAAGATTACAAGGCTTTGGTTTATCTGATTCTGATATTGCTAAGTTATCGAAAGTTAAAACGAATAAAAATGAGTACTGGATTGAATCACAAGAGAAACTAGCTGGTCAACTGGATGAAAAAATCAAAACTCTTGAAAAGACTGTAAAAAAGAAACAGCCTATCAAAACAAAGAAAGAAGTGTCTGAAAGAGTCCGATTACTACAAAAAGTAGTTAAACAAATGAATCCCGACCAATATTATCATTTGAAAACAGACCCAGAATTCCTACAAGGAATATTAGAAGCTAATTTAGCACAATTAGAAGCTCAGCAAGAGATAGCATTAATTCGGTCTGGCAAAAAGAACATTTTACCTAAAGACGAATTCAAAAGACTTTCCCAGAAAGCTCAAGGTATTGAGCCTAATATGAATTTAATAGTGAGAAAGAAAGCAAAAGAGGGAATCCCTACTAAAGCAGTTGAGCTAGATATTGAAGAATTCGACAATGAGCCAATGCGACCTTCTAAAGAAGAAATAGAATTCGCCAAAGAAACTGGGTTAAATCCCAAATGGAGAGGGAATTACACAAAGAAGTATAAAACATGGGTCAAACAACAAAAGTTCAAACAAAGAGACCCTAAAAAGCTTAAGGAAGAAAGAAAAGAAGTAGTAATGGGAATTTTAGATATTTATGACTGGATGGAAATAGCAGAGGAACAAAACAACAAAGAAGAAAAAAATAGACTTCATCAAATGCTGAATAACGAGGTCGGAAGATATGAGGAATTAGGCGGGAAAACCTTAGATGCTGATATGTTAGAATATACAATCGAAAAACCGATTACAATCGACAAACAGCCTATCAAAGTTGAGGAAAAACCCAAAAACTCCAGAAAGATAAACTATCTTGTGGACGAGCATAATACAAAAGTGGGAAGTTTACCCTATACTAAACGAACTATTGAATATGAAACATCATTCAATCCATCAGATATGAACATCCCAGTTAATCCGAGAAAGTGGGTTGAGCTAGATAATGCAGAAAGAGAATTAGTGAAACAATTCGAGAAAGAAACTGGAAAAACAGCATTTCAACAGCCTAACGATTATATGTATGGAAATATGGCGAGTGAACAAAAGCGAGAGAAGAAAGGATATATCCAATGGCGAATCATGAAAGAGATTGAGAAGAATCCAAATTTGATTAATCAAATTACTCCCAATGTATTAGAAATTTTGACTAAGGGTCAATTAGAACAATTAGCGAGAGAAAGACGTTTAGACACTAAGGGCAAAAAGAAAGCGATTATCAATCGAATTTTCAACTATGAACCAGAGGACTACTCATTTGAGATTAAGGAGATTAGGAAGAAAATAGCAGAAGAAAAACAACCTAAAAAATCTCAAGAGGAAATAATGAAAGAAATCGATGACAGAATCAAAGCTGATATTGCAGAAAAAGAAAAAGCACAAGGAACATGGCGAGAAGCTGGATTACAACCATACGGTAAAAAACATGAATTATATAATTCGTTAGTCAAACAAAATATGATTGACTTAAACAGTGGAAAAATCAAAGAATCAGATAAACGAATACAAGGATTAATTAATTCTTTTGATGAGGAGACAGTTAGCTGGAATAATCTGAAAAAGTATTATGATGTAATCTCTAAAATGTATAAAACAGAATACAAACAGAATATTAGCGAGAAAGGAAAACCGACCAGACAGCAAATCGAAAACTTAGCGAATCGAAGGTTAGAAATGGAAATTCTAAAGAAAATTTTGAATTCTGAGGATAAAACAGCTTATGAAACCTTTGGGGATAAACTAAAGAACTTTATCCCAGACTTTAAGTCTCCAGAAAAAGAAAAATCTCCCTATATCAAGGATATGGTAAAAACCTATACAAACCGATTCTTAAAAGAATACAATAAGGAATTCATGGGAAAACAGTTCACGTTAATAGAGAATGCGAAAAAATATCCTACTCCTAAAAATCTCAAAGCAGTGGACAATTATATCAGAGATATGAAAGAATTACTAAAGAAACATCCTAATGTAGAAATGTCTGATAACTGGGAAGAAAACTGGCGAGAATCTAATGGAATTCCTAAAGCTCCAGCCAAAGATTATAAATCTCTTGCGAGAACCTATTTTGATGAAGCTATTATCAAACCTAATTCTAACGAATTACGAGCCTATCAGTTAAAGGAGATAGTCAAGCTAGCCTTTGGAAAAACTGCAAAAACCAAAAAGGAAGCTGAAAATATTATCAAGGATACATTTTTGAAAGGAGCTTCCAAAAAAGTTGAGGGGACTACATCCTACAAATTTGATAAAGCTCTTGAAAAAGCTGGAA
>Ga0272443_10003797_pt1 | contig 17342 bp, 13 predicted proteins | sample SSMAcet12_FD_193581 | JGI IMG/M metagenome (GOLD analysis project Ga0272443, IMG submission 193581) | Marine sediment archaeal communities from Little Sippewissett salt marsh, Falmouth, MA, United States - SSM-Acet-12 | ecosystem: Environmental > Aquatic > Marine > Wetlands > Sediment ... | reverse complement strand
CGGGTCCCGTCAGTAAATTTCAAATCACCTGTTATGATGCATGCGATTTGGATACACCATTGAATCCTGTGGCGTCTCCGGCGTTGGTTCGCTGTATAAATTTCGAGGTTACATTTCCAAATTCATCTGCGATGGGACAGGATTTGACATTGAATACAAAGGTATATCTTCGCACAGGCTCATTATCAGAAAATTCATCTTTAGTCGGATGGTGGAAACTGGATGATGCTTCTGGTTTGACAGCCGTTGACAGCAGTGTATCCGAAAACGATGGAACTTTAGAAAATATGGCAGGTGATGAATGGACTGGCGGAACATTGGGCGGAGCACTGGAATTCGATGGTGATAACGATTACGTGGATTTGCCTATCAGAGATGTTATAAAATCGCTGACCGATTGTACAATCACCTCATGGGTGAACTGGACAGGTTTGGGCAACGACTGGCAGCGTATCTGGGACTTCGGTTCCGACGAAGATGAAAATATGTACCTCTGCCCCAACTCCGCAGCGGGCCATTTGCATTTTGGCATCACACTTGGCAGTTGGATGGATGAGGATCAGACACTTGCGCCGGATGTATTACCTACCGGTTGGCATCATGTAGCAGTAACAATTGATTCAGCTAACAGCACCTATACAATATATCTCGACGGCCAGTTTGCCGCAGAGAACACCTCTGCCAGATATACACCAAGTGATCTTGGCAAGACCAAAAACAATATGCTTGGTAGATCACAATACTCTGCCGATCCCTACTTCAATGGCATTATTGATGATGTTCGTATATATAATAGAGTACTTGAGCCGGAGGAAATAGCGCAATTGTACAATGTCTTAAGATATTGTGACTTCAGCGAAGCCAAAACATCTTCTGATGATACATCTTTGACAATTTCAACACCTAACTCAAACGAAGGTGATTTGCTTATAACAGCAGTCGCTACAGACGGAGATACTTCTAACTCAATAGCTCCGCCTTCCGGCGAAGGCTGGACTGAAATCGACATTGACGACCAGGTTTTCGCAGTGACGCTTGGCGCATGGTGGAAGCTCGCAGAGGCTTCTGAATCATCAAGCCACGAATTCACATGGTCAGGAGACGAGCAGGCTTACGGTTGGATGATGCGATTTGTCGGCCATGATTCTGCTAATCCCATCAATGATTGGGCGGCCGACGGCCAGACCAGCATCTCACCGACCAGCCCTGCAGTCACAACTACAGAAACTGATTGTCTGATTCTTCGTCTGGGTGCTTTTGATGATGATAACATCATAGTCGACAATCCCGGATTATCCGGCCATACTGCAATTACAATGGACAAGAGCAGCGGAGGAAGCTCCATTACATTCCAGCAGTGCACTGAAACCAGCGTAAGCTGGAATGTTAACTCCATTAATATTAGCAAGCCATCAGGCACTGTAGCCGGCGATCTGCTTATCGCCGCCTTTGTTTCTGACGGCGACAGCACGCTCTCGTCGCCCGGTGGATGGACGCTCATTCAGGGCGGAGGAAGCAGCCCTACTGATAATACTCCAAGTTTAGGTCTATGGTATAAGATTGCAGGAGCTTCAGAACCAGCCACTTATACTTTCTCAAGCAGTTCCTGGGAGGAACTCTATATTGCGATACTTCGATATACGGGTCACAATCCAGGTGCACCGATTAATGCCTCAGCGATCCAGAACTCTACGGGTAATAATGGGAATTCCACACCGACGGCACCATCAGTGACGACTACTGTTGATAATTGCAGAATCCTGCGTATCTTCGGAGCTGACGATGATGATAATCCATATACTTCTCCGGGCGGCCATACCGAACGTTACAGCGGACAAAGCGGCGGTGGAAACGGCACCTGCGGTGGTGCAGGGGCAGACACCAACCAGCTTTTAGCCGGTGCAACCGGTACGGCGGCATTTTCTATGAATACTTCAGAGGAGTGGCGGGCTATTACGATTGCAATAGCGCCATCGACAGGAAGTAGCAGTGATCCAGTCTCGGGCGGCGCAGGATATGTCAGCCAGTCAGCTATTGGTAACAGCGGGACATCCGAATTCTCGCTTGATTCTTCTAACCAGGCTCAAATGCTGACAATTGCGATAGCGCCGGATAATTAAAACAATTTTTCAGGAAATGATATAAATCCTTAAAAAGATATGAAATTAAAAACGAAAAACAATGGAACAGCATTATTAATGGTGATATTCATCGTGGCTATCCTTGCGGCTGTAGTGATGGGCATGCTGCAAATAAACACAGAAGAGATTCAGATTATGCAGAATCAAATATCTGCCGCTGAGGCTATGGCTATTACTGAAGCAGGACTCAATGATGCATTTTACGAATTAAGAATCGACGACGAGTGGGATGATGGTTTTGAGAATAAGGCCTTTGCAGGCGGCTCATATACCGTAGAAGTAGAAAGCGGCCCACCAAAACTTAAAATTACTTCTACCGGAACTTCATCACAGGGATTTATTAGTAAAGTATTTGCAAAGATAATTGTAGGAAGCAGTTCTCCGCATACAATAAGTATTGAAAAATATATTATCAACGATGAAGAATAACAATGAGAACAATAGAAGCTAATAGAAAAAGGAAAAATAACTAACAAAAGGTATTACGATGAATAAGCGAATTGCACTGGGAATAGATATTTCAGATAGCCAGATAAGTATGGCGTTGTTAAAGAGAACCAAAAACGGCGTCAAGGTACTTAAGGGCGGCAGCGCACCCGTTCCCGAAGGAGCAATCAGGGATGGTAATATCGAAAATACCGAAGCTCTTGCCAAAGCAATAAAAGAGTTGAAATCCCGTCATAGAATACATGAAAGAAAAGCAGCAATTTCTTTACCCGTCGGAGCCACGTTTACACAAATACTGGATGCACCAAAAATGACTCCGGGTAATATTGAACAGTTTGTGCAAAATGAATTGAAAAGCTTTATTGTCCTGTCCGGGGTAGAATTAGCTTTCGATTATTGCGGCATTACATCCGGAAAAGGACAAGGAGAACGCCTGCTTGCCGTAGCTGCTGACGAACATGGATTGGCTTCGGTTTTTAAAACCTGCACTCAAGCTCATCTTGATGTGGAAGTTATTGAACCATCTGTATTAGCTTACTTAAGAACATTGTATTCCGAAAAGATCCAAGCAAGATATGACAATAATGTGATGATTGCTATTTTGCATGGCACTGTTTTGGCACTGTGTGTATTTAGAAAAGACACTCTTGATTTTATCAGAATGGAGAACGCAGGTGAACAAACAGACCCGGAAAGTTTACGCCAATGGCTTGCAGAACAAATAAATGCAATTATAAGATTCTATGAATTAGATGTCGCAGACAGCTCCGGTAGGTGGGAAGTTACGATAGTAGCGGAAAACGCGCAACTGCCCGAAGATTCGGAAGAATCACTAAGCTCCGATATTCCAAACGCCGGCCTGGAACTCAGGACCGGTGAAAATGTATGCCAGGATAAAAACATAGAGATGAAAAGCTGTAAAGGAAAACCATCGGCTGCCGCGATTGGTCTTGCCATGAGACCTTTAGGCTTAAGCAGGACAAGTTTAGACACAAATCTGGTTCCCGCGGAATCGTCAGAAATTAAAGCTGTAAAAAGACAGTTTGCACTAACAGTTGTATTTATTGCCATTGCGATTCCAATGATGATGAGAGCCGCAGGAATAGGATTAAACAAACTGGCAAAAAATACCGAAACAAGAATTTCGAACAGGAAAAAAACTGAAATTTCAAAGGAAGCCTATGCTTTATTTAAAGAACTGACTTCCCTGAATCAGCAAATTGAAATGCTGTCAAAAAGACCGGCAGAACTCAATGATATTTTAAATTCACGTCCCGCTGTCGGCTGGTTACAGTTTCTCAGAGATGTAAGAACTAAAACGCCTAACTCTGTCCGTATAACTGAGTTATCTTCCACCAGAGATGCCGGAATAGTACTGGAGGGTCTTGCTCTGTCGTATGAAGCGGCTCGTCTGTTCGAAAAATCGCTCAATGACTCGGATTATATCAATATGGCGACTCTGGTTGAGGCATCGAGGGAAGATAATGCGGATGCTCTTATAGAGTATAAAATAAATTGTTCATTGAATATGGAAAAGAATAAAATCTGATGCTAATTAACACTCTTGCAAAATTGAATAAACCTGCGAGAAATGGTATTTCAGCAGCAATGGTTATCATTGCTGCAATTGCAATGTATAGATGGACAATTCCACCACATTACAACTATCTTGCATCGGCAAAAAGCTATGAACATGCAGTAGATGACATAATAGAACACAGTAAAATTATTAAAGCTCAGGTTGAGACTCAAAAAACGCAGTTACAGAAACTGCATGAAAATTCTTCTCAGCTTGAAAGTGTATTATTTACTTCTAATGAAGCAAAAGAGTTTTTCAGCGATCTACAGGTTATTGCGGAACAGTCCGGCTGTGTAGTACAATCTTCGAATTTTATTCCAGGAAAATCAGATTCCAAAAAGAAGCACGAAGGTATAGAGGTCAAAAGTGCTAATATAAGTGTTTTAGGAATCTATAAAAATATTGAGACGTTCGTAGGAAGGCTGCAATCGCGAACTCAGAAAGTATGGATAGATACAGTAAAAATGGAAAATCTCGATGAGACTTCGAATAACGTCTTATGCGAGCTTACTATTACAATTTATCAAATATCAGATAAGGATACCCCATGAGCAATACAAATATAAAAACATATCCGTTTTATACCATTGTAAGCCTGACAGTATTATTGTTTCTGGTACTATCCGGGAAAAACTTAAATGCACAGACTGAGCCGGTTGGTCGTGATAATCCATTCGCACAGATCTCCAGGCCTTCTTCTGCATTGAATCCATTAGAGTCACTTACTTCTTCTTCGGATGCCGGGGAAGAAATGCCGCCATTGTATATGCAGACAATCCAGCTTCAATTTCTCGATGCTAAAAGTCTGATGGATGCCATTAAAACGATGTCTTCCGACTATGGTAATATTACATGCAATCAGCAGAATAATTCCCTGATAATATGCGATACTAAAGAGCGCCTTGAATGGATACTTACAGAAATACAAAAGGCCGATAAAACGCCGCAACAGATTATGGTAGAGGTGGTTATAGTTGATGTACAACTGAATGATGAAACCGAAATAGGTATCAACTGGGATCTTATGTCAGATAAAAATTATGATTATATATACAGACAAAATTATACAAACCGCCTTGGTTCAACTATTGAAAGTGCGGAAAATATTGGAAGTGCAACAGCTTTTAATACGACCGGGTTCGGCGGTGACCTCAGCATAATAAGCGGGACTATTCGCAATGTCTTGGCAACACTCCAGCAAAAAAGAAGCGTTGAGATTCTCGCCAGCCCTAAAGCTATGATGCTCAGCGGACAATCCGCCAGTATAAAAGCAGTTGAAGAAATTCCTTATAGTGAAGTAAGTGATACCGCTGCAGGAGGAGCAGCGGCTATCACTACTACTAAGTTCAAGGAAGTAGGTGTCACATTACAGGTAAACGGCAATATCACAGATGACAATAAAATTTTTCTGTCAATCGAAGCGGAACAAAATGTCAGGACCAGTGCAAGCGGAACCGGAGTTCCTGTAGTTGATACAAGACAGGCCAATACAGATCTCCTGCTCCAGGACGGCCAGATTGTCGTGATGGGTGGTTTAAGACGAAAAGAAACAACTACAGAAGTCGACCAGATTCCATTCCTTGGCGACATTCCCTTTATTGGTTTTCTTTTCAAATATACCGATACAATAGTCAGGGATACCGAATTGATTATATTCATTTCGCCGCACATATACAAAGATGGCGAGCCTATTCCCGAGAAGGCAATGGAGAAATTCCGGGAAATAAAAGACAGGCCATTTCTCGGGTTGCCGGAAGATACCGACTCTAAAGCATACCGTGATGAGCTTGCTATATATAATGATGAACAGGGTGTCACTCCTGAACAGTTGCAGGAGATAATTTCTCAGTGTGAACAGGTAGAGTCAGAATTAAGAATTTATCGTGACCGGCTCGATAAACGTATGGCTGAACAAGTTAGTGTAAACCAACAGATCGAACAGAGCATGGCTGAAAACAAACAGGCTGAAGATGTATTAGTGGAATACAAAATCCAAATTGACAACACTATCAGGGAGCACAGTGACATTAACAAACAGCTCGAATCGCGGATAAACGAGGGTAAACAGTCAGAAACTGAATTGAAAAAAGACCTTGACCTGATAAATAAACGCCTCGAAGAGCAAGCATCGGCTGTTGAAAAACTCCAGGGCGAAACCAGAAGCAGTACAGGACAACCTGTAACCAACTATAATAGCCAGGCCGAGAGAGATATCGCCAAGAATGAATTACTTGACAAAATAGAAGTATTACGAAACAAAAAGGATAAAAATTCCACTAAAGAATTATTACTGGCTCTAACTTTGCTGGACAAGATTCTAAGTGAAGAAATACAGGAAACAATGGATTTATCGGAAGATGCTTTCCCCGCTACGGCATCGGCCTACGCCGAGACGAGAGCTCAAAAATAAATCTTTCCGGAAAAATTTGAGATAATTATGGAGGCGTAAGCCATTCCAGGGCGGACTTCCATCAACATATACAAAATTTATGTTGAAAATGCCATTCGGCATTAAAATATTAGTCCGATTCTACTAATCCTGCCCTGCTTTCATGTCGATTATTATATTGAAGATTTTCATGTATCCCTGAACTGCTTTTAGTGCAGGGTAGAAGAATTTAATAACTTCGAATATGGATTTTGAAAGGAAATAAAATTGTTAGGATTGCAGAAATCAAACAAAAAGGTCGCTCAGGCCAAAATTCTTGTTGTTGATGATGAACCTGATTGTATCAGCATTATTCGTTGCCGCCTTGAATGGAGCCACTTCGAAGTTATAACCGCAACCAACGGCAAAGAGGCGCTTCAAATTGCCGAAACAGAAAAGCCGGATTTAATCCTTCTTGATACTAATATGCCGATATTGAACGGGCATGAAACGCTCGAACGCCTGAGAAAACAACCGACAATAAAAGATATCCCGGTAATAATGGTAACTGCGCTTTGTGAGAAAGATGACATCGCCAAAGCTTCCTCTTTCGGAATTGAGGATTATGTAACCAAGCCGGTTGATTTCACAGGTTTGCTCGCAAAAATTTCCAGCATATTAAAAAAAAGAGCGGCTAAATCTTCTAAAAAATAGCTCGGAAAAAACATAGATTATCCGAAATATTTTCAATCATTGACCACTGCTAAGAAGCAGATGTTACCGGACTATTTTTGTGCGGGAGTCTTTTTTAAAATCACCCTTTATCGGCCTAAAAAGGCGATATAAACATTAAGTCCCCTTCGTTATATGTCGATAGTTTTTTATCTGAAGAGTTTTTACAAACATTGATTTCAATATTTATTAATCTGAAATCTTACAGCGACAAATAACGAAAATTTAATAATCATTAAAAGGATTGAGAATAATGTACAGCAATTCTGAACGACCCGTGCAAGTAATCAGTATTTGTCAAAATGATAACATAAAATCCGCCGCCGAAATAATGCAGTCGGAAAAAATCAGTTGCCTTATTGTAAATGATGAAGAAGGAAAATTTGTCGGCCTTCTGACTGAACGCGATATTGCCAGTTGCGTTGCTCTATATTCACAGGACATGAAAAACACTACCGTAAATCAAGCCATGACTGCAAGTGTCGTCTCGTGCCCTCCCGGAACTCCCACAAGTAAAGTCCGGGAGCTTATGACCGCCCACCGGATTCGTCACTTACCGATTGTTGATAATGAAACGGTTGTCGGAATACTTTCAGTTCGAGATATTATGCAACAACAGCTCCTCGAAGACCGTGCGGCGGCGAAAGAAGTCGCGATGCTTTCGGCCTGTCTTAAAAGTATTGATTTGAACGAAGCCGCTGAAATAGTCACAAAAGAAGTCCCTAAATTGTTCCAGGCCCAAAAGTGTGTTCTCAGTTTATTCAAAGATACAGGAGTTCCGGCGAAACCAAAACTATTATCCTGTAATAAATGTGTGTGCCCTAAGGAAAATATGCGTTCTATAGCGCCGGAAGAACCAATAATATCGCAAAAGACATTACACAATAAAAAAGGCGACGAAGAACTATTCACTTATGACAATGTTCCGGATGAATGTTCTCAGCATGGAATGCAGGGACCTCGAATAGTAATCCCTCTTACGATAGCAGGACCTGACAGTCAGGGTAAAAATCATCCGAATTCTTCTGTTCTGTTAGGTAAAAAAATCAGGGGAGCTTTTATGGACATTAATGACAATGCTCCCGTCCAAAATGATGAGTACATCGGATATTTATGCATGTGTGGATTGGATAAGTCGAGCGCCAACAACAAAGAGCTTATCTGTTATAAAGCAAGGCTAACAAAAGAAATTCTCACTTCTCACCTGACAAATGCCAGTTTATATCAACATGCAAGGCTTACGTCACTGACTGATGCATTAACAGGAGTGGGTTCAAGAAAACTTCTCGAAGATAAACTCCAGGCCGAAGCGGCCAGAGCAAAACGATATAAACGTCCCTTTTCTGTCGCTATTATTGACCTTGATAATTTTAAGACAATTAACGATGTTCTGGGCCATGCCACCGGCGACGATGCATTGAGGAAGCTCGCCGAGTGTATGAAAATTCAGAAAAGAACTTCGGATATACTCGCCAGGTATGGAGGCGATGAATTTGTAATACTAATGCCGGAAACAAAAGCCGATGACGCTTTTACATTGCTGGAAAGAGTTCGTTCCGATGTGCATAAAATACCGATAGCGGAAAATATTTCCATGACAATCAGCTGCGGCATATCACAAAGCATAACCGAAAGCAACGAGACTTCCAGCGATATAATTCGCAGAGCCGATCTTGCCTTATACGAAGCAAAAAGTGCCGGAAGGAACTGCGTCAAACTCTGGGACAAAACCATGTCAAAAGTACTCAGTCCGGATGATATCGAGCTTGAAAAAATTAAAAAACTCAAGAGACGTATTGTCGGCCTTTCTGAACAAGCCGAGAAAATGTTTATTCAAAGCATCTGGGGTTTGGTTCAGGCACTTGAAGCCAAAGATCCCTATGCAAGAAAACATTCCGAAAATGTAATGTATTATGCTGTCGGCATTGCCGAGTCTATGAAAGTCCCATCGAAAGAAATAGATATTATCCGTCGTGCGGCTATGATTCATGACATTGGAAAAATCGGAATACCGGATGCGATTTTATCAAAACCTGACAGATTGACACCGCGCGAACGCAGTATTATCGAACAACATCCGCTTATAGCGGTTCGAATTCTTGAAAAGATGAGCTTCCTGGAGCAGGAAGTAGCTATTGTTCGTGGTCATCATGAAAAATGGAACGGCAACGGCTATCCTGATGGTCTAACAGAAACTTCGATACCACTTGGAGCTCGTATTTTAGCGGTAGCCGACACATTCGATGCTATTACTTCTGACCGGGCATACCATAATTCCCGGCCGCTTGAAAATGCTTTGGGGATTCTTATCGATTCATCAGAATACGATTTTGACGCGGAAGTTGTTAAAAACCTGGTATCATGGATTGCAAAAATCCGCAAGCAATTTGACAATCCAGATAATATCACACCGGAAGATATAATAAATGCACAAAAGCAGCATGACAACAGCTACACGGCTGAGCTTGTCGCTGGTGCAATTGCAGGAAGTATTAATTCATGATAAACACATTATAAAACAAATGTCACTTTGACAGCACTTTTTCGATATCCCTGATGCGCTGCCAATAAGGTGGATGTGTAGAAAAATAGCTGCCGACTTTAGATTCCTGTTCAGGTGATTTCATTTCTTCCAAACGCCGGAGTAACTTAATAGAAGCATCCGGTTTAAAACCTGCCGAATCGATTAAAAGTACAGCAAGTTTATCAGCCTGAGACTCCATATCCTGGGAATAAGCGCTTTCAAGATATTGAACTCCGACCTTCTTAATCCAGCCGGTAATAGCTCCTCGTACAGGTACGGCACGAGAAGCCGCCGTGATAGCGAAATTACTCATTATTCGATTCATCGCATGCCCGCGAATTACATGACCCATTTCATGAGCAAGGATAAAAGCAACTTCATCCTGATTCCATTGACAAAGCTCAAACAAAGAATTCGTCACGAAAATAAATCCGCCGGGTAATGCAAAAGCATTCGGTTCGGAGCTTATAATAGACTCAAAGCTGAATGTGCGAAATCTGTTAGCAACGCAAGCGGCAAGACGGGGGGCGGAATCGCTTAAGATTTTCAAAGTCTTCGGATTTTTATCGATTTCCAATCGAGACCTGATTTCGTTTGCCAGGTCCCGACCGACTTCATTTTCCTGTTTTATTGCATCCGCTTCGGTACCGGTCATGGATTTCCACATCCATTTTACCTTGCGGATTTTCGGTCCTGCCATCCTGCCCAAACTGTAAAATAATCCACTCAAAACAATCTATTCCAAACGTTGAGATTAAAAAGCCTTTTTAGAAAAACTTAATCAGGTTTTCTCCTGAATTTTCTTTACCTGTATTTTAGAACAAAAAAAAAGCTTATCTGCCAGAAAAAACTCTATCCAGACTTTTAGAAAATAAATGAATATTTTTAGGTAGGAAAATACAATGATATGGTTTTTCCAGATTAATGGATATTATCACATTTTTAATCGGGCGGAAATTACAGCATCTGAAAAATCATGAAAAGATGCCCATTTTAGTGATACCGCAGAATCTCAATCTTGCTTTCCCAGTTGTGTGAATCAACGCAGTTTGATGCACAAAATCCCGAATCGATAAGTTCAATCAGCCAGTTTTTAATGTATCTTAGAATTTTCATTTTAAGAGCCTCCTGCTTCAATTTTTACAATAATATGCGATTTTTTCATAATAACCTGCATTTTTATAGCTCTCTACTTATGAAAGGCCGGAACTCGGTAAATAGTAACGATATTGGACTGAAAACATTGAAAATAAAAGATAATGATTGAAGTAAAATGAGAGTGTTGGGATTCGAACCCAAGACCTACGGCTTAAAAGGCCGTTGCTCTACCGGCTGAGCTACACTCCCGGTAATTCCTAAGAATTCGCAATTTAACCATTTCTTAGATATATTGTCAATCCCCTTTTGAATAAATGATATTAAAGTATATATTAAAATGTTTAACTCGACTTATCTTAACAGCTTGGAAATTTCAAAATATTACCTATATTTCTTATTTAAAAAAGGCAATAATTTAACAAAACCATATTTATAAAAAACTTGTATCGGGACCTTTTTTTGATATACAATAACATACTGATAAGCTGATACTTTATTGGAGTAAAATTATCGCGTAATTTTAATGTCATTGAATTCTTTTAAAAACCTTATTCAAGGAGGCTGAATTATGGACTTTGACTTTCAAACTATAATAACATCAATCGGTAAATATATAGATCAAAAATGGCCTGCTGTTTTAGGAGCAATAATTATTCTTATTGTGGGACGCTGGTTAGCCAAATTCATTTCGAAGCTAATCGGTGAGGCCTTGATAAAAGCAAAGGTCGATCCGACTCTTACAAATTTCATAAAACATTTATGTCGAATAGCAATCCTTGTATTTGTAGTCATCGCAGCGATGGGTGTATTGGGTATTGATACGGCTTCGTTTGCGGTCGTGGTAGGAGCTGCAGGCTTGGCAATAGGTCTTGCATTGCAGGGTTCCCTGTCCAATTTCGCAGCGGGAGTCCTTCTGGTTATTTTCAAACCTTTCAAAGTTGGTGACTTCGTAGAGTTAGCAGGTAAGATGGGAACTGTCAAAGAAATTCAGATTTTCAATACGATTCTCAATTCACCTGATAACGTAAGGATTATTGTTCCGAATGGACAGGTAACAGGCACTAATATAATGAATTTCACGGCTAATGGAACAAGACGTATTGATTTGGTAATAGGCGTTTCCTATGAAGATGACCTTAAAAAGACACATGATGTAATTGAGAAAATTATTACAGGTGATGACAGAGTTCTCAAGGAGCCTGCATATACTATAGCAGTATCAGAGCTTGCCGACAGCAGTGTTAACTTTGTTGTGCGTCCCTGGGTTAATGCCGCCGATTACTGGGCGGTCAGATTCGACTTGATAGAAAAAATAAAACTTGCTCTTGATAAAAATGGTATTACAATACCTTTCCCGCAACGGGATGTTCATATGAAAAATGAAGCTTCCTGAAAGCAGTATTCCTATGATTGAATAATGGTTTTTTACAAATGGATTAAAATGAAAGGAATTAATGATGCGTTGTAAAGGAATGTTAATTTTATTGTTAGCCGTAACATTATTTGTTCAAACCGGTTATTCCGATGAAGTTAAATTTACAAATGGAAATAGCCTTACAGGCAAGATTGTTCAACTGACCGATGGTAAATTAGTTTTCAACTCTGATGTATCCGGTAAAATCACTGCAGAGTTATCGAATATCCAAACCCTAAACTCCGATGAAGCCATTATAGTTAATCTGAAGGATGGTACCGGCTTTAATCAAAAAATACTGGCATCAAGTGCCGGCAAGTTTTTTATTGAGGGCAGCGACGCAATCGGCGCCCAGGAATTCAATGTTGCCGATATTGTTTCCATCAATCCGCCTGTGCCAAAATGGACAGGAGATATGTCTGCGGGATTAACTTCCACTCATGGTAATACAAAAGCACGCAGCATAACCGGCAGCGCAAAACTAAAGAAACGAACCGATAAAGACAGGACAACAATCAGCGCCGACTATGCCAAAACAACACAGGAAGACCAGGTCACCGGACAGGATGAGTCAATTGAAGACTGGTGGAAAGCTAAAGCCAAATATGACTACTTTTTCTCTAAAAAGATGTACGGCTATATTGACACGCGATATGAAAAGGATGCGGTTGCAGAACTGGACAGGCGAGTAACCGTAGGTGGCGGTGGCGGCTATCAATGGATAGAGTCGGATAATATGAATTTTTCTACTGAGCTTGGTCTTGCATCTCTCTATGAAAAATTCGACAACCAAACCAGCAGTAACAGTGAAATTTCTTTCCAGCTCGGCTACAACTTCGATAAAAAATTAAGAAAGAATCTTTCATTTATTCACGAACTGACATACTATCCGGCAATTGATAAGTTTTCAGATTACTATCTGACAACTACCGGCGAGCTTCGTGCGAACTTTACCGAAACTTTTTTTGTCAATTTCAAAACTATTATTGACTACGATGCGACACCGGCGATTGGTGCTCATAAAACAGATCTCAAGTATTTCCTTGGACTCGGTTTCAGCTTTTAAGAATTTATTACTCTTTATATTTTGGATTTTCCGTGGAGGATTTTGAAAATTGAAGAAGCCGCTAAAAATTTTATATTTAGTTTTTGTTGTTTTGCTGATTCTGGTAATTGCCGCTTTTGTAATTATCGGCCTGTTCGCAGACAGCGCTCTCAAAGTAGCAATTGAAACCGCAGGTACTAAAGCTCTCAATGTAGGAGTCAGCGTCGAGAAGGTTAATCTTTCGATACTTGGCGGCAGACTTGGTTTTCGGAATCTGATTATCAACAATCCTACCGGCTATCAACATGAAAAGCTCCTTGAATTAAGTAAAGCCGATATTAAGGTCGATATAAAATCACTCCTGACCGATACCGTAAATATTAACAAAATAGAACTTGACGGCACTAAAGTAGTCTTCGAACAAAGAGGGATTTCAGGAAATAATCTGCAGGATATCATCAAACAGCTCCCGAAAAAGGAGGAACAAGCATCCGAGCCTTCCGGGAAAAAACTTCATATAGATAATCTTGTAATTTCCAATACAGAAGTACAGATTAAACTGATGCCCATACCCGGCAAATTTGATACTATTCCAATGAAACTTTCCACAATAGAAATGAAGGATCTGGGCGGTGATGATAAAATGGACACTGTAGCCCTGTCCCGAACTATATTACTTGCCATTGCCGGAGGAATAGCCGAACAGGGAGCCGATATACTGCCGGATGAGATGTTAGGTTCACTGGTATCGGAGCTTATGAAAGTTGGAGGAATATCTGATATTTTGCTCGATTCCGGTATAAAACTTCTTGGAACAGGAGCCGATATTGGAAAAGGAGCAGCAGATGTCGGCGGAAATATCGGCAAGGGGGTTATAAAAGGCGTAGAAGACGTGGGAAAAGGAATTACTGAAGGTATAACAGGTATATTAAAACCAAAGGATGAGGAAGAATAAACAGCCGAATTTAAAGCTTTTTAATTAATATGTTTTCTGTGGGACCGATAACTAAGAAAAAATACCACTTCTTTGAAAACAGGCCGCTTTTTTACCGATAATATCATTATACAATATGATTATAATTTGGCATAAAATGGTTTTGTAATTTACAGAGCCGGTTCAGTAATAAATACAGGAAATAAGATTATGAAACCTGAAAAGCACTATATATACATGATAGCAATCGTTCTGTTTTTCATTCTCCCTTTACAGGTGTACTCCCAGGAAATCACATCTTTTACAAACCCAAGTGAAGATGTAACACTTTCTTTCGTTCAGGCCGGCAGTATAGCCAGGATTAATTACAGGCAAGGCGACCTCGTAAAAGTCGGAGATGTATTAGTTCAGCAGGATGACACCGTTGAACAAATTCGGCTGGCACAGCTTGAAGCTCAAAGTAAAGACACCTCGAAAATAAAAGCTGCTGAATTGACATTGAAGCAAAGAGGTGTGGACCTTCAAAGAGTAAAAGACGCAGGAACCGCTGTCTCACCTACCGAAGTGGACTATGCGGAATTGAACTTACAGATAGCTGAGCTGCAACTGCACGTAGCAGATATCGAGCACGACCTGGCAATTAAAAAATACGAAGAGGCGAAATCGCAGGTTGAACGAATGAGACTGAAAAGCCCGATAGATGGCAGGATCGAAAACATTGAAATAGAAACCGGCGAGTCGGTTAAAGCTCTGGATAATGTTGTTCGAGTAGTACGAACGGATCCCTTATGGATAGAAACCAATATAGATTTAGCACAGGCAGCAAAGCTCCAATACGGCGATACCGCTGTCGTGAAATTCCCCGCCCCAGACCAGATAACTGTCGAGGGAATGATTATATTTATCCCATCAGTAGCTGATGCGCCCAGTCAAACCTCGGAAGTGCGTATCCAGGTACCGAATAAAACCAATCGTCCCGCCGGTGAACAGGTTGAAGTAATTTTCCCCGGGAAAAAATAACTCCAAAGGATTGTCAGGCTCAAATGATTGAAAAATTCATATATCAAATATCAACTAAACGGAATCATCATACGGAAATGAAAGCATTATCATTTATACTGCTTTTATTATTTTTTTTAATTATTCCAACTGGTTGTGTTTCCGACAATATTGAAAATCAAAACTCCCTGACTTCCTCCTATCAGCAAAGCCTGGTTAATAATACTTCGCAGCGGCGTGAAGATCCTTCAGGACAAAATCCTGACCAGCCTTTGGGACTTTTAAAAAAAGTTCCTATTGATGAAATTACTATCCCTGAAATAGAATTTTCCACAGATCCCAACACGGAACAGAAAATCGCATCTCTTACGATTGAGCAGGTCGTAGCGCGTGCACTGGCCAACAGCCCTGAAATCAGAGTAGTCAGCTTCAGCCCGTCAATTGCCCAACAGGACATTACCAAAGCCGCATCGGAATTCGACGTCACCGCCTTTAGCAGTATAAATTACGACAGCGAGGATAATCCCCCTACCAGCATATATCAGCCGGGACAGTCGGATGAGCGTTCACTTGAAACAGGTATCAGGAAAAAAACCACAACCGGTTCCGAATGGTCGCTCAGTTATGCGCTGACTCGGAACTGGGATGATTTATCCGGCAGACCTTTGCCTACCCGTTATGAGCCAATACTCGGTTTTCAATTAAGACAGCCGTTACTGCGGGACGCATGGAAGGGTATCACTCTTGCGGGAGTGGACATAGCGAAACTGAATTACGAAATCGCACTGCTTGATTTCCGTAAAAAGGCCGAGGATATTACAACAGAAGTAATATCCACGTACTGGCGGCTTATGCAGGCACGCCGAAACATGGAAATTTACCAGGGATTACTGGACAGAACGCGCGCGACATTCGAAAAAGTCAAAGGGCGAAGGCAAATCGATGCCACTGATGTCCACATCAAGCAAACGGAAGCTTATGTTAAAATCCGCGAGGCGGCACTGCTTCAAATCAGTAAACAAGTTATCGACACGCAGGATATCCTTATACGATTGATGGGAGATGCACAATTAAATATATTCGATGAATTTAATATTGTCCCTTCCAGTGAGCCGACTCAGGTGATAGAGGAATATAAGGTTTCAAAACTTCTTGAAATTGCTTTACAGAAAAATCCTGTAATTCAACAGGCAAAGATTGGCGTTGATATAGCGGTTATTAACATTCGCGTTGCAGAAAATCAGGACATGCCGAGTTTGGACCTGATAACTTCAGCGAGAACTCAGGGATTGGCCAGGGGCCATGAAAATGCTCATGACAATCTCAACTCCGGCGATTATGTAAGCTATGGTATCGGACTGTCACTCGAATATCCTCTTGGTAATCGTCAGCGGGATGCCGAATTGCTGCAGAGAAAGATTAAACGCAGACAAGCTGTAGCAGGTTTGCAAAACGTATCCGACCAGTTGGCGGAATTAACCAGAGAAAGAGTCAGGAAGGTCGAAACCAATTACGCAGAGATACAAATTCAGGAACAAGCCATGGAAGCGGCACAACTTCATTTAAAGGTGCTGGAAGATTCCGAAGTGGTCCTTGACAAACTCACACCTGAATTTCTTTTAGTTAAACTTCAGGCCCAGGAATCTCTGGCAAACGCCCAGATGTCACGGATAAGAGCAATAACCGATTTCAACATCGCTTTAGTGGAGCTTGCCCAGACTACGGGTACAGTTCTCGAACTGCATCAGGTAGAAGAATCCTTACCGACAGTTTCCGAACAATAAACACTCTTGAGAAAAACCGAAATATATCCCCTACTCCCTGCCGGCAAAACCGAGCTGCTCATCGAGCCAATGGTCTGTACTTAAGACGGCTTTTCGTCGGCGAAGAGCCATTTTTTCCGCGCGTTTCTGGGCCATACGAAACACCCCTCGAACTATCGGCGAAGAAATGTCACTCTTTGCATGAGCGTATCTTTTTTTCAGGTATGCCGCTGAATTTTTTGCATATCGGGAAATAATTTCATCTTCCAGGCTGAATATTCCCTGAACGCTTCCGGGA
>Ga0272443_10003796_pt1 | contig 17347 bp, 11 predicted proteins | sample SSMAcet12_FD_193581 | JGI IMG/M metagenome (GOLD analysis project Ga0272443, IMG submission 193581) | Marine sediment archaeal communities from Little Sippewissett salt marsh, Falmouth, MA, United States - SSM-Acet-12 | ecosystem: Environmental > Aquatic > Marine > Wetlands > Sediment ... | reverse complement strand
CTGCGCCGGCCTGGAGGCCATCCTCGACGACGAGGACGAGGACCTGGCCCTGCGCGAGGCGGCCCTGTTCGCCCTGTCCCTGCGTCCCGAGGTCGAGTGCGTGCCCCTGCTCATGGAGGTGGCCACCGGGAGCCCGAGCCCGGCCCTGCGCCGGCGGGCCCTGTTCTGGCTGGGCCAGCAGGACGATCCGCGGGTCCTGGACCTGTTCGAGTCCATCCTCGCCGGGAACGGTCCGGCGCCGGCGCGATGACGGCCCACCGCGGCGGCGGACCGGCAGGTCCGGCGCACCGGGCATCCGAGCGGTGGTCCAACGCGATCCGTTGTCCGGCAATGAGTTGCGATGTTTTCGAGAGCGAGCTGTTAAGTCTGTAACCTTTGGGCCGCGCGCGCGTCCCTTGTGTTCGACACCATCACCGTACCGGGCGGGCGCGCCCCACGCGCCGCCATGAAGCTCAGCGAGCCACAAGCCCCACACCGCGCCGCAGAGAAGGGGCCGGGGCCGGCGAGAAGCCCCGGCGAGGGATCGGACTGTATACGCGGAGGAGATCAACCGTGCGACGGCTGACGACGACGAGCCTGGCGGCGCTTCTCATCCTGCTCGGATCGGCGACCGGCGCCGGCGCCCTGGAGGGCTTCGAGCCCGATGGCAACGGCCGCGGCCATCCGGACCGGGCCAACGGGCGCCAGACGGAGACGCCCAGCGTGCGGGCCAGCCGCATCGCCAACGGCGGCATCGAGCTGGACGGGCGCCTGGACGAATCGGACTGGCTGCGGGCCGAGGCGGCGTCGGGCTTCACCCAGTACGCGCCCAACCGCCGCGGCGAGCCCGCCGAGGAGACCGTCTTCAAGGTGCTCTACGACGACGACGCCATCTACTTCGGCGTCGCCTGCTACCGGGCGAACGGCACGCCGGTGTCGAGCTGCCTGGCGCGGCGGGACGAGATCGACGACTCGGACGAGGTGCGCATCTACCTCGACTCCTTCCACGACCTGCGGACGGGCTACCAGTTCCGGGTCAACCCGCACGGGGTCAAGCAGGACTGGTACGACTACGACGACATCTACCAGGACCTGTCCTGGGACGGCGTCTGGGAGGCCGAGACGAGCATCGACGACGAGGGCTGGTACGCCGAGATGCGCGTGCCCTTCTCGTCCATCCGCTACAAGCCCGCCGAGGAAATGACCTGGGGCCTCAACGTCTTCCAGTACTACCACAGCCGCCACCAGCGGGACGTCTGGTCCAACTGGGACCGCGAGCAGGGCGGCTTCGTCAGCCGCAGCGGCACGGTGACGGGACTCGTGGGCATCCGCCCACCGCGGCAGCTCGAGGTGACGCCCTACGTGGTGAGCAGCACCACCGATCCGGCCATGCCCGGCGCCACGAGCTGGGACGAGGAGGACTGGGGCCAGTTCCGCAACTTCGGCGCCGACCTCAAGTACGGCGTGACGGCCAACCTCACCCTCAACGCCACCTTCCAGCCCGACTTCGGGCAGGTGGAGGCCGACCCCTCGCAGCTCAACCTGTCGCCCTACGAGACCTGGTACGACGAGAAGCGGCCCTTCTTCATCGAGGGCGCGCAGAGCTTCTACCATCCCCACTACAACGTCTTCTACTCGCGCCGCATCGGAACGGGCAGCGAGAACAGCCGCATCCGCTTCGCGGGCAAGCTGACGGGCAAGGCGGCCGGCGACGTCAGCACGGCCCTGCTCGTGGCGGCCACGGACGAGACGCTGGAGGGACAGGCTCACAATCCCTTAAAGACGGGGCACAACCGGACCACCTACGCCCTCGGCCGCGTCGGGAAGCAGTTCGCGGACGGCAACCGCAGCGTCTACTTCATGCAGACGGCGGTGCTCACCGACGACGACAGCTTCGATTATCCCGTGCGCGACGGCTACGTGACGGCCGGCGACTTCGAGATGAACTTCCGCGACCGGAGCTGGCGGGTGACGGGCTCGGTCGTGGGCAGCATCGTCGATCCGGGCCCCTTCGCCGTGGACGACACGACGACGGTGGACCCGGATCCCATCTACGGCACCGGCGCGCGCATGAGCCTCGAGAAGCGGAACGGCGACTGGACGGGCAGCCTCGCCCTGCGCTTCCACCACGACCGGCTGGACCTCAACGACATGGGCATCTTCAACGATCCGGACAAGCTGGCCAGCCAGGTGATCCTGACCCGCCGGTTCAACGCCGAGAGCGACGAGAGCTTCGTCACCGAGGCCGGCGTCAGCGGGAGCGTCTACAAGAGCTGGTACTACGGCCGGCGCACGATGATGAACCCCGAGGCGCCCGACGAGGTGCTCTGGGCCTACGACCGCTGGCACGACCGGCAGGCGATACTGCAGACCGACGGCTGGGTCGACTTCCGCAGCTGCTGGAGCACCTGGTGGGGCCTCAGCTACGAGATGGAGAGCTTCAACCGCGAGGAGACGCGCTGGGTGCCGCCGGACTACACGGAGCGCGGCCCCCTGACGCGGATGACGCCCGGCGTGAGCGCCTGGTGGGGCTTCAACACGGACCACCGCCGGGACCTCGAGTGGTACCTGCGCGGCGACTTCTGGAGCTACGAGAAGGGCAGCCGCGGCTGGAGCGCCGGCACGGGCCTGGCCATCCGCTACGGCGCGCGCTTCAACGGCGACATCGACCTGAGCTACTCCGACGGGCACACGCACGCCCACTGGCTGGCGAACGTCCCGAACCCCGGCGCCGGCATCGGCGGCACGAGCTACCTCTTCGGCGAGATGGACCGCCAGACCTGGCGGCTGACGCTGCGCGGCAGCTACCTGTTCACCCGCGACCAGAGCCTGGAGCTCTACGTCGAGCCCTACCTGAGCCTGGCCGACTACCGGAACGCCTGCGAGCTGGCGCGGCCGGAGAGCTACGAGTTCACGCCCTTCCCCGGCTACGACGCGGACTTGCACGACCTGCGCTACGGGGCGCTCAACCTGAACCTGGTCTACCGCTGGGAGTACCGCCCGGCCTCGACCCTGTACCTGGTCTGGGCGCACGGCCGCGTGAACTACCTGCGCCGGGCCTGGCTGGAGGACCCGACGTCCTTCGAGGAGGGCTTCTCGACGGACCCCATCTTCGACAACGAGCCGGAGAACCGCTTCATGGCGAAGATCAGCTACTGGCTCGCTCTCTGACAACGATTGCCCCTGCTACCCCCCATTGGACAGGGCCCGGAACTCCGCAGGATCCGGGCCCTGTCTCTTTTCTTTCCATGTCGTATCCGGCGCGCGCCCGGGCCGCGGCGGCGGATCGCGCGCCCGCGCGCCGGCGGCATGACCGGCCGGCGCCGCGCGCGGCCTAGATGAGCTTCAGCTCCTTCGCCGTCGACTCGAACTGGTCCACGTAGCCCTCGAGGACGGCCAGGCCGCCCTTCCAGAACGTGGCCTTCGACCAGTCCACGCCGAGGTCGGCCAGCAGCTCCTCGGGCGTGCGGCTGCCGCCGGCGGCCAGCATGGCCTCGTAGCCGTCCAGGAAGGACGGGCCCACCTCCATGTAGCGCTTGTAGAGGGCCAGGACCACCAGGTAGCTGGCGCAGTAGGCGTAGACGTAGCCCGGCACGTTGACGAAGTGGGTGATGTACATCCAGAAGTTGTCGGCGCCGGGGGCGGCCTTGACCGCGTCGCCGTAGAAGGCCTTGTCGCACTCGGTGAAGTGGGCGGCCAGGTCCGCGTGCGTCAGCTCGCCCTTCTCGCGCCGGTGGTTGTGGACGGCCGCCTCGAAGCGGTTGAACTGCATCTGGCGGAAGGTGGTGGCGAAGCCGTCCTCGATGATCTGCCGCAGCAGGTCGAGGCGGGCGCGGGGGCTGGGTGTCTCGGCCAGGAGGCGCTGGTAGAGGAGCGTCTCCATGAAGACCGAGGCCACCTCGGCCATGACCAGGCTCTCCACGGCGCCGAGGGGACCCTTGTCCCGGCTCAGCTCCATGTGGACGGCGTGGCCGAACTCGTGGGCGAGGGTGGCCGTGTCGCGCAGCTTGCCCGTCCAGTTCATGAGGACGTAGGGCAGGCCCTGCATGTTGGGCATGCAGAAGGCGCCGGCGCGCTTGCCGGGGTAGGGGGGCACGTCCACGTGGCGCTTGTCGAAGAGGCTGGCGGCCACGCGGCCGAAGCTCGGGCGCGTCTCGGCGAACAGCGTCCTGACCTGCTGCCTGGCGTGCTGGTAGTCGGCCTTGGGCGTGCGCGCGCCTGGCAGGGGCGCCCAGACGTCGTAGCTCATGAGGGCCGGCACCTTCAGCAGCCGGCGCTTGAGGCGCAGGTAGCGCCGCAGGATGTCCGCGCGGCCGTGGACGGCCTTGACCAGGGCGTCGACCACCTTGTCGGGGATCTCGTTGGCCAGGTTGCGGCGCTGGACCCAGTGGTTGTAGTGGCGGATCTCGTCGCCCACCATGCTGTCGGCCAGGACCATGTTGAAGGCGTAGGTCAGCGGCTTGCGGTTGGCGACGAGAGCCTCGGCGCGGGCCTTGTGGGCGTCGCGGCGCACGGAGCGGTCGGGATCCTGGAACTTGGCCGTCAGCTCGGCGCTGGTGAGCTTCTTGCCGCGGAACAGGTAGCTGATGTCCGCCAGGACGGAGTTGTAGTAGCGCACCCAGGCCGAGCCGCCCACCTGGGAGAGCTTGCTGGCCAGCACTTCCTCGGGCTCGGTCAGCGTGTGGGGGGCGTGCAGGCGCAGGTGCTCGAGGTAGTGGCGGTAGCGCGCCAGGTCGGGGTGGGCGGCCAGCTCGGCGGCGCGGGCGTCGGGCACCTGGGTCCACTCCACCTGGAAGAACTCCAGGTGGACGGATGCTTTCGTATGGCGCTCCTGTATCATCTGCTGGAAGGCGCCCCAGGCGGGGTCGTTGCTCTTGGTGGCGAACTGGAGCTGGGCGTGGATGAACAGGCGGTAGGTGATCTTCTCGATCTTCTCGCGGTCGGCGAGGGCGCGCTTCATGCCATCGGCGTTGAGGAAGCCGACGCGGCCGCGGTAGTCGGCGGCGAAGCGCTTGCAGGCCCGCTCGAGGGCGCGCAGGTCCTTCTCGATCTTCGGGTCGTTCTTGCCCGAGTAGAGCTCGGAGAGGTTCCAGAGGGGCAGCCTGGCCGCGGGCTTCTTCCTGGCGGCGGCCTTCTTCGCCGTCGCCTTGCGGGTGGTCTTCTTCGCGGCCTTCTTCGTGGCGACCTTCTTGGCGGCGGTCTTGCGGGCGGTTTTCTTGACGGCCTTCTTCGTCGTCGCCTTGCGGGCGGTCTTCTTCGCGGCCTTCTTCACTGCGGCCTTCTTGGGCGCGGCCTTCTTCGCCGTCTTCCTGGCGGCGGTCTTGCGGGCGGGGGTCCTGGCCATGAGCGGTCCTTTCTCCTGGTTCGTTCGCCGGGGATCTTCGCAACCGATTGATCCAGGCCATTGTAGCGATTCCGGCGCGCGCCGCAAGGGGGCGAGTGGGGCACCGCGGGTCGTCTTGACAGGGTCGGGGGCCGTGCCTATCCTCCCCGCGCGCATTCCTCGGTAGCTCAATTGGCAGAGCATGCGGCTGTTAACCGCAGGGTTGTAGGTTCAAGTCCTACCCGGGGAGCCCACGGTCGAAGAACTCCCCCGATGGTTTCGTCGGGGGTTTTCGTGTCTGTCGCCCACGCTCCAGCCATGCCGTTCCGCTGGACCGCCGGCATTGGCGTCGACCGGAAATCGGGGTATCGTGCACCGGTGCCGTGCCGACGGCATCGGCAAGGGAGGCCGGATGTTCCTGTTTCGTGGCCGGCGGCGCCGGCGCCTGCTCGAGACGCCCCTGACGGAGGAGCAGCGGCAGCGCCTGGCGACCGTCGCACCGCTCTGCGCGTCGCTGCCGGCGGACCTGCGGGCGCGGCACGAGGGCGTCGTGCAGGTGATGCTCGCGGAGAAGCACTACGAGGCCGCGGGCGGTCTGGCTCTCGACGAGGCGATGCCCCTGGCGATCGCCGGCCAGGCGGCCCTGCTCCAGCTGCGCCGGCGCGCCGAGTACTACCCGGGGCTGGAGACCATCCTGATCTACCCCGAGGCCTTCACCGTCGACGTGTCCGAGGCGGACGAGCACGGCTTCGTGCACGAGGGCGTCGACGAGCGCGCCGGCGAGTCCTGGCAGCGCGGCGTGGTCGTCGTCAGCTGGCGGGACGCCGAGTGGGAGGCGGCGCGCCGCGACGGCTACAACGTGGTCCTCCACGAATTCGCCCACCAGCTCGACGAGCTGACCGGCGAGGCCGACGGCACACCGCTCCTGCCGACGGCGGAGCTACGCGACCGCTGGCGGAGCGCCTTCCAGGCCGCCTTCGAGAGGCATGGGCGGAGCCTGCGCCGCCGGCGCGAGGTGCTCTTCGACGAGGATGCCGGCGAGAGTCCCAGCGAATTCTTCGCCACCGCGGTCGAGTTGTTCTTCGAGCTGCCCCGCGACCTGAAGCGGGAGTTTCCGGCCGTCCACACCGTGCTCGCCGAGTACTTCGAGCTGGATCCCTCGGACTGGCCGCGGCGGGCCTGAGCCCGCCCGCGACGAATTCGTCTGATCTCGTGAAGTCGTCCCGTGTCTGCCGGGATGTTATTGGTCCGTGTTCGCCGCATTCCGCGCACTCTGCTGACGGTGGTTCCGAAGACGGTTACGTTCGGGGAGCCGCATCAACGGGCTCTTTTAGCGTTCGATCTATGATCTCGAAAACCCGCATAGTGACCCCGACGTCTATATGATATGATCATCCCCCTGAGTTGATGGAGTCCGACTCGGAGGAGTTGCGATGACACACTGCGTGCGCGCTGGCATGGCGACCCTGCTGTTCATCCTGTCCATCGGCGGTCCGGTCCTGGCCCTGGAGCGCGGTTGCATCGAGTACGACGAGTATCTGCGTCTGATCGGCGAGTACGAGCTGTCCTTCTACATGAAGGACTTCGAGAGCGTGGGAGACGTCAGCTTCGTTGCCTATCAGGATGGTCTCCGGATTCTGAACCTGAGCGCTCCGGCGACGCCGGCGATGTTGAGTGATATCCCGGTGCCCACCGATGCCGTCACCGTGGTTGCCCAGCGTGCCTACCTTGTGGCGAACAGCTACTGCCAGGACTCGCTGCGGATCTACTCCGTCGCGGATCCCACGAATCCGACGCTGCTCGGCGCCGGGTTTCTGGAGGTCGACGACGTGGCCGTCTACGGGACTCACGCCTATGGCATGAATCGTATCGCGCGGAAGCTCTATGTCGTCGACGTATCGGATCCGTCTGCCATCGCACTAGAGGATTCCATCATCCTGCCCCACTGCCCCGAGCAGATACAGGTGAGCGGCGACCACCTCTACGTGGCCGAAGATCACGGCGGCCTGGTCATCTTCGAGGTCAGCGACTCGGGCAAGCCGACCTGGGTCGCGACGCACGCCACGGCTGGCGATGCGAAGGCGCTGCATGTTGTGGGCGATCTGGCCTACATCGGCGCGGGCAGCATGCTGGAGATCATCGACGTCTCGGACCCCTCGAAGCCTCATATTATCGGCGGTTTGGGTCCCGGAGTCCTCGAGTACATCGCTGATGTCTACGTCGAAGGCGGGCGTGCCTACGTGAAGGCAGCTCCCTGGGGCCTGCTGATCGTGGACGTCGGCGATCCCGCCGCTCCCGGGATCATAGGCCACCTCAGCATGCCCATGAACCTGGTTGCCATCGGCGGCCATCGCGGCTGCGCCTATGTCAGCCACACAGGGCTGAATGGCTTCGAGATCGTGGCCGCCGACCTGCCGGCGCCACCCCTGTACGGCAGCTACGACCACGAGGAGTTCTATGGGTGCCGGGCGGCGGTGGCCGGCGAGCTGATCTACGCGGCCAATGCCTGCGGCATGCTCGAGATTCTCGATTTCGCCGATCCCGACGCCCCCTTCCTCCTGGGCAGACTGCCCTTGCCCCAGGGTCCGCTGGGCATCGAGGTCTCGGGCGATCATGCCTACATCGGCAGCTACAACCAGGGTGTCATCGTCGTGGCTATCGGCGATCCCGCCACACCGGAGCAGGTGGCCTTCTTTCCTCTGCCGGACGTCCCCGTGATCGATCTCTGCGTCGCGGACGATCGTCTCTACATCCCGAACGGGGATTCAGGCGTGCTGATCGTCGACGTTGCCGACCCGTCGGCTCCGATCCAGCTGGGCATGTTCTGCAATTACGAATCGCCCGTGGATGTGAAGGTCGTCGGCGGGCTGGCCTACCTGGCCAACCGGTCCAATTCCATGGACGTGGTGGACGTGAGCGATCCCGCCTCGCCCCAGCTCCTGGCTCGGTTGGAGCTCGAGAACAATGGCCGGCAGATCGAACTGGTCGGGGATCTGGCCTATGTCCTGGCCAGTTATGGCGGCGGTCTCTGCATCGTCGACGTCGCGACGCCCTCGGCGCCTGCCCTGCTCGGCAACGTGGCCCAGCCCTCGACCGGCGATCAGCTCCTCGTGAAGGGCGCTGTCGCCTACTCGGCTCAGGGCGCGCACGGCCTCAGGGTGATCGACGTCAGCGATCCCACGGCTCCGGTCGAGCTCGGCGCCTGCTTTCCGGCGGCGGCCTGCGACGGGGTGGCCCTTCTGGGGAGTCGGCTGATCATGGGCTGCCGCGACGACGGCCTGATCCTGGGCCATGTCCAGTGCGGCACCCTCTCCGCCGCGCCGGACGCCGCCGCGGTTCCGGCGTCTTGCCTGGATGCCTATCCCAATCCCTTCAACCCGTGTACGCGGATCCGCTACCAGGTGGCCGAGTCGGGTGCCGATGTGGAGCTGGCCGTCTACGACGCCAGCGGCCGGCGCCTGGCCACGCTGGCCCAGGGCTGGCGGGAGCCGGGTGAGTACGCGCTGGACTGGCGGGCCCGGGACGCCCGGGGCCGCGACCTGCCCAGCGGCGTCTACTTCGTGGTTCTCACCGGCGGAGAGTGGGAGATCTCCCGCAAGCTGGTGCTGATCCGCTAACGCGCGCCAACCGCGGCGAACACCGATAGGATCTCCGTTTTTAGACCGACCGAATCGGGCGGCCGGGAGAGGAGGTTCTACCATGAAAAAGCCGATCGAGCGATTTGCAGTCTGCCTCTTCTCTGCAGTCCTGCTTGTCGTTTGCGCCTGTTCTGACAGCTACTCTCAATCGCAAGATCCTGGTAGCCCACGGCTTCACAACTCTGACTTGTTATCTCTTGAATCTAGTTGCAGATTCCTTGGAGGTCCTTCACCTATATATGCCTTCTGCACTGCGCGACGACCTCCCAGCCCCATGTTGGGTTGTCTTTACAGTGACATCGATAGAAGCCCCGGTTCTGACTGATTATGATTTCTATCATAATGCTGATCCGATAGAACGCGTGATATGGGAGAATGAACTATCCATTATCCACATCATGGTTACGGACATCCTGGCTGGTGATTGCAGCCTTGGATCCCCGGGAGTAGTTGGCTGTTCATGATGATTGCTGGCAAAATCGGATTGCCCGGCTGGCGTGAAGGGGGACCTGAGGCGCGCGCCGAACGGTTTTTTCTTTCGGTGATCCACGCGGCCGCCACCGCGGCCGCTCACTCCAGCAGCACCAGCTTCACGACCGCCGTCTCGGCGCCGCAGGCGAGCCGTGCGAAATAGACGCCGGTGGGCAGGGTCCGGGCGTCCCCGTCCCGGCCGTCCCAGGCGGCGGCGTGGTCCTCCGCCGTCAGGCTCTCGTCGAGCAGGGTCCGCACACGGCGCCCTTCCAGGTCGTGGACCGTCAGCGTGGCATGGCCGCCCTGCGGGAGGGGGAACTCGATGCGCGTCGCCGGATTGAAGGGATTCGGCGACGCCCCGAGGCGCAGCGTGGCGGGCGCGTACGGTTGCTCCTCGCCGATGCCGGATTCCGCAGTCGATGTCCGCGTATTCCCGTGGGCGAGGAGAAGGATCGCGGCGCTCACGATGGCGCTCGCCCCTGGAATTCGTCGTGCTCCGTTCATGACGCCCCCTCTTCGATCGCCACGAACGAAACCGAGCGAACGACAGACGTCGGTTCGGATCGCGGAGAACGACGGTCTCGCGCGCCTAGGGAGTCCCATCCCGCAGGTCGATCCGGATCCTGCCGAAGCGGGCCGGGTCGACGCGCAGGGTGTCCGGCCATCCGCCCCGGCCCGGCGCGCCCGCCGGAGCGGTCGGCCAGTACACGGCCGGGTAGCGTCTGTCCAGCTCCTCACGCGACAGGGCCCTGATCGCCTCCGACAGCGGGTCGTTCCGGGCGACCATCAGGCCGGCCTCCACGCGCAGGCCCGGCAGCTCCGCGAGGCGACCCGACGCGGCGTCCATGCCCAGCCAGTCGAGCGAGACAGCCAGTTCCGACTCCATCAGGTTGCCCATCGAGGCCAGGTTCGCCGTCCAGCCGTTCCGGGCCAGGTAGGCCGCGAGGGTCTCGCGCACGACGGCCGGCGGCTCGTCGCGCAGGCCCCACAGTTCGTAGTCGAAGGGCCTCGCGAGGGACTGCGTCGCCGTGCCTGTCTTCGCGTAGGCCAGGGAGCCCAGCTGGCCGGACCAGTGGAGGACGCGCAGGCCGCCGTCCATGTCGAAGGCGAGCTCGCCGCCGCCCGCGCGGACGGCGAAGTAGACGTTGGTCCCGTCGTGCTTGACCCGGAACAGCTCCCTCGCGCCGTCCCGCACGACGGCGGCATCGTCCCATTCCCCCTCGTCGAAGACGCCGTCGATCAGGGGAGCGGTGCCGGATCCGGCGATCGGTCCGGGAGGCGCCTGGGCGTCCGGCGAGCAGCCCGCGAGAAGGATCCAGGCGAGAAGCGTCGGCGTCATCGGGAGCTTCATCGTGTCCGTCCTTTCCGTCGCGCGCCGTCGTGGACGCGGCGCGGCGCGGGAGGCTGCCGCCGACCGTCCGCCGGACTTCACTCCGCGTCGCGGACGACGCGGAAGCCGATGAAGTGGCCGTCCCCGGCCCTGAAACGGTGCGATGCCCGCATGTTCGCGCGGCCGCAGCCGAAGCTGCCGCCGCGAAGCGCGTGGTAGCCGCCCGCGCGCGATTCGCGGTCCGCCGCCTCGTTCGCCGCGTAGGCGTGGAAGTACCCGGCGCACCACTCGTGCGCGTTGCCGGCCATGTCGAAGAGGCCCCAGCCGTTGGGCGGCTTTTGCCCGACCGGATGCAGCAGGCCGCCGCTATTCCCCTCGTACCAGGCGTACCGGCCGTCGAAGTCGTCGCCCCAGGCGTACTTCGTCGCGCGCCCCGCCCGGCAGGCGTACTCCCATTCGGCCTCGCTGGGCAGGCGGTAGCTCCTTCCCGTGAGTTCGCTCAGCTTCCGGCAGAACGTCCGCGCGTCGTCCCAGCGGACGTAGTACATCGGGTGGTCGGGCCCCTCTCCCCGCAGCAGGCCCCGTTGCGGATGCGCGGGATCCATGATGGCGCGCTGCTGGCGGAGGGTCGTGCCCATCACGGCCTGCCACTGGGACTGCGTGATCTCGTGGACGCCGATGAGGAAGGGCCTCGCGATCGTCACCGCGTGCTGCGGCTTCTCGCGCGCCTCCGCTTCCGCGTCGCCGGGCACGGCGCCCATCAGGAACTCGCCGGGCTCGATCGCCGCCAGCTCCAGGGGGACGCCGCCCGGGAGCGTCTCCGTCACCGTCCGCGGCCCCGGCGCCCGCGCGGCCGACGCCGCGTCGTCTCCGGCCAGGACCGGGGAAGTCCGGATCCCGCCCGACGTGGCCGCGAAGGAGACCGCCAGCGCGGCGAGCATCGGCAGCCCGCGCATCGGCAGGCCTCCTCCCTCGCGTCGCATTCCGATCATCGCCCACCTCTTCCGTCATCGGTATCGCCAGTAATGCTAAAATATCAACATGTGATATTATTAACATTTGTCATGGTCGTGTCAAGCGTGTCCGAGGGTGCGTGGCATCGGGCGCCATGGCTCGACGACCCTTGCCTCCCGCCGCGCGCCGTGAGGGCGCCGTGTTTCTCCTGGTTGTTGACATACCTAGAGCTGCAATGTATGATGCATCTAGGTAAGGGGGCGCATCGCCATGGACATCGGCAAGGACCTCGTCGCCGCCTCGGCGACACCGCTCGTGCTGGCCATCCTCGGCGAGGGGGAGAGCTACGGCTACGCCATCATCAAGCGGGTCGGCGAGCTCTCCCGCGGCGAGCTGCGGTGGACGGACGGCATGCTCTACCCCCTGCTGCACCGCCTCGAGCGCAAGGGCTACGTAGCGGCGGTCTGGGGCCGGTCGGAGACGGGGCGGCGGCGCAAGTACTACCGCCTGACGCGCGCGGGCGCCGAGCATCTCGCCCAGCAGCGCCGCCAGTGGCAGGTGGTCGATTCGGCGCTGCGGGACATCTGGCTGTCGACGGCCGGCACGGCGCCACAGGCGGGCTGACGAACCTCGAGCACGGAGTGGCACGGAGTGAAAACCAACGGATCGCTGGAAGCGCACATCGGTGAGTGGCGCAGCTACCTCCGCCGGCGCCAGGCGGTGAATGACATCGACGTCGACGAGCTCGAGGACCATCTCCGGAGCCAGGTCGAGTCGCTGCGCGAGGCGGGCCTGGACGAGGGCGAGGCCTTCCTCGTCGCCGTCAAGCGCCTGGGCGACCTGGACTCCCTGTCGCGGGAGTTCGCCCGCGAGTACTCCGAACGCCTGTGGAAGCAGCTCGTGCTCCCGCCGGGCGGCGGCGCCGCGTCGTCGCGGGCGAACCGGGACGCCCTGGTGGCCTTCGCCCTGGCCGTCGCCGCGGCCGTCGCCATCAAGCTGCCCGAACTGTTCGGCCTGCGGTGGGGGGCGGACGCGGCCAACGCGTTCTACCTGCGGAACCTCACCCTCTTCGTCCTGCCCTTCCTGGCGGTCTACTTCGCCTGGAAGCGGGACCTGGAGCCCGCGGGATGGTTCCGGCTGGCCGCGCCGTTCGTCGCGGCGGGCCTGGTCATGAACCTGATGCCCTTCGTGGCGAACGGCCACACCGAGCTGCTGTCCGCCATGCACCTTCCCATCGCCCTGTGGCTGGCCGTCGGCGTCGCCTATGCCAGCGGGCAGTGGCGCCGCCACGAGCAGCGCATGAACTACGTGCGCTTCTCCGGCGAGTGGCTCATCTACTACGTCCTGATCGCCCTGGGCGGCGGCGTCCTGATGGGCTTCACCGTGTTCCTCTTCCAGGCCATCGGCCTGGACGCCGAGACCTGGGTCGGGAACTGGATGATCCCCTGCGGGGCCGCGGGAGCGGCCCTCGTCGCCGCCTGGCTCGTGGAGTTCAAGCAGAGCGTCGTCGAGAACATGGCGCCCGTGCTCACGCGCCTGTTCACGCCGCTGTTCGCCGCCCTGCTCCTCCTGTTCGTGGCCACCATGATCGGGACGGGCAGCGCCATCGACGTGGAGCGCGAGGTGCTCATCGGCTTCGACCTGCTCCTGGCGCTCGTGCTGGGCCTGCTGCTCTACTCCATCTCCGCGCGCGACCCGCAGGCTCCCCCCGGCCTGTTCGACCGGATGCAGCTCGTGCTGGTGCTCTGCGCGCTCCTGGTCGACGCGCTGGCCCTCTGGGCCATCGCCGCCCGCATCGTGGAGTTCGGCTTCAGCCCCAACAAGGTGGCGGCGCTGGGGGAGAACCTGATCCTCCTGGTCAACCTCGGCGGGTCGGCCGTGCTCGCCGCGCGCTTCCTGGCCGGGCGCGCTCCGTTCGCCGCCCTTGAGCGGTGGCAGACGGGCTACATCCCGGTCTACGTGATCTGGGCCTGGGTCGTGGTGGCGCTCTTCCCCATCGTCTTCGGATTCCGGTAGCGCCGCGCGCGGCGATGATCCCTGGAGCGTGGATTCACGTCCTGCCCGGAGCGCCGGCGGGGGTCGCCGGTTCCAGGCGGGCCTTGGATGTCTGGACTCAGCGGAAGCCCTCCACCAGCATGAGGTCGCCCACGGCCTTCTCGACCCGCGTGTAGAGACAGGTGGAGCACTCGCGATCCAGCGCGATGGTCGAGGCGCCGAGGCCGGGCAGGCGGGCGATCGTCACATGCTCTCCGGACTCAGGATCGCGGCGCGCCAGCGATGCGCCCTGCGGGTCCTCGATGATCAGCAGGACGTGGGCGCCGCAGACGGCCCAGCCGTTCCACTCGCCCAGCCCGGGGTGCTCCGGTTCGTAGAGGGAACCGCCGGGAGGCTGCGCCGGGATGTCCCCTTCGGAAGCGGCGGGCGCGCCCAGCGGCAGGCGCCAGAGGCCGGCGCGGTCGGGCTTGGCGTAGTAGAAGTGGCCGTCGCCGTGCTCGTAGCCGCGTATGCCGCCGTCGAACGTCACGCGGGTCGCCCCGGCGTCCGACGATTCGCCGGGACCGGTGCGCCAGATGTCCCACTGATCGTCCGTTTCCCTGGCGAAGTACAGCCAGCGGCCGTCGAGCGACCAGTCCGACAGCAGCGCGTTCGCCGATCCGAGCGGCAGGCGGCGCAGTCCGCCGCCGTCGGACTCGACGACGAAGAGCTCGTGGATCCCCTCGGGATTGGCCTGGAACGCGATGCGGGTCCCGTCCGGCGACCAGCGCGGCCGCGCGACGAGGCAGCCGTCGAACGCGGTGAGCCGGTTGGGGCGCGATCCGTCCCGCCGGCAGACCCACAGCTCGAGGGTGCCGGAGCGCGTCGAGGTGAAGGCGATGTGCCGCCCGTCGGGCGAGAGGCTCGGGTCGGAGTCCCAGTGCGACGACACGACGGCGGGGGCGGCCTCGTCGTGGTCGGGGTCACCGAGCCCGGCGCGCCAGATGTTCCTCTCGTGGCGGTAGTGATGATAGACCAGCCGGTCGGCGTGGCGGGCGACCGCGGGGGTGTGGATCCAGTCCCCGAGCACCGACGACCAGGAGACGCGGCCGTCCGCCAGGCGAACGCGCCAGAGCGAGAAGGAGCCCTCGTGCAGGGCGGAGCAGACGAGGTCCTCGCCGGAGCGCGTCCAGTCGAAGCCCATCACGAAGAGCAGATCCTCGCGGACGCACCGCGCCTCGCCGCCACGGCTCGGCACGATCCACAGATCCTCGAGTCCGGAGGCGTGATCCCGGAGGAAGGCGATCGTCGCCCCGTCGGGGGAGAACTCGGGCTCCAGATCATCGCGGCCCAGGGGGGCCTGCGGCGTCAGCGCCCGCGCCTCGCCGGTCGCCAGATCGTGCAGGAACAGCTGTGTCGATCGGTCGGCCCGCGTGCGCGTCGCGTAGACGATGCCGCTTCCGTCGGGAGACCAGCTGAAGCCTCCCCCGAATCCCAGGGGCGCCTTGATGATGCTGCGAGAAGGCCCGCCCAGCGCGGGCAGGGTGCGGATCTCCGCGCCGGGGCCCTCGTCGTGGATGTAGGCGATCGTCGATCCATCGGGCGACCAGACCGGGTGGATGTCCACCGCGGGATGATCGGTCAGGCGCAGGGCGGACGCGGCGCCGATCTGAAGCACGTAGAGGTCGTAGTTGTCCCCCTGCGGGCCGTTCCAGGAGAAGGCCACGAGCCGGCCGTCCGGGCTCAGCGCCGGGGTGACCTCGTTGCCCGGGTAGGCGGTGAGAGGCCGCGGTCGGAACGGCTCCTCCTCCGCGGCCTGTTCCCGGGCCATCCTGGAGATCCCGTAGAGCACGGCCGCCACCGCCACGAGAGCCGCGGCCCCGGCGACCACCACCGCCCACCTCGGCATTCCGAGCCGCCCCCGCCGATGCCGGGCCTCGGGGGCGGACGTGCCCGCGGCACCGAGTAACGCCGCATCGGGAGCGCCTCGTCGCGCGGTCGCGGCGGAGGCGGGCGCGATCGGCTCCACGACGGCCACGGTCCGATAGCCTCCCTTGCGGATCGTCTCGATGTAGCGGGACGTGCGCGGATCGTCGCCCAGCAGGCGGCGCAGCTCGGATATGCCGCGCGTCAGCACCTCCTCGCCCACGACGACGCCGGGCCAGACGCGTTCCAGAAGCTCCTCGCGCGTGAAGACCTCGCCGGGTTGGCTCGCGAGCACCACGAGCAGATCCATCAGCTTGGGCTCGAGCTGATGGACCGCATCCGGGCACGAGATCCGGTTGAGGCGAGGCTCGACGCGCCAGTCCCCCAGGCGGAAGGGCACCGCGGCGGGACTCTTGCGGGAGGGAGGAGGCATGCGATCTCCCGGGTTGTCGGGGATCTCGCCGCTGGAATCCCATCGGGCCGTCGATCCGGCGTCCCGGCGAGCATCCTTTAAGAAAACCCTTCGCCGATTCTACGGACTCCTTCAGGCGCGGCGCAATCAGAACTCACATCATTGACGCGGACCCCCGGGCGGGTGTCGCCACGACCGCCGCCGGAACGAGGGGAACCATGGACGGCCAGCGCGACAGGCCGGCGCAAAGGAGGATGTCATGCGAGCAAGCGACGCGAGGAGTGGGCTGGTGGTATTGCTGTGCGGCATGCCGGGTCTGCTGGGCGGTTTTCTGGCTCATGGATGTACCGATGCCGTCACCGAGCAGATCCGTGGATCGGGCCCTGTGATCCACGAGGTCCGCGAGGTCGCCTCGATCTCGTCCGTGGCGTTCAAGACCGCCGGGGACCTGGCGATCGAGGTCGCCGATCGGGAGGAGCTTCTCATCGAGGGCGAGGCCAATCTGCTGGACCGGATCGAAACCGAGGTGGTCGACGGCGAGCTCGTGATCCGCCATCGCGGCAACATGGCTCCCATCCCGACCAGGCCGCTGCGTTTCCATCTGAAGGTCCGCACGCTGGACGGGATCTCCTTCGCATGCGATGGAAAGGTGAGCGTGCCGTACCTGGAGACCGATCGCCTTGAGATCCGGCACTGCGGATCGGGCTGGATCGACGTGGGCGTGCTGCGGGCCGACCTCCTGGTGGTGCACAGCAGCGGATCCGGTCCGATCTCCTGCGAGCGGGTCGACGCCCGGCGGTGCCGCCTGTTCGCCAGCGGATCCGGCGACACGGAGATCCGGCTGCTGGAGGGCCTGGCCAGCGACGTGCGTCTGACCGGTTCGGGCAGGATCCTCATCGCGGAGGGCAGCGTGGTCGAGCAGGAGGTGTTCGTCAGCGGATCGGGGGAACTCGCGGCCCAGGGGCTCGCAAGCACCGAGAGCGAGGTGATGGTCAGCGGCTGCGGAAGGGCGGAGGTCCACGCCGAGACGCTCCTCGAGGCCACCATCACCGGCAGCGGGGACATACGATTCCGCGGGCACCCGCGCCTGCACCTGACGGACACGGGATCGGGCAGATTGCAGCGCATCTAGGGAGGCTTCTCGTCGCACGCGCAGCGATCGTGGAACCGTCCTCGCGGCTACCCGTCCGCCGCCGGCGCGACGGCCGCCTTCGGCGACCGGTCCGCGCGGAACAGCCCCCAGTGCTTCTCCACCTCGGCCGGATGCGCGCCGCCCTTCCAGTTCTCGTCGAAGGCCTCGAAGAAGAAGACCGTGAGCCCGCGGTCCGCGGCCCAGGCGC
>Ga0272443_10003795_pt1 | contig 17354 bp, 11 predicted proteins | sample SSMAcet12_FD_193581 | JGI IMG/M metagenome (GOLD analysis project Ga0272443, IMG submission 193581) | Marine sediment archaeal communities from Little Sippewissett salt marsh, Falmouth, MA, United States - SSM-Acet-12 | ecosystem: Environmental > Aquatic > Marine > Wetlands > Sediment ... | reverse complement strand
CGTCGAACTTCTATCGGACATCCGCGCCTGGAGAGGGAGCTACCCCTCCAACTCGCAATCGAGCGTAATGAGACAGGGACTCAATCCCGTCCCCTAACCCCCAAGCTTCTTGTTGCCACGTTGTTGGCGACGTTCCCGTCGTCTCCGATGATGCGGACGGTGATGTGGAAAATCTCTCCAACGGCCAACGTCTCAGCGAAATCTGTACCCCGCGAGAAGGTCACGCCGACCGTGATCTGTTCTCCAGCGGTCACGCCAGAGGAGGCAACTTGGACGCTTCGAAGAGTCTGCCCGGATGGGAGTGTGACAAGTATCTCAACGGAGAACGGACCGGAGTTCGCCCCTCCGACATTCGAGATGAGTCCGTACGCGCTAATCTGGTAGGGCTTCGCCCGCCCGCTCGCGACATCAACGGAGAGGTCAGATCCCACCTGCCCTCCGTTCGGCCGGGCGTCCGTCGGCCCTCCGACAATCGTCAGCGGTAGTTCCGCCATGTTGTTCAGCTCATTGTGTTCAGCCACGTTGCCCTCGTCCAACGTCAGGTCGATCGGACCCGTCTCGATCCGCGATCGATCGACGTAGGCTTGTACGATGTACTCGCCCGGTTCGAGACCCTGGTCCGTCAGGACCAATGAGCACGAGAGCGGCAGCGTGGCGCCGGCTCCGAGTCCCGGCACCTCCACCTTTCCGAAATACGGGAGGCCCGCGCAGTCGAAGTCGTCGCTACAGCAGTCACGAAGAACCACTGGAGTGGGTGTACCTTCCGTGACATGGAACAGCCCGAAGGTGACGAAGAAGCGGCCGGCAGCAAGGACACCATGGTTGGCGACGGTGACCGAGAACTCAATCTCGTCGGTCTGATCCTGGTTGACCAGACTACCAGGATCCATCGCGAAGCTTCCGCCGACTGGAACAAGATCCGCGCCGAGAACAAGCAAACTCTGAACGGCCGTGTTATTCGGCGCTGCTGTTGACCCGGCGATCTCATCCTGCTCATCGACCAGACCGTCCGGATCGACTTGCGCTTGGATCCGATACTGCCCCGGCAGCAGGAACGCCGTCTCGATGTTGACCAGAACGGACACAGACTCTCCGATTCCCAGTGGCGGAACCTGCACGATCGAGTCCGGGAGCAGGCCGAGGGCTCCAAACTCGCCGAGATTCGAGCAGGCGAGTGGCTGGGAAGCTGTCCCTGTCTCCAGGATCTCGCAGTAGGAGAATCGCAGCGTCGTCGCGTCCGATGCGCTCTCCCCAATGTTGCTGACCATCGCCGTCACGCGTGCAGTCTGACCACTCTGGAGCGTGCCGCCCGGTTCAATGGGTGCGATCTCCACCTTCAAGTCAGGTCTTCGTGAGGCCAGAAGCGTCAGCGTTGTGACGAGGTCGTTGTTCAACTCGTCGAGCTCGTCAATCAGGTTCGCCGGATCCGAGACGACGCGAACCTCATAGATCCCTGCCTGCAGATTCAAGCGTTCGACGGGCAGAGTGCCGATAACCGTTACCTGAGCACCTGCCGGCAGCGTCAGCTCACTGCAGCTCACGCCGTCGCCGCACAGCAACGGGTTCCAACGGAGGCCCCCTTTGACACGGTAGTAGAAACCGACATCGAGGCCCTCGGCAGCTGCACGTCCGGTGTTCTTGATCACAGATCTCAAGGTCAACGTCTGGCTGCGACCCAGCTCCGCCGGCGAGGCGGGCGTCAACTCGAGGCTCTCCGGATGCGCTTCCGGCTTCCTCACACCGGCTTCGAGGATTGTCAGCGTCCGCGCGATCTCGTTGTTGGCCTCATCCAGCTCGTTGTGCAGATCGTTCGGGTCGACTACGACGCGAATCTCGTAAACTGCAGGCGCGTCGACGAGGCCGACCCTCTCTGGATCGAGGATCGCGTTGACCAGCGCGACCTGCCCCTGGCCGAGCAGTTCGATCTTGGCGGAGCCGAACCGGATGTGGTTCGCATAGAATCCAACTTCCACATTCCCCGCAGCTCCTTCGCCTTCGTTGCAGATCTCCGCCGATACTTTCACTTCTTCGTCAAGGCGAACAATGGACTTGTCGAACGCGAGGCTCCGCGGGCAAAGCTCCGGCGACAGCAGCGTGAGAGCGCCGGTGATGACGTTGTTTCTTTCGTCCTGCTCGATGACTTGTTCGTCCGGGTCGACGATCACCGTGATCGTGTACGTTCCGGAATCAAGCCCCAACGTGAAGGGATCGAGTTCCCCGATGATCGTCTTCGTACCGCCCACAGGGAGGATGAACTCGAACTTCCGATCGAACTCCGTTCCGTTCACGAGGAAGACGACGCTGAACGGCCCCGCCTGCGACTCGCCGGAGTTGAGGATCGTCGTGTGGACGTTCCACGGCAAGCTGTCGTCCTTCGCCGCGGGGTTCGAGCGCTCGTAGAGCAGCCGATCTGCCTGAAGATCCGGCAGACCGAGACCCGAATCCACCAGCGTCATCGTTGTGGCCAGTTCGTTGTTCAGCTCGTCGATCTCTGGAATCTCATTCTCAAGGTCGGCGACGATGCGAACCTCGTAGGCCCCAAGATCCATGTCCCCCGTCTCCATCGTGAACTTGACCTCGAGGAAGTCCTGGTGACTCGGCGCCAGACTCACTTCTTCCAGCCGTCCTGCGAGAATCCATCGCGCATAGCCACGGGGGCGGTAGAAGAAGCCAATGACGAACCCGTCAGCACTTCGATGCCCCGTGTTCGAGACACGAGAGTAGATCTCAACGACCTGGCCGCGGACGATCGTGGAGGGAGGATCCAGGAAGATCTTGGTGACGTGCAGCTCAGACAGATCCTCCGCTCCGTGTCCGACCAGGCCGACCACTAGGCCCGAGAGAAGGACCGTACTCAACACAACCAGAGCAGCCTTCCGCTTCATCCTCCTTGCCTCCCTTGCTGGGTGTTCAGCTTCCATGCGTTTCCTCATCGGTCCGACTCGATCCGGAAGACCGAATCTCCCAACCCGTAGTAGTATGCACGAACCAAACGTAGGCCCACGTCGGTCTGCGTTCGATACTCATCCAGTGCGACGGTCAAGCTCGCCCCCACCATGTTGCCCACCGCGATCGGCTCGAGGGCCGTGTCCCCGCTTGAGTCGAGGATGTGCGGCTTCCCCTGCCCGTCGACGAAAAACACGCGGCCCGAACGGCCTTCGACGGCTGCGCCAGAAGTGATGATCTCGATCGATAAGCCGTCGTCAGGATACGTCCACAGGAGTGTTCCACCGTAGGTCAGCGCGGTCACGCCGGATGCCACGACGTAAACGGGGTCATAGCCTCCCGGACCGACGACGATTACGTTCACAGCATCTCCAAGGCTGCCGACTTGCGGATACCGCCAGCTGTCGACAATAAGGGAAGGCGATCCGCCATGCGACATGCAGAAGCTCTTCGCGTAAACGTGCCCGGACGATGTACCCACGAAGACGCCGGTCGGACCGAGCGCGATCGCAGTCGGGCTCCCGGTGAACGTCTTCACCTCGCAGAGGAGCCGAAGTTCCTCGTCCAGCGCATACAAGCCCACGGCCGTGATCGCGTACAGGGTCTCTCGCGCATCGTCGTACGCAATCCGTCGAACGGCTTCGGGGAGCTTCGTCTGTGCCAACACCGTCAGGTCTCCCGCCAGCAGATGGACGGCGTCCGTCGTCGCGGCCATCACCTGCGTCACCTTGACGAAGGCGAGATCGACAATCGTCGCACCAAGCCCCTCTCCCATGACAACCGCGCTCCCGGTGGCAAGATCGACGCGATGGACACGATCATCGACGGCAACCAGGGCTTCTCGCCGCGTCCCCTCCATCGAGAACGCGAAGGCACCGATCGCTCCTCCGGCGTCATACGTGAGATCGGTTTGACCATTGAGATGCGTCGCGTGAATCTGCCCGTCGGACCAGACGGAATGTAGCTTGTGCGAAGCCGGATCAGCGATCACGTACAAGACGGTCTGCCCGCCTCGCTCGAGGAGGAGATTGGCGGTCGTCTCCGGCAACGGCTCGACGAAGAACGAGGCCTCGCCGCCATTGTCGGCTTCGCTCGTCTCCACGATCGCGTTCTCCGAATCGACCAGCACCGAAATCGTGAGTGCTCCTGAGTACGCCGTTTCGATCGGATGGCTGATCTCCGCCTCTGCCATCGCATCCAGGCCGGGCCAGGCCGTTCGCTGACTATCGACGATGACGCCGCTCGCGTCGCTCGTCACGAACGACACGGCGAAAGGACCCACCGCGACGGTGCCTTCATTGCGAATCGTGACCAAGGCAAGAAGGCGCTGTCCGATCTCGACTTTCGCCGCATGTGGGGAGCAGGACGGCGAACAGCGCGGAGAGAGACGAAGATCGCTGACAACCAGGTTGCTGAATGGATCTGTAATCCCGATCAGGATGTTCTGCCGACACTCGGTACTGGACGCGGTCGACTCCGCTCCAGCGTCCTCCCGGGTGACGACCGTCAGGATCGCCGTGTAGATCCCCGGGCGCTGAGGGGCGGGGAACGAACGTTCCGCCAGTTCGACCGTCGACCCGGCGGCCAGTCCGGGCACTTCGTACTCGCCGAGCGTCACGTATCCCCCCGTGGAGTCCTGAAGGCGCAACCACGCATGAGAAGGACCGACTGCTTCGCTGCCCGAGTTGAGGACGGCCGGGACAATGACAACCCGATCTCCAAGCTCGGCCTCCTGCGGCAGCACGCTCAGCTGACAGCGGAGATCCGGCTGTTGGCCTCCCCCCGTGTAGCTTCCTGCTACTCCGAGGATCAGCGAGTTGTTGTTCTCGTCCATCTCCTGAATCTCGCCCGTCTCGTCGACGGTGAAGCAGAACCGACAGACGCCCGAAGACGCAACGAACGAATCCCAGACGACCACGGCTCGCTCGCCCGGCTCGAGGCGGTCGATCCGCTGGACGAACTCGGCCGTGGCGGCCGCTTCGGGAGCATCCGCGCACGCCAGACCGCCGTCCGACAGGAATGCCTTGAGACCCACGGAGATACCCTCCGCGGGCAGATTCCCGCGATTCGCCACCGTACACGACAAGCTGCCGCTGATCGCTCCGCCGATCGTGGCGACGCGCGGAATCTCCGCCTCTTCGACGACCAGTTCCGGCCTCCTCGGCTGCGGACCGGCAACGTAGAACCGGACCGACACCTCGTTGTTCGCGTCATCCACTTCTGGAATCTCGTTGTCCGGGTCGACGACCGCGCGCAGCACATGCTCCCCCACCGGGAGATCGGTCGTATCAACGTAGCCACGCGCACTGAATCTCTCGTCTGTGCCAAGATCGCCGGTGCCGTCCGCAGCGTAGTAGAACGTGTCCATTCGTGTTCCATCCACGTAGAAACCGACCGTCACGAACGATTCCGACTTGGTGCCCGAATTCTCAATCGGGACGTTCACGGAAACGTCGTCTCCTTGCACGACCGAAGATGAAGAGAGCGTGAGCCCCAGGGGGTGTAGCTCGGCCCCTTGGATCGTGAAACCGATCACGATCACGTTGTTGTTCTCATCGCGTTCATCCTCGACTCCCAGGGGATCGACGAGCGCGCGCAACTCGTATTCGCCCGGCTCCAGAGACCTGCCGGTCGATCCTGACGCCGCGCCACCGCTCACGACGTTGTCAAACCGCAGTCTGAGCTGAACCAGCGCCGAACTCACACCTTCTTCGATGTCGAGCGCCGTGCCAGTCGATATGGTGTCCACGTTCTCGTCGCACTCTTTCCCGTCCGAACCACACCGCAGCTGGAAGTCGTGCCACTTCGAGCTTCCTCTCTCACGGTACTCGAGGCGAATGGCGACCTCAGCCTCGGTGCGGCTCCCGCCCACATTCTCGACGCCTATCGTCGCGATCGTCTCACTCCCGTGAGCAAGCGGAGACTGGGGAGAGATCGAGAGGCTCGTCGGCCTCAGATCCGGCAGTTGGCGAAGATTCGGACGAACCGTGATCGAGGTCGCGATCGAGTTGTCCGAGTCATACTCCTCCCGAAACAACGGAGTTCCGCTGCCGTCGAGCACTTGCGCCGGAACGACCTGCGCCTGCAGCGTGTAGGTCCTCCCTTGTTCATCGGCGACGTCCGCATCGATTGACCGCGAATTGAAGGGAATGCTCACGACGATGGATCTGTCTCGGTCGAGTCCGTCGACTCGGACCGTGCCGAGGCAGAGATCGGGGTTTTCTCCACAGGCCGGCACAGTTGCCGACGTGAGGCACAGTGGACTGCCATCCATCTCGGGAACTGCAGCGTGCCACAAAACAACCGTGAACTGCCCCGCGGCCGCAGTTCCGTTGTTTTCGATCTCCACGCTGGCCACCAAGGTCTCTCCGGTCTCAACGGGGGAGGTCGGTCTGAGGATCAACGCTTTGGGATGCAGGTTGGGAAGCCCGGGCTCGACGATCATGCAGACGCTCACTCGGTTGTCGTCTTCGCGCGTCTCCGGTACATCGGACTCAGAGTCGATGAAAACAGTAACAACGTAGCAGCCAGGCGCCAAGTCCGCTGTGTCCAGAGACATGCGCACCGGCTCGAACGGAGCAACCCCCGTCGTCCTGCCGGCAGCGACAGGCGGGATCTCCACTTCCGCAAAGCCGCATTCCGATTGCTTGTCTTGGCGCCGCCATGAGACTCGAAGTATGCACGCCTCGGAAACGTCCTCACCAAGATTCTCGCCGGCGATGTCCCAGAGGATGGTCTCCCCCACCCTGACAACGGGCCACAGGTCCGCTGCATGAGAGGATCTTTCAGAACAGCTCGACGCGCACGCATCCGCGGTTTGCGTCTCGTCTTCATAGGCAAACGGTCCCCACGAACCGGACTCCGCCATCGCGCTCACAACCACAGGACGGAGGTTCGATTCGCCCGCAAGGCACAACGCGGGTCCCGAGAGGGAGAAAGCAACCCCGAGAACCAACACAACAAAGAGCGCTCTGTTCACCATCGTCGATGTCCCTCCCCACCCCACATCCGCCTGCCTCCTCGGAGTTCGTCCTACCCGCTCGGCGACCCCTCCGTGATGGTCGATGCCCCCGCCTCCAAGTCTCCGTTGGCTCTGAGCTCTGAGGAATCCCCACCAATGTCGAACGCATAGAGCCGGCCGCTTGCATCGCTCGTCGCACTGATGAGAAGCCGCCAGTCGGTATCGCCGATCTTGGCGACGACCGGCGGCGTCGGATCGGACACCTTGTACTGGAACGTCGCATACAGAGACTCGCTCATGAGACCCGTTCCCTCTGCGGGAGTCCACAGCCGCACGACGATGTCATCGATGCTGTAGCCGCCTTCCGCGGACTTCGCGACAGAGAATCCGGCGACCATCTCCTCGCCCAGCACCGTGTAGTTGACGAACACGCCCGCATGGTCAACCAGTCCGGCCACCACGACCGGCCCTGACGTCATCTCTGCGTCCGGTCGTCGTGACAGACTCGGCTGCAACTCGGCAGGCTCGCCGAACTCGATGGTTCCCCCGTCAATGCGGACCGGCATCACGTACAGGCGACTCGCCGTGCTCGCATACACAGAGAAGCTGCCGTTGTGTTCGACGACTTCGAATCCCACAACCGGCTTGATCTGGCGATCCATCAACGCTCTCGTCTCGATCTGGAGGCTTGTGACGAAACCTCCCGACGCCCCTCCCCACGCATCTTTGCCCGAGAGGGCGACGATCTCGCCTGCTGCCGTGCCGAAGAACACGAATTCTCGATCATCATGCTCCCAGAGAGCCAGCGGTGTCGTCGGCTCGGCGCCGGTGTCGAACGACGTGATTCCCTTGACGTCCTCAGGCATCCTCAGGTTCGCCGCATACAGCGCCCCGCGCGTTCTTCCCGATGTGCCGGTCCTCCGCCCGAAGAAGAACGCGTACCCCGGACGATCAGGCGACGAGATCCCATTCTGTTCCCTCTTCGTCGCCACAACGATGCCACCATCGACGTCAATATCATGCGACGTCACCGAAGCCCAGGGCATGCCGCTTGCGACATCACTCTCCCTGGCAAGCGTTCGGATCTCTTGTCCGCTGGCGACGATGATGTACTGGAGGAACTCATCATCACCGAAGACGAGATAGGGAGCCGCGACGGCCGCGCTCGTCGCTCCGTTGCGCATGTCGAGGACGCCGTCCGTCCACCCCGGCAGGTCAGCCGCTTTGAAGTCACGGACAATCCCCGAATCCGCAATCGTACTCGCTTCGAACGCGTGGACCTCTCCGACGGCGGTGACGGCGAACACGAGCGCGGTCTCTCTGCTCAACGAACCGAACGTCTCTGATGAAGCGAGTCCCCAGACCGGCTGTCTGATGATCACGTTGCCAAGCTTCGCGCAATCTTTGGCCTTGCCCGAACGATTCAGAGCAACGAGCTCGTCACCCGCCGCGAGATACGTCAGCCCGCTTCGCCCCGCGGCGGGCGGGGCCTGGATCGCTCCCGCTCCAGCCGAGGAACACGTCGCCCCCGCGATCTCGCTTGACGTTCCGAGACTGCATGCCGCCGGAGCGGGGAAGATGAAATCGAGCAGCTCCGGGTACACGGCGAATCCCTTCCCTGTCGCACCGCCGGGGTGTGTCAAACTCACGGGTCCGAAAGTCGGAGAGGGGTTTGACCCCGGGGTGATCGTGAACGTCAGGGCCATCTCGTACGCCTGATCCAATGATGCAAACTTGAATCCTCTACTGTCTCTCGGCAACACGCCGAAGACCGCCGCGAAGGTTGCGTCCATGAGATCAAGGGACTGCCATTCGATGTTCGCATTGACCTTCTCGCCCGGATCGACAACCTTAGCGACGTCCACTCCGGGAAGACTCTGCGTGTCTGCATCCCCCCACGCGTCTCCGGTCAAGCGGAGACTCATCGCGACAGCCAGCGATTCCAACGTCACCATGCCTAGGTTGGTGAACGAGAACGGCGCAGTATAGCTGTCGTACCAATCGAAGGAGCACAGCGGGATGCCCTGCAACACATCGTCTGAATCAACGTTGAGGGCTCCCTCAACCGTCGGCCAGATGACGGCCTCCCCTTCATAGAGGATCTTGAGGGTCTTCGGCTTCTCGATGGTCCCTTCTGCCGTCGCCGTCTTGATCTTGTTCTGCGAGATCTCGCCGGCGGACTCCGACGTGGCCGCAGCCACAATGATGTAGATGCCGGGCGTCAAGTACGTCGTGTCCCAGTAAACGGTCGGGCGAATCGCCTCTCCGCCCTCGATTGCATCGGTCGTCGAGATCCCGATGAGGTTGTGTCGAGAGGATCGCTCTTCAGTGTAGAAGAACGCGATCTGCAGGTTCGAGGAGGGCTCGGATCCCATATTCACTGCGCCAACGCTGACTTCGATGATGTCGCCAGCGATCGCTTGGTCGGCCGCCAGAACCTGGTCGCGATGATCCACGGCCGGCAGAACACGGTACTCGATGCCGCTCAGCTCGATCGCCACGTCCGCACCGAACGCAGGCCACGCCGCGAACAACAGCAAGAGGAGAGCAAGGCCCAGCGCACAGCAACGTCCGCCTCGCCCACCACAGCACTTCGTTTCTCTCCTTGCGAACATCCCAGCCTGCCTCCTCGCGGCACTCCCGGGCGCCCTACTGAACCGCGCCGCGGCGGCCCAGTTGCATGGGGCCACAGCGGCGACGTATGCCTTCTCTTCCGGCACTCCGTTCGAAGTACTCAGCCAGTGTCGTTCCTTCCTACTGGGTCGTAATCATGACTGCAAAGTCGGTCGTGATCTGCGGGTTGTCAGGGTCAGGCACCGAAGCAAGCGCTCCCACGCCGAAGATCAATCCCGCTTCGATGTCAACACCCTCCTCGGGTATGAACACGATCGGCTCATGTTCTGACTCCACCCGGCGATCAAATGAGAGCAGGTAGTAGTTCTCGAAGAACTCGAAGCGCACGCCCTCGACGAGGATGCCTTGAGTCACTGCATCGCTGATCGCGTATGACAACACGTCATCGATGAAGTCAGCCACCAGCCGATCCTCTCTGTCTCGACTCGCAACCGTCAGGACAAGGTTCGCAATGAACGCCATCTCCCCCTTGCTGATGCCCAATAGCATAGCGTTCGCCTGATTCTCAAGGAGGCTGTCAATCCCGGTGGCGGTGGCCACGTCATTGACAATGCGCGCAATCACGACGCCGGTGGTACGGGTGGGGTCAACGATCAGGAATGCTGCGTTCCAGACCTGTTCTTCTCCGAGGACGCTCTCCTCGCCCGCGCCAAACATGACGACTTCAGACATGGCCCCGATGCTCTGCGCTTCTGCCACGTCAAGCCAACCAATCCCCATCCCCTCAGGAAGAGAAAGACCCTCGCTCACCAGGAACTCCACGGGATCGGTCAGGAAGTCGCTACGATCGATCGACCCGAGTCGATTCGCCGCGATCTCGAGAGCGCCCAGGCCCTTCGATCCCTCGATCATCCCTTGGATCCCGCCCCAAACCTCGTCAGGATCCGCCGCCTGAACCGCGACGGCAAATCCGGCAACCAGGATCAGGACAACCGAGAAGACACCCGCTTCTCTGGCCCTTTGACGATGCGCACGCTTCTGGAGCATGGCAACCACCTCTCATTCCGCGAATCGTACCCGTTCCGCACGGGCCATCGTAATCTACATTCCACACGATGTGAAGTTCCCGCCTCGCCCCCTTCATGGGTGGACCTTCAGAACGGCCGCTTTCACGACGTTGTGGTTCTGAGGGTACCCGCATGGCAAGGAGTAGTACGAGTCTGACGTGCCTCCCCATCCGCAGTTGATCCAGTAGAGGACCTGATCCTCTCCGGCCGGCCCCGCCTTGAAGCCATCCACGACCACGGCGTGAAGCTCGTCATGGGGATCATCGATCCACGTATCGGTGTCAATCCGCTTGCGGGGAACACCCATGATCGCAGGGCGTGGGTGGGATCCGATCGTCACGACTCCCAGCGACAGGGATGTCCTTGCGATGCTCTCGTAGATGCGAACCGTCAGCATCCCGTCGGCATTGTCGGAGTACTCCGCGGAGGAGTACCCCCAGGTGACGCGAAGGGCTTCTGCCGCGTCCAGCAAGCTGGCCACGGAGAGCGGATACGAGTACTTCATCTCAACGGACACACCCGCTGCAAAGGACAGCCGCTTCCTGCATTCAGCGAGACTCGCATACGGAATCGCCGTCATGGACGCTGTGGACTTGTGGACTGTCCCATGCCGGAGCTTTCCGTCGACGCGCAGTCCCCACGTGTAGGTCGTGCTCGGGAAGAACACCGATGCAGGGTATTGCCAGTGGTAGATGATCTGAGCCATGGCCGTCGCAACACATCCGGCCCGAGACCGCGGCTCACCCGTCTCCGCGGTGTCCCTCGGGCACAAGTCGTCGTAGATCCCAACTTGGTTCCACGTATCGAATGTCATCCACGGCCCCTGCGGCGCGGATGCCGAGAGTGCACACGTTCCTTGAAGTCCAATGCGGAGACTGAATCCTCCCTGGGTACTCACATTCGTCGCCAAGATCGTTCCGAAGGGTGCGCCCAAAGCCAGCGTCCGGAGCGGCGGCATCGTGGCCAACATCCGCAGCCTCTCCCAGTGCAGCAGGTTCTTCCGAACGTCCTCTGCCGGAGCGGTTCCGTCCTCCAAGGCGCGGAGACGCTCCTGAATGTCGTACTCGACCATGTCGGCGAGCGCGTTCGCGTGCGATCTCTCCCAGGGGAACGCGCTCACAGGCGAGTACGCAATGACGGGGGGAAGCCGCTTGTCTCCTGTCGCCACGACGTATGCCGAGCAACAGCTTGATGGGACCTCGAAGACGAGCCCCACGGCGTGGCCACGATCCTCCACGAACAGCGGAGTGACCTGCCAGCCATCTCTTTCCGCAAGATCGGGAGACTGCCAAATGAAAGCCGCCGCGACCTCAACGACTTCAAGAACCGTCGGCCGGTATGGTCCGGAAGGGCCGAAGAAGTCGGAGCCGTACTCCGCGAGACCGCCGGCCCCCCCCCACCAAGAAGGTTCCTGCGCAATCAACATCGTCGTGCTCAATAGCGAGAACACAAGGACCAGGGATCCAGGCAACACGAAGTGCCACTTCCTCACGCTCACGCCCCTCTTCTCTGGGTTGACGATGCCTTCCTCTTCCTCTGTTCTCGCCGCATTCTGCCCATTATAGGACAGTCAACGCCCGATGCCAGATTCAGCGATGCTTCCCCTTCGAAGGCCGTCGAGACCAGACATCTTCCGGCCGGTTGCCTTAGGGCGGAGGAATGAGCTGGTGGACGCCCGTGACATCTGCCCGCTCCATCGGCCGGCGACCAGCGACCAGCGACCAGCGACCAGCGACCAGCGCAGGCCCATACCGGATCCGGAGCCGCGCTTCAAGTTGTGCCCACCTGAGTCACACGGCGCATTCACAACCCGCTCGTAGCATTGACGCATCGTGAACGATCAAAAGGTAAGGATGACTCGACAATTCCATTTGGCCGCGCGAGCAACCGTGCTAGTTGTTGCCGTTGCCCTCGGGGCGCTCGCTCTCATGGTCGGAGTGTTTGCGACCGATGATCAGGTTCAGGAGATCGAGATCACCGACTACGAGGGAGAACGTCTCGGTTCCGTAGACGACTTCCGCGAGAACTCGATCAAGGGCATTCAGGAGATCGATCCGGAAACGTATGCGCTACGCGTCGACGGACTTGTCACAACGCCAGCGACTCTCACCTTGTCCGAGCTACAGACGATGTCTCGCCTGCAGAACCTTGTGACCATTCACTGCGTCGAAGGATGGTCGGTCAGGGCACTGTGGGAGGGAATCCCGCTTGCCACGCTGATCGAGACGGCGCAACCGGCACCCGAAGCGAACACGGTCGTCTTCCACGCCGCGGACGGATACACAACGTCGCTCCCGTTGGCGCTCGTTCTTGAGAGGAACCTCATCATTGCTGATCGCATCAACGGGATCACGCTCCCGCCAGCCAACGGATTCCCGTTTCAGCTCGTCGCCGAGGACAAGTGGGGCTACAAGTGGATCCGCTGGCTGACGAGGATCGAGCTCTCGAACGACCCCGACTATCGTGGCTTCTGGGAGAGCCGCGGATACAGCAACGACGGAGACGCCGACGGACCGCGATTCGGCGACTGAGCTTGATTGCTCACCGGATGAGGGAGAGATGGGAATCCGAGAACGAATCGCGCAAGCGAGACGACGTGCCGAGCGGCTCGCCGCGTGGTTTCTTGTCCCGCTGCTGGCGCTGCAGTTCCTGAGCGGCTACGCGATCCTGCACGGTCGCCTGTTTTCCGGGATCCTGAGCAGGCCGACGGCGTTCCGGATTCACGGCGTGATCCAGCCTCTGACGGTCGCAGCTGTCGCGATCCACGGCGGGGCGGCCATTCGGCGGGCGCTGCAGAAGCGCGGGATCCGAGGCCGAGCGATCGAACTCGCGCTATTGCTCATCGGCGCCGGGATGGTCGCGTTTGCGATCCATCTCCACCTGATCGGGTAGCGTGAGCCCAAACCTAGTCTGCGCTCTGCGCTCCGGCGGTGAAGTCCACTTTGGGAAGTTCACGAGCGATCTCCTCGATCTCGAAGAACTCCTCCTCGCCGAAGCCGAAGGTCCCAGCGAGGAGATTCGATGGGAAGACCTGGATCCGCGTGTTCAGCTCTCGCACGTTGGCGTTGTAGAACCGACGCGCCGCCTGGATCCGATCCTCGGTGTTCCCCAGCTCGCGCTGAAGCTCGAGGAAGTTCTGGTTCGCCTTGAGATCGGGATAGGCCTCGGCGACCGCGAACAGCCGCCCGAGAGCCTGCACAAGCGGAATCTCGTCGGCCGCCTGCTGCCCGGGGGATCCGGTCGAGGAGACGGCCCTAGCTCGAGCTTGGATGACGGCCTCCAGCGTTTCGCTTTCGTGCGAAGCGTATCCCTTGACGGTTTCCACCACGTTCGGAATCAGGTCGTAGCGACGCTTCAGCTCGGTATCGATCGCCGACCAGCTCTCCCGGACATGCTGTCGCAGGCGAACGAGCGCGTTGTAGGTTCCCACTCCGAACAACAGGCCGAGAGCGATCACGTCCAACACCACGTACAGAACAATCATCTCTTCCCTCCTTGCTCCTGAATCACATACTCCGGGAGCCGATCAAGAATCCCTTCGGCAACGCCGATCGCCGCCTCGAACGTCTCCGGGGAGAAACGCCGACTTCGCCAGACGATCATCTCCCTCTCGCCGAACTGAATCGAAAACCTGGGCATCGTGAGCAGGAACTCGATCGTTCGTTGATGCAGAACATCATACGTCCATCGCTTGTCCGGGCTCTTCACGTGGAACGCACGGCTGAACTCCGCCGACTCGAAGTCGATGTCGTCGAGACCGAAGAACTCACCGACCTTGTCGAACAGGTTCTCCGATCGGATGTGCAGCGGCTTCAGCCGGATCGTGCTCCCGAGCAGGAGTCCCGAGAAGTTGCGCACCTGACGGTTCTTGCCGGATCCAATGACGTACCGATAGTCGAAGGCGACGAGGGGCCGGCCGTTCCGTGTCCCCTCCGCAACGTTGTACGCGTACCGGCTGTGGCCGACGCGCAGGCAGCCGAACGCCGGGTACCGCTTGTCAAACGACCGGTTGGGGCTCGGGTCGAACCGAAACCCGCTTCCGTTCGCCCAGGCTCGGAGCTTCTTCCGTCGGATCGACGCGAGGTACCACGCAAGCGCAATCCCGAGAGCGATCACGACAACAATGAGGTAAGTCATCAGCGCACCATCTTACGCGACTGACGGACCCTCGCACCCGGACCACTCGATGCTCTCGGTCATAGCGAGGACGAGGACCCGTCCAAGGAGACACTCTTGACACTGCATCCCGGTCCTCTTCTCGTTCGCCGACCACCCTACGGCGACTCGCCATGTGAGTGCAACGGGGAACCTGAGATGGGATTCGTCGGAGTCAGTACATCGTCTGCATGTCAATCAGGCCGAGGCCGCGGGCACGACGTTCGGCGAGCCGATGGACGAAGAACGCAAGGAACGCAAGTCCGACCGCAGATCCGGCGGTGATCGCGAGCAGGGAGCCGTCGGACAGGCCATCGAGGACCCGGCTCGAGCCCGTTCCGATCAGCGATCGTCGGATTGCCTCGATCCAGTACGTCAACGGAATCGCCTGTCCGATGAAGCGCACCCACGACGGAAGAACGTCGAGCGGAAAGACCACACCGCACAGAAGGTAGAGTGCTCCGGCGACCGCCTCCCCAACGTAGTAGCTGTGGCGTGCCGTGATCAACGTCACCCCGCCGAGGAGGATCCCGAGGAAGGTCAAGACGGCCGCACCGCACAGCCCTGAGGCGATGAAGAGCGGCCAGTCAATGGCCGTGAATGCCACCGGAACGTGAAGCGCATAGATGCCGAGGAGGAGCGTGATCACGAGCGCAATCGACGCGATGATCGCCTTCGCCACCCCACGACCGGCGAGGTAGGCGAAGATGTTGAGCGGCGCCGCGTACATGTACTTCAGCATCCCGTAATGCTCTCGGTCGTCGATGACGCTCCAGCTGATCCCGGAAAGCACCGTCGGCACGTAAATGAAGAACGCATTCCCGACGAAAATCGCGGGGAAGAGCGGGTTTCGGAGGCCGTCGCGCGCGATGACCGCGTACATGAAGACGAGGATCAGCGCGCCGGCGATCGGCTTGATCACCGAGTAGATCGCAAAGATGAGCGGATCAGCCCAGTTCGACTCGATCTGCCATCCGAGCCAGGCGGCGACTCGGAGGCTGCGCCACGTCTCTCGGGCGCGAAGCGCAGTTTTCATCACTGCCCCCTCAGCGTCAACCGCCCCTCGCGGCGCGCGTACCCTTCGAGGAACGCGAGCGATCGCTGGGCGAGTGTCACAAACAGGACGGCCGACACTGCGAGCAACGTAAGCTCGGTCTGCGGGGAGAGAAACCGCAGGTGCGCGAGCATCTCGGGGAACATCAGCTGGCGCATCGCATCGAGACCCAGAGTGATCGGGACGATCGAGGCCGCAGCGGCGATCGCGAAGCCGAGTGCCCGCACTGGGAAGTAGAAGCCGGAGACGAGGAAGACCGGCTCGCGCAGAAGCTCCGACATGTGCCATGCTTCTCGCCCGAACAGGAGAAAGAGGGAACTCAGGAGCATCCCGAGGCCATACAGAGCGACCATCGTGGTCACGAAGATCCCGACGAAGACGGGCACGTTTGTCACGGTCATCGGAACGCGGAAGACCAGGAGCCCGACAAGGATCACCACTGACGCTCGGACCGTCGTCGCGACGATGCCTCCGATCGCCATCCCGAGGAGAATCGCCATTCTCGATGTCGGCGCGATGATGTAGAGTTCGAGGTTCCCCGTCTCCTTCTCCCAGTAGAACTGGCTCGCCATGTTCCACATGATGTTCATCCAGTAGGCGGTCATTGCGCCGCCAAGGACGACGAATCCGATGAACTCGGTCGGCGCTTCGATCGCCCGATAGATATAGACATAGGCGGCGACCGAGAGGAGCGGCAAGAAGACGTCGAAGAAGAACCAGCTCCGTTCTCGCTGCAACCCGATGATGCGCGGGTATGCCCTGCCTCGGACCGTCCGCCAGAAGATCGTCCATCGAGTCGGCCGACTCACGGCGCCTGCTCCTCAGCTTCCTCGAACCCGTACCCGACGACCTGAAGGAAGACGTCTTCGAGCGTCGGCTCGCGCTTCTCGAGCGACAGAAGGTGCCCGCCGCTCTCCTGAATCGCGCCGAGGACCCTCGCCAGCGCGTTCTCGTTCGACAAGATGACGTTGACCTCGACGTGGTCCTCTCTTCCGGTCTGCGTGAACTGCGTGATCTCCTCGATCCCCGTCGCGAGTGGCTCGAGGTCGGGCAACGAGCCGACACAAAGGCGGAAGATCGCATCTCTTTGTAGCTCGCGCTTCAGCGCCGCAGGCGGGTCACAAGCGAGGATCCGGCCCCGATCGATGATCGCGACACGATCGCAAAGCTCGTCGGCCTCATGCATCGTGTGTGTCGTCAAGAGGATCGTCCGTTCCGGTCGCTCGTCGACCCACGCACGAATGTAGTCGCGCAGCACGCGGGCCGTCTGGACATCGAGTCCGAGCGTCGGCTCGTCGAGGAAGAGGATCTCCGGATCGGTCATGAATCCGCGGACGAAGTTCATCTTCTGTCGCATTCCGGTCGAGAGATGGAAGATCTTCGTTCGTGATCGGTCCGCCAGTCCGACAACCTCCAGCAACTCGCGGATCCGGGCGCGTGCTGTTCGCGTATCGATTCCATAGAACTGCGAAAACATCCACAAGTTCTCTTCCACCGTCAGGAGGCCGTACCCGGAGGACTCGCCGCCGGAGACCATGCTGATGTGCCGCCGCACCTCCCACGGATCCGCGACGACGTCCACGCCGGCGACTTGTGC
>Ga0272443_10003792_pt1 | contig 17361 bp, 13 predicted proteins | sample SSMAcet12_FD_193581 | JGI IMG/M metagenome (GOLD analysis project Ga0272443, IMG submission 193581) | Marine sediment archaeal communities from Little Sippewissett salt marsh, Falmouth, MA, United States - SSM-Acet-12 | ecosystem: Environmental > Aquatic > Marine > Wetlands > Sediment ... | reverse complement strand
TTGTCGGCACGATCTTCTACGGGCTTGAGCTTGCGATGTTCTACTCCACGCTTGGCACGAAGGTAACCGTGCTGGAAACAGGCGAGCAGGTCCTTGAAGAAGCCGATAACGATCTTGTGAACGCTCTGCTGAAAAACTGCAGATCAAAGTTCGACGAGGTCATCACAGGAGCATCTATTAGGTCCGCTGAAAAAACGGATGATTCCTTCAGTGTCAGGATAGATGACAGCAGCGGATCGCGCGATATGGAGTTTCACCGGATCCTGCTTGCGCATGGAAGGCGTCCGAACACGGACAATACTGGGATTGAAAATACGGGGATTACTCCGGACCCCGAAGGATATATCGATGTGAGCATGGAGGGAAGGACATCCGAAGGGCATATTTTCGCGGTAGGCGATGTGGTCAGGGGTCCGATGATGACCCATTTCGCGTCATGGACCGGGAAACTCGCGGTCGACACGATCTCGGGTGGAGAACTTCAGCTTGATTACCCGATCGTCCCGGGGGTTGCGTTCACCGAACCGCAGGTCGCATGGACAGGGATCACCGAGAAGGAAGCGATGAAGGCCGGTGTCGAATACAGGATCGGCAAATATCCGATGGCCGCTCTTGCGGGAGCTATCGCGCAGGACAAATCGGAGGGTTTTGCCAAAATACTGTTCGATCCGGAAAGCCGTGCGATTCTCGGAGTGGGACTGGTCGGTTCACATGCGGGCGAGCTGATTTCCGAGGGCACGCTTGCAATACGCATGTGTGCGACGCTGGATGATCTAATCGAAACTCTGCACCTTCACCCGACGCTTTCGGAATCGATAATGGAAGCGGCGAAAGTCGGGGCGGCAAAGCACGACAGATCAGCCAGGTCCTGAAAATTGAAGTAAAAATAATGAATTACATTTCACCGGAAATCGGAGCTTTCAAAAACGATGAATCACTGATTGCGATGACGATCAGGGATCGCGTGCCCGCCATAAACATTTATCAATGGGATAAGACTGTGATAGTGCTTGGTCGAGGCTCGAAACCCGAGGTGGAATTACATCTCGACAACTGTATCGAGGACAGGATACCGGTCCTCAGGCGACGTGGAGGGGGATGTGCGGTCGTTCTCGATCCGGGTAACGTGATTGTCTCTATCGTGCTCCCCGCGTCCGGTTTCGGGAAGATAAACGAGTACTTCGAAGCCATATCGAACTGGCTGATCGATGGATTGTCGGATATTGGGGTCGAGGGTGTATACCGGGAAGGGTACTCCGATCTCGTGATCGCGAACCGTAAAATTGCCGGCGCATGCATGCAGCGAAAGCGTGACTTCGTGTATTACTCGACTTCCATACTGGTCGATCCCGACGTTAGCCTGATGGAGAGGTACATAGCCCATCCACCGCGCGAACCTGAATACAGGAAGCACCGTGTTCACAATGACTTTGTGGGATCGCTGAAGAACCTATGCGGGACAGCATCAGCCGATGAGCTTGTCGGGAGGCTTGGCGATGTGCTTGATATTACCGAACTGGATACATCAGGAATTTGAATATGATTGATGGATTGCATCGAGTGTTTGATAAATAACCAATTCGGCATGTAATTTGCTTTACATAGTCCGAAAACAATAGTAAATTCAATAGCCCGAAAAATGGGGAGTGAAGAAAAAGAATACAGGGGTCTTAACAGGGCTGACAGGAAACCTGCCGCCGACTTCCGGTCGTTATCGATCCGGATACTTCACTATGCCAATCGCGGAACATCCATTATTGCTTTTCTCCGGCAGCTGACGAAGATAATCAGGGAGTTTTCCTCCTGCGACTCAGTCGAGCTGAAAATCAAGGACGCAGATATCTATTATCATGCGGAGGCCGCGGTCCGCCCGAAGAAAGTCTTCAATTTCGAGGTAATCGATCCGGATCGGGGACCTGATACGGACAGTTGCATATCGCAGGACCCGATGATGGTCGAGTTGTGCCGCAGGATCATCGAACAGAGGCTTGAGATAGAGCACCCGTTCATGACTAAGAACGGGAGTTTCTGGATCCCGGACACCGATACACCGCTGGAGCTTCCGGGTTACTCGGAAGAAAATCCCGAAAGGCCGGTAAATATCTGCGGTCCATACAAGACAGTCGCTTTCATACCGTTCGTACTGGAAGATGAAAGCATCGGTCTTCTTATCCTTAAAAGTATCGAGAAGTACTACCTTACCGGAAATGACATCGAGCTTTACGAGGGCATAGCGCAGTCACTCGGGCTTGCGATAGCCGATAGAAGGGCGCGCGCGGACTGCAGCGAGAGGGTGAAGGAACTATCCTGTCTATACGGGATAGCGAATATCGCCGGGCTTCCCGATATCTCACTGAATGATTCGCTTATTGAGATCGTGAAGCTTCTTCCACCCGGTTGGCAGTATCCGGAGATAACATGCGCACGGATAACGCTTGATGATCGCGAGTATCTTAGCGCCGATTTCGAGGAGGGAGTGGACAGGCAGTCGAGTGAAATAGTGGTCGATGGTGTTCTTCGTGGCAGGGTGGATGTCATATATAAGGAAAAGCGTCCGAAGTATTACGAAGGCCCGTTTCTTAAGGAGGAACGGAACCTGATAGACGCGGTCGGACGTGAGGTGGCCCTGGTTATCGAAAGGAAGGAAGCCGAAGCGACGCAGCGAAAGCTGCAGGAGCAGCTTCGTCATGCGGACAGGCTGGCGACAATCGGGCAGCTTGCCGCGGGAGTGGCGCATGAACTCAATGAACCGCTTGGCAGCATCCTGGGTTTCGCGCAGCTCGCGCTTAAGAACACGGATGTAACGGAGGAGACGGAGCAGGATCTGGACAAGATCGTGCAGTCCTCTCTTCATGCGCGTGAAGTAGTGAAGAAACTATTGATATTCGGTCGACAAATGCCGACCAAGAAGACGCGTTTTGACCTTAACGATGTCATCGAGAACGGCATATACTTCCTGGAGTCGAGGTGCGCGAAAATGCGCGTAGAGCTTGTGAAGAAACTCGACCCGGGACTACCCGGACTCTACGCAGATCAGAGCCAGATACACCAGGTGCTTGTGAACCTCATGGTCAACGCGATCCAGGCTATGCCGGAAGGCGGGACGCTGACAATCGAGACATCGCACAATGACGAGCAGATCACGTTTTCGGTGGGAGATGATGGTGTGGGGATGCCTGAGGACATAAAACAGAAGATCTTCATGCCGTTTTTCACGACGAAGGACGTGGGTGAAGGGACGGGTCTTGGCCTTGCGGTAGTGCATGGGATAATCACGTCACATGGCGGGACTATCGAAGTCGAAAGCAGGGTAGGAGAAGGTTCGAAGTTTATCGTGAGACTCCCTGTTACTACTCCTGATAACCGGAGGAGCTTTTAAGATGAAAACACCCGGAAACAAGGAAAAACTGTTAATTGTTGACGACGATGCTTTAACGCAGGAGGTCCTCCGAAGAAATCTCAAGAGTGAGGGTTACGAGATATACACCGCCTCATCGGTACCGATGGCGATTGATATACTTGGCGAGAAAGTCGTGGATCTTGTAATAACGGATCTCAAGATGCCGGGTGTGAGCGGGCTTGACCTTGTGCGGCATGTGCGCGAGAACCTCCCGGACATGGAAGTAATGATGATAACGGGATATGCGACGGTGGAAGGGGCTGTCGAGGCGGTAAAGACAGGTGCCGAGGAGTATCTCGCGAAACCGTTCACGGATGACGAACTGATTGTGGCCGTCGCGCGAACCCTTGAAAAACTGCACAGAAGGCGTGCCGCAAGCGCGATAGTTAAGAAGCCGAAGTGTTCCTACGGGCTGATCGGCGAATCTAGTCCCATGCTGAAGGTATACGAGGAAATCTCGAGGGCCGCGCTGACGACGGCGACGGTACTGATAACCGGAGAGAGCGGAACCGGCAAGGAGCTTGTTGCGAGGGCAATTCATTATGGCGGACCGAGGGCGTCCGCGCCGTTCGTGCCGGTCAACTGCGGGGGTATACCCGACACCCTGTTTGAAAGCGAGCTGTTCGGACATGTGAAGGGCGCGTTCACGGGTGCCACGGAAACCCGTGCGGGATTTTTCCAGACGGCCGACGGGGGAACTATTTTCCTCGACGAGATATCCGAGGTCGCGCTTCCCATGCAGGTCAAGCTCCTGAGAGTGATCCAGGAGAAGGAAGTGTACATGGTTGGATCGACCAAACCCCAGAAGGTCGATGTCAGGATAGTCGCGGCTACAAACAAGGAGCTTCAGAATCTTGTCGACAAGGGAGATTTCAGGGAGGATCTGTTCTTCAGGATCAATGTACTCACGATAAACCTGCCACCTTTAAGGGAGCGCGGGGACGATATTCTGCTTCTTGCGAATCATTTCGTGGGAAGGTTTGCGGGTGAGTTTGGAAAACCAGCCCCGAGTTTTTCCGATGCGGCTCTCGAGGCGATGAAAAAGTACGACTGGCCCGGCAATGTGCGGGAGCTTGAGAATGTGGTGCAGAGGCTGATAGTGATGTGTGAGGGAGATGCGATTGATGTAAGCGACCTGCCGTCGTTGATGAGGTTTGCAGTCTCACACGCGCAGGGTCTTGATAGAACGCTTGCGGAAATCGAAGCGGAGTATATAAAGAATGTTGTAGCGAGTGTGAAGGGTAACAAGTCACAGGCAGCCCGAATCCTGGGTATTGATCGCAAGACATTGAGGGAAAAGCTGAAGGATTCGGAGGATCAGGGCGAGGAATCAGCCTGAGGCATTGCATGATCGAACCGGGGAAATTTTCCCCACTGATGCCCGATTCCCCAGAAAATCACGAACGAATCAGGGCAAAAAAAGTGATAACGGGCTAAAAATGAAGAAAAATTCATAAAAAATTAGTGTTTGTAAGTCTTAAAACCGCTTAAAAACTGAATTTTTAAAAAATACCCCTTAAAAAAGCCTTAATTTACGAGTTTGAGAAAAATTTCACACGGTTTGGAATCCGCGGTGCATGATAATCCTGTGCAAGGATAAAAAAGTGATGCGGAAGGGAGGTCAATGATGACACCAGATACAGTAATAAAAGTCAGGAAGAAGACGAAGAAGGCTGGAAAGGCTGATATCCCGCATCCGGTACCGAAAAGAGACAGGCATCCGGATGTAAAGGTTGAAGGTCTGTGTGCAACCTGCGCCGACAGGGAAACATGCATGCACGCGAAGCGCAACAAGGGCCCGATCACACACTGCGAAGAATACAACGGCACAGGTCCTGCCGTACCATACACACCACCGGTCATTGAGTCTGACGAGGAAACACGTTTCAAGGGTTTATGCGTTACCTGCGAACACCGCGAAACATGCACGCTGGCCAGAACGAAAAGTGGGATATGGCATTGTGAGGACTACGAATAAGAAGGAGCCGTCCGTATAAATAATCCTTTAACTTCCAGGCTGTAGCCAGCCATAAGGAGGTCAGCCATGACCATCACCAGAGATACAAAAACCCGCCAGAAGATAGAAAAAGCACCGAAAGAGCGTCCGGTATCTCCAGAAAAGAAGCAGCCGAGCGTATATGAAAACGTTCAGAGGCAGTTCAACAAGGCTGCTGATCTGATGGACCTCGATCCTTCGATCAGGCAGATACTCTCAACCACGATGAACGAGATCATCGTCCACTTCCCGGTGAAGCTGGACGACGGCACGGTGAAGATGTTCACCGGATACAGGGTCCAGCACAACGATGCACTCGGGCCGTTCAAGGGTGGTCTGAGATTTCATCCGCAGGTGAATATCGACGAGGTACGTGCGCTGGCATCGTGGATGACATGGAAATCCGCAATTGTCCACATCCCGTTTGGTGGTGGCAAGGGCGGAATCCAGCTTGATCCGCGGGATTACTCGGAGGCAGAACTCGAGCGAATAACCAGAAGGTTCACATACGCTCTGGCCAATAACATTGGACCGGAGTACGACATCCCCGCACCGGATGTCAACACCAACGGAAAGATTATGGCATGGTTCCTGGACACATATCTTTCACTTCAGCCACCGCACGAGCGCCAGAGATGCGTTCACGTGGTGACCGGGAAGCCCGTTGAATCAGGGGGGAGCCTTGGCCGCGACAAAGCGACCGGCCAGGGTGTTGTCTTCACCATTGAAGAGTGGGCGAAGGACAACGACTTTGATCTCAGCAACTCGACTTACATTGTCCAGGGAACCGGTAACGTCGGATCATGGGCCGCAAGGCTTATGAAGCCGCATGGTGCGAAACTTATCGCCGCGGAAGATATCACGGGAGCAGTAAGCAAGCCCGATGGTATCGACCCCGACGAGATGGCAGAGTATGTGAAGGAGCACGGCGGTGTGGCCGGTTTCCCTGGCGCAGAAGCCATTGACCACCACACGTTCCTCTCCACAAAGTGCGACATTTTCATCCCAGCTGCGCTTGAGAACCAGATAAATGGTCTCACCGCCTCGCTCCTGGATTGCCGTCTCGTAGCCGAGGGCGCCAATGGCCCGACCGATCCGATCGGTGACAAGATCCTTCAGGATAACGGAATTAACCTCATTCCCGACGTGCTCTGCAACGCAGGTGGTGTCATCGTCAGTTACTTCGAATGGCTTCAGAACAAGAGAAGCGAGTTCTGGGAGCTTGAAGAGGTTGACGCGAAGCTTCACAAGATCATCACATGCGCCTACAAAAAGGTGCGCGATACGGCCGCCGAGTTCGACACCGACTGGAGAACCGCCGCCTATATCGTCGCGCTGAGGTCCCTCGAGACCGTCTACAAGGAAAGAGGCATCTTCCCATAAGACATGATAGGTAACTCAACTTAAACCTTTGAAACTCTGACATGTGGCTGGTTTCAGTTGAAAGCGGGGGCTGTAAAGCCCCCGCTGAGATTTTTAGGAGAGTGAAGCGGGTTTAAAATCATGTGCAGATACGTATAAATTAATGTAACGGCTTGTGAAAATTGTCACAAAAATCATGTGCAATTATTCACAAAGGTTAAATTTCATGCTAATATCTGCACTGCCTCATTTCAAACATGCTTAGACTTATAACCTAATTAGATGTCTGCAGTGAGGCCCATAAGGTACGGAGGTCCAGTATGGCTCTAGCCAAGGAAACCCATGCAGCCGACGTAGTCGGTATTATTGAAAAAAATGGTTCGGATCGTACACGTTTGATCGACATCGTTCGTGAAACCCAGGATACATTCGGTTGTGTATCCGAGGATGCAATCGATTCCATCGCATCAAAGATGGGAATCCACCGGGTGGAGGTAGAGGGAGTTGTAAGCTTCTATCACTTCCTGACAAAGTCCCGTCCGGGATCAACGACGATTTACCTGACTCATGGTGCGGTACCGTCAATCACCGGTGTCGACAAGATCGCGAAAGCTTTCGAGGATGCTGTCGGATCGAAGTTCGGCGAATCATCCGGCGAGGATCCAATCGGTCTTGAATGGACATCATGCATCGGCATGAGCGACCAGGAACCCGCCGCGCTGGTAGATGGCATTGTTTTCACCAACCTCACACCTGAAAAAGTCACAAAGCTTGTCAGCCATCTGAAGGATGGTCGCGACCCGTCGGAACTGGTTACAGAAACCGGTGACGGCAACAATTCCGACGAGCTTGTCGGCGCGATGGTGAACAATAACATTCGCCGGAAGGGCGAGGTAATTTTTGCCGAGAGGACGGTTGGGGACGCGGTTAAAAAACTCGTGACGATGGACCGTGCGGATGTTCTTGGGGAGATCAAGAAATCGAATCTTCTCGGACGAGGCGGCGCGGGATTCCCTACATGGCTTAAGTGGGACTTCTGCCTGAAGTGCGACTGCGAGCCCCGTTATGTTATATGCAACGCGGATGAGGGAGAACCGGGGACATTCAAGGACCGAGTCATTCTCACCGAAAGACCGGAGCTTGTATTCGAGGGAATGGTCGTCGCGGGATATTTCCTCTTTGCAAAAGAGGGAATTATCTATCTCAGGGACGAGTACGAGTATCTCAGGCCGTTACTCGAGGACAGGCTGAATAAAATGCGTGAAGCCAATCTTCTCGGCAATAACATAGCCGGGCTGGAAGGCTTTAACTTCGACATCCGGATTCAGATGGGTGCCGGAGCATATATCTGCGGTGAAGAGACCGCGCTTATCGAGTCGGCCGAGGGCAAGCGTGGAGTCCCGCGCGACCGTCCGCCGTTCCCGGTAACGTACGGTTACGAAGGGCTTCCGACATCTGTGAACAATGTCGAGACTCTTGCGTGCGCTGCGCGAATCATTGAGAAGAACGGCACGTGGTTCAATTCGATGGGTTCCACGAAGTCGACCGGGACGAAGGTTTTAAGTGTCTCCGGCGACTGCAGTAATCCGGGTGTCTACGAAGTGCAGTTCGGGATTTCGATTGAGGAACTTCTGAGTGAAGTCGGGGCTGAAGACGCTATGGCGGTGCAGGTTGGAGGACCATCGGGCAGATGTGTACCGCGAAGTGAATTCGGACGAAAGATTTTATTTGAAGACCTTGCAACGGGTGGTTCGATCATAGTGATCGGGCCGGACAGGGATCTTCTGGAAGTTGTGAAGAACTTCATGGAGTTCTTTGTCGAGGAATCATGCGGTCGATGCACACCGTGCCGTGTCGGCAACAAGCTTCTCTTAAACGCGCTTGAAAAAATAATGAATGGCAGGGGAACAAAGGCCGACATCGATTACATCAGGCAGCTTGGCAGGACGGTCATTATGATGAGCAGGTGCGGGCTGGGGCAGACGTCGCCGAACCCGATCCTTACAACGATGGAAGGGTTCCCGGAGGTTTACGAATCGAAACTCACGGGCGAGGAATTTGTTTCCCCGCATGATATAGAGAAATCTATCGAGGAGGGTCGGCGGGCCGCGAACCGGTAAAAAGTCGACGGAGTGAGAAATGGAAGAAATCACAATTACGATAGACGGAACGAAAGTAAAGGCGGTCCCGGGACAGACGATACTGGTTGCCGCCGACAAGGCGGGAGTTTACATCCCGAGGCTCTGCTACCATCCGGCGATTCCGCCGCACGGAAGCTGCCGCGTCTGCACGGTGAAGGCGAACGGACGGTTCATGGCCGCGTGCACGACACCGGTCGAGGACGGGATGGAGGTCATCAACGAGGGCGACCCGGAGCTCGATGATTTCCGGAAAGCGGTAATCGAGATGCTGTTCGTCGAGGGTAACCATTACTGCATGTTCTGCGAGATGAGCGGGAAGTGCGAGCTTCAGGCGCTTGCCTACAAGTTCGGAATACTCGCACCGAGGTATCCATACATGTTCCCGACGAGGGACGTGGATGCGTCTCATCCGGACGTTTTCATCGACAGGAACCGGTGCATACAGTGCGGACGCTGCGAGCAGACATCGGAGCATGTGGACGAAAAGCATGTTTTCGGGATGCTCGACAGGGGGCTTAACACGAAGATCGGTGTTGACTCGAAGGACAAGCTTGCAGGTACAGATCTCGATGTAAACGACAAGTCGGTATCGGTCTGTCCGGTGGGGGCAATCCTGGTGAAGGATACGGCGTACCGTACTCCTATCGGGGAACGCGTTTATGATAAGGAGCCGATCGGTTCCGACATGGAGAAATAGAAATTATTCATCGAAGGTAATCATGGAGAGTTGAGATATGAGCGATAAACCAAAAGTAGCGTCAGCGTCATTTGCAGGATGTTTCGGCTGCCACATGTCGCTTCTGGACATCGATGAGCGAATCCTCAAGCTGGTGGAGCTTGTCGATTTCGACCGGTGCCCGATCGATGACATCAAGGAATTCGGCGACTGCACGGTCGGCCTGATCGAAGGCGGGGTCTCTAACACCGAGAACCTCGAGGTTCTTCACGAGATGAGGAAGCACTGCAAGATCCTGATCTCGGTCGGTGACTGCGCCACGATGGGCGGAATTCCGGCCCTGCGGAACGGCATACCGCTGAAGGAGTGTCTTACCGAGGCGTTCCTCGAAGGACCGTCGGTTGTCGATGGCGTTATTCCGAACGACGAGGACATTCCGGTTCTTCTGGACAGGGTGTACCCGGTACACGAGGTTGTGAAGGTTGATTATCACCTTCCCGGATGCCCGCCGTCCGCCGACATGATATGGGAAGCCCTTACCGCTCTTCTCGAGGGAAGGGAACTGGACCTCCCATACGAACTGATCAAGTACGACTGAGCATCATCGCTTAACCTGATCGCTGATTAAGAAATTATTCGAGGTGAAATAGTGACAGTGACAGAGACACAGGAAGGCCTTAAAAAGATTGTAATAGAGCCCGTAACGAGGGTCGAGGGGCATGGGAAAGTCACGCTTCTGGTGGACGATGAAAATCGCGTAAAGCGTGCGAGGCTTCACATTGTGGAGTTCCGTGGTTTCGAGAGATTCATACAGGGACGTCCGTTCTGGGAGCTACCTGTACTCGTGCAGAGGCTGTGCGGCATCTGCCCCGTAAGCCATCATCTTGCGGCCGCGAAGGCAACGGATATTCTCGTCGGTGGTGAGAACATAACACCCACGGCCGAGAAGATGCGGCGTCTGATGCATCTCGGACAGATACTCCAGTCGCACGCGCTCCATTTCTTCCACCTGGCGTCACCGGATATCCTGTTCGGATTTGACGCCCCGGTGGAGCAGAGGAACGTGGTCCACATAATCAACCAGAACCCGGACCTCGCGGTGCAGGCTGTCATGATGAGGAAGTACGGACAGGAAGTCATCAAGGCGACAGCTGGCAAGAAAATTCATGGAACAGGCGCGATTCCCGGCGGGATCAACAAAAATCTCTCAATCGAGGAACGCGACTTCTTCCTGAAGGACATCGAGCAGATGCTCGAATGGGCCGTCGGTGCTGTTGAACTGATTAAGGGCGTTCACGCACAGTCACCCGACCTGATGAACACTTTCGCCGCGTTCCCGTCGAACCATCTTTCACTCGTTCGCGAGGATGGCGCGATGGATCTCTATCATGGAGTTCTCCGTGCGAAGGACGCGAAGGGTGATATCATTTTCGACAAGGTCGATTACGCGAATTACCTCGATTACATCCGCGAGGAAGTCCGCCCGTGGTCATACATGAAGTTCCCGTTCATTAAGAGCATCGGGAAAGAGGACGGATGGTATCGTGTCGGGCCGCTGGCGCGTGTCAACAACTGCGATTTCATCCCGACGCCACTCGCCGAGGAGCAGCGTCAGATATTCATGAAGGAAGCGAGTGACGGATCGACGGTGGTTAACACGACGATGCATTACCACTGGGCGAGGCTGATCGAGACGCTTCACGCTGTCGAGGGAATCCAGGAGCTTCTTAACGATCCGGATCTTCAGGGTGAGGACCTTGTCGTTCGCGGAGAGAAGAGAAACGAGTGCGTCGGATTACTCGAAGCTCCGAGGGGAACGCTGTTCCATCATTATAGAATTAACGACAACGACCAGGTAGAGATGGCGAACCTGATAGTGTCAACGACGAACAACAACGAGCCGATGAACCGCGCGGTACAGAAGGTGGGCGAGCAGTATTTCGATGGTCGCGAGATAACCGAGGGGCTTTTAAACCACATCGAGGTCGCGATCAGGGCGTACGATCCCTGCCTGTCATGCGCGACGCACGCGGTCGGCAAGATGCCGCTCGTGGTCGAGATAGCTGACGAGGACGGTAATGTTGTCGATTTTGTGACACGTGATTAACGAAAAAAACCGGAGTAATGAGGCTAAAATCCTGAAAAATCCGCAGTTTTTTGAATTTCGGTTCACAAAAACGCTGGATTTCTGTTACAATAATTACTCCCTTAAACTAGAGATCAATTAAAACGTTTCGGAATGCCCACGCAGGAATTAATATGCGTGGGCATTCTGATTTTCCTGTAAAAATTCTGTAATTATATCGCTTGATTACTGCTACAATACGAGAGTGAAAATCCTCATTATTGGTTATGGGAATCCCGGGCGGCGTGACGATGGTCTCGGTCCTGCGCTCATCGAAAAACTTGAGGCAATGGACCCCATCCCCGACGTCACGCTCGATTCCGACTACCAGCTCATGATCGAGTATTCACTCGACATCGCGCAGCACGACATGGTGATCTTTGTCGACGCGGCCGTGTCGGGGCCGGAGCCGTACGAATTTAAAACTCTCGAACCGAAAAGCACGTGCGGTATTTCCACCCACTCGATCTCCGCCGAATCGCTCCTCGCGCTGACACTCGACATAATGAGTAAACCGGTCGATGCCCGCCTTCTCGCGATCCGCGGCTACGAGTTCGACATGGCCGAGGGACTTACCGGAAAAGCAGAAGAGAACCTTTTAGAGGCTCTCTCGTTCATTATCAATTTCATTGCGCAAACACAGAATCACTGATCGCATCCGGTATCTCTACTAATTCATTCTGAAGATCATCAGACCATCCATGTAGTCAGTTGCGTAGAGCATATTCCCGCTGACGGCGATATCATCCGTGTACTCCCCGGCCTCGAGTTTCTCAACGATTGACGGATGTACCGGGTCCGAGATATCGGCCACCACGATCTCGTCACAGGACGTTGTTATGTACGCACGGTTGTCCTGTAATTCAACTGCATAAGCATAACAGCGCTCGAAGGTCAGCCTTCCGGACTCGACGACATTCCGGTTACCATCAACGGCGTAAATCCTCAAACCTCCAAGGTAGCCGTATGTGTCCATAACGGTCAGGTAAATATAGTTACCCGCGATTTCTATGTCCCTTATGGTCTCGGTGATTGAAACCGAGCCAATAAACACAGGATTCTAAGGATCGGTCGCATCCAGAACATGAAAATATTCATTCGGATAGTCAATTCCCGAGATAGCCGCGTAATTTCCACTGAACGCGACAATCCTGTCGTCTTCGTATTCCGGAAGTATTTTAACTACCCTGTCCTCGCCTTCTTCCGGATGAAGTTTCACAATAGTCAGTCCCGAATAAAGCGATGCTATATACGCGTACCCGCGGTCGATCGCAATGTCCCATTCGGTGCCGGGCAGATCCAGCATATCCTCGATCTCCCCCGACGGGATATCGATCGTCTGCAGTCCGAGATATTTGTTAGTCGCATATAGTTTACCGTCGCAGCATTCGATTGCGGTCGGGAAGCCCTCTGTCAGTAAATTGGCGGTAACCACGGCACTCCGAACCGGACACACATCCGTGATCATCAGATACCCATCCATGTGAAGCGTGCACGCGTACTCGCCCCAGACGCTTATTTCAACCGCCTCGACAGGTGTGAATCCCGATCTCGGCCTGTCCGTGCAGTCTACATCCCCACGGACCCAGGGATTGAACGATACGATGCTCCCCACGTCATTTACGATATACCCACGACCGCCGGATACCGCCACGTCCGCGGCATCACCCGCGATTTCTATCCGGCCGTATTTATCAATATTTTCCGGTGCCTAGATATCGACGATGTAAAAATCAGATTCGGAACTCAGCGCATATGCAACCTGTCCGGAAATCTGAAGCGTTCCGATTCTGCCGTCGAGGTGTAGCGCGTTCACCCACTCCGGCGCGGCACCGGGCACAAGATGAAAAACATGCAGCCCGCTGTTTGCCGCCGTGACGTACGCGTAATCACCCGCTATCTCCATATCAACTGCGCAGATATTAAGATGAATCGGCGTGATATTTCCCGTTTCGGCAGTCGGATCGATCCCCGGAAGAAATCCGAATCCGCTGCAGCCGCATACTGTCAATCCGATCAGGACTGCCATTACCCCCGAGATTCTCATTATCAGATTCACGGAATCTCACCTCCGTATTAAATAACGCAAACAAATAATTACAACTTATTACATAAAGTGTCAAGCCATTTCACGAAAATCTTCGCAACAGATATTTACTATCTAATTACTCCGCTTACCAGAGCTGAATCATCCGCATTCCGGCGTGTCCACGACCGATAAACGCGTAGCCCGACAGCACATCGATACCCTGCGCCCATATTTCCATTTCGGTGGTCATGACAATCTCCGGACTCTCGGGCGGATCGACGTCAATGATAGTCAATTCTCCGGTCTGGAACATGTACGCATATCCGCCTATCACACTCACCGGCCCCGGCGGATGCATCATCTCGATCGATCCGATAACCTCGTTCGCGTTCGTCCCGTCAAGTTCGACTATTTTAAACGCGAAGGTATAGTCCTCCTCCCATCCACGCGGCATACATCCGAGCATCTCGGGTTCGTCAAGCACGTAGAGATATGTCCCGTTTTTATCCGAATCGACGATCCTGTAGTCGGTTTCGAAAGCACCATCATTTTTCACACGTCCGGGTGATTCGATGGTGAGGATTTTATAACTCGTGTCGTTGAAATCGTCAGTGCACGCAATTATCGCCCTGTCACCAGAGATCCACATTCCCGAAACCCGGGCTTCAAGGTTTATCGAATCCGTCTCACGGGTGTTCGCCGGATCGGAGATATCGAAAACCTTCAGCCTGTACACCTGGTCGCCACCCGCAGGAGAAGGATTGAATTCCTCCACTCCCATTAACGCCGTACCCATCGCCGCCGCGACGTATTTTGCCGCTCCACCCGTGAATATGTCGGTCACATGATGCGTTTCCTCCGGTGGATCGATGTCGAACACAACCAGGCCCTTGTCATAGCCGGGCACATATGCATAACCGTTGTACACCCCGATTCCCACCTTGTCCATCGGCATCGTATGGATGTACCCGTCGAAAGTTGCACGTCCGACGACAGAAGCATTTTCCGGGTCGGAAAAATCGATAACGGAAATACCCTTTTCAAAAAGCGAAATCGCCTTGTGCCCGTAAAGTTCAACCGCCATGCAGTTTGAGACAGCTCCCGATTCATTGATTTTTTCCGGGTATCGTGAGTCGGAAATATCTAGCGTCAATATGCCGTACGTACCGACAAGATACGCGCGATCCCCGCTGATCGCCATGTCGTATGTGCCTCCCGGCATCTCGTTGTACGTGTTACACACCCGGATCGAATCCGCCGGTTCCATCTCGATCACATCGAGACCCGCGTTAGTTCCCGCGGTATAACAACATGTCCCGTTCGTTGACATAACTTCCGAAAATACACTCTGTGGTGCCTGCCCCACGATCGATGCCCCCTCCGGATCGCTTATATCCACCGAGTAAACATTCTGCGCGTCGGTTACATAAAGCATGTCGTTCCCGATCGCCATGTCGCGCGGGTAATTGAATTCCACCGTTCGCACAATCCGTGGATTCGACGGTATCGCGATGTCGATGACCGTCACCCCACCGTTACGGCCCTCTGTAAGGTACGCGTACGATCCCTTCACAATGACATGCATCGCAGCGCCGCCGGTCGTGACCGATCCGAGACTTTCCGGATTCTCCGGATCGGTGATATCCAGAACCTCGAAAAGTCCGTCCTCCGATTCCCAGCCGGATGAACTCGTCAGGTACGCCCTGTTCCCATCGACCGCCACATCGACCGCGTCACCGGATGTCGCGTATGTTGCGACAATCTCGCCGGGACTGTCATCGTGCGTCTTAATGACCTTCAGTCCTTCCCATCTGCAGCAGATAAAAACATTGCCATCCTTCGACGCAAGCCCGCCTGTAGACGAAGGCGTTTCAATTACCTCCACAAACCTCGGGTTATCCGGACCAGCCAGATCGAAGCGGTAAAGCCCCCCAAACTGGCACCCGGCATAAAGCGAGTTCCCGTCCACATGGATCGTTCTCGGCGTGATCGACAGGCTCCACGGAGTTATGTCGACCGGGTTGAATTCCTCACCCGCTTCGAGATCGGGAGCGTTCGGACGGATGAGTTCAATATCGTCCGCTTCGCGAACACTCACCTGCACGCCCGCAGGGCAACCTGTGGATGTGAAGACACCCAGAACAATAAAAACCACCGTTGATAATCGTTCAAGGTAATTCAATATGTCCCTCCTGGACCAGTAATTAATTGAACCTCATAATGCGAAGGCCATGCGTATGCATATACCCGATCAGAAGATCGCCATAAATTTCGCTGATGGAAAAGCGCATGGAGACCGGTACGTTTGAAACGAGTTCGGGAAACAGTGGAGAACTGAGATCATAAGTCTTCAGTGTTTCAAGCTGGTCATAAACAACGAGCTCCCGGTTCCGGAACATGACATCCACTACATTATCGAAGTCGTTCAAGGTGCATGCGTACTCCGGACAGCCCGGTTTCGTAAGGTCGTATATCATGACATTATCGCGTGTCTGGACGTAGACAAGCGGACTTTTGTAAAACAGACCCCGTACAAATTCAACATCTTCAAGTGTGATCGATTCAGTTACCGATGCGCTTCCGGGAGGATCTACATGTATTACATTCAGCATACATGTGCTGTCAAAACCGTCATATATTGTTGACAGTACGAGAGCGTAACCTTCCGATGCAACGATTTCACCCCTTGCGTCGGGCACAATAAGTTCTCCGACCTGTATTGGATGAGAAGGGACCGACAGGTCGTATACAGTAAAATACCTGCCGGGCCTGACAATGTATGCGAAGGTTCCATCGATCATCAGGTTAGCGTCGTATCCTCCTGCGGGAACAGAATTGACGAGGTGCAATTCTGTTGGTGGAATTGCGTGGATTACATGGAGATTTTCCTTCCCTGCGCAGTATATGTAACCGTTCGAGAGCTCGATGTCATAAATTGCATCCGGTACCGTCAATGACGAAACAAGATGCGCGTTTTCTGGCGGATCGATATCGTAAAGGAGCACCGCACCATTACCGTCGGCCGCGTAGAGGTAACCATCCTCGGCAACAAATTCACTGATCGACGGACGATAGTATTTACCGAGCAGTCTTATATTAACCAGGTTCCCGGCATCGAGAATGATAAGTCCCTGGCGGGACTTATAGCAGTACGCGATCCCGTCGCGCATTGTCATGTCCTTTAACCCGAACCTTAAAGATATGTTCAGGCTGTACAGGTTCACAGTACCCGGAATGTCCGGATCGTAGGTGTAAATTCCGTTGTATTCATCGAGTATGTATAGCTGCCCGTTGTCCGCGGACAGATCATCGATCCCGCTCTGAAATTCCACGACATCGTGAAGTACAGGATTCGACGGATCGGCAAGGGACATTACATTCAGGCCGCCTGAGTACTCCCCGCCTGAGTAGTAGAGATAATCCCCGACAACCTCCACGTCGTCCACCCTGTAGTCCATGCTCTGTGTCCAGACAACAGATGCTTCCTCCGGGGGATCGATATCGACGATATCCAGCCCGTAACTCAGCATCGCGATGTACGCGTGCCCGTGACTGATCTCGATGTCCTTACCGTTGAAATAACTGAGTTCGATCTCGTTTATCAGTACCGGTGAAACGGGATCGGCGAGATC
>Ga0272443_10003789_pt1 | contig 17363 bp, 18 predicted proteins | sample SSMAcet12_FD_193581 | JGI IMG/M metagenome (GOLD analysis project Ga0272443, IMG submission 193581) | Marine sediment archaeal communities from Little Sippewissett salt marsh, Falmouth, MA, United States - SSM-Acet-12 | ecosystem: Environmental > Aquatic > Marine > Wetlands > Sediment ... | reverse complement strand
GACGACCGCTGCATCATCCGGATCCGTGCCGTTCCAACTAATCAAAACAGAATCACCCTGAGTGAGTGTAACATTACTAGATGGCTGGGTTACTTCAATGGTGGGCTTAACGTTAGGTACACTGTAGGATACTTCTAATTTCGGTTTGTTAGAATTCTCTCTTGAGCCTACCATTACCAGACCAGCACTACCTTCTAAGTAGAATCCCCTATTAGATTCGCCGCCGGTATGCCAATCGTCAACAATAGACTTAACATTAATCTCCCACCAGCTATAAACGCCCGGCGGGGTAGACGTAACAACTGGAGTTGCCCATGCCGGTCGATTATTCCAAGTGACACCGCTTTCTGTCCAAGATCCGGATGCACGGGCTATGGCAACATAACCATTATTAATTAGTGTTGTTGTATAAAGTCGTAATTTGGCCGAATTGATTGTAGCATTCGAAGGGATGGAAGAAAGACTAAAACGTATTAGTCCGATTATTTCTGTATGCGTGCCTATGGCAACATTAAGTTCACTACCGAAATTTGTGTTTGGCATATCTGCTGCCACATAGGCATCCGAAACTGAGTTTAAAGTGACAGTCTCCGCACCGATAGAAGTAGTGATCAATATAAGAATCAGTATTGATATCACTATTCTCATGACTACCTCCTCCGGATATTAATCCACAAATGATTAAATTGGTCAATTAACCTCATCTATATGAAATGATAGAATAACCATAACATACAATCCCATAATAAGCTATTAATATTGGTATTATTGTCAATAGCCAGAGCCTTATTTTTTTGGGAACGTTGATTATTCTTTCCTCTTTCGGTCGTCAAATTCCCGCAATCGTAGAAAAGATAAATGTATTTATTGGATAATTACATTGGGGCCAACCACTTAATCGGCCAATAAAAACTTGAACCTGATTCTGTCATTATTAGGACGTATTTTGGGTACCCTTTTGGTAATCGTAATATCACAACTTTTTCCCAAGTAAATCTTGATACTGGTCAAAAGCTTTTATAATAATATGTTCCGAACCTACTCTATATTTTCGCATGATAATTTTGCGTAAACGGCATCTTTGTTTGGCCTTATCCACGGCCTGTATTTCGTATCCAAGTTTTCTAGCTCGGTCAAAACCCCAACGCGTTGCGGCAATTTCACCAGCTCCAGGATGAAGACCTAGATGACGGCATCTAAAGTGATGTAATTCGTGTCCAAATAAATAGGCAATCTGGGCTTCGACGTTTTTAAATCTTAATTTCATATGCTCACATTCCGTTCGTCTTGGCCATCGAACGTATCGGGTCCCAAATACCAGTCGTATAAGTTTAAATTGTTCAGGCAATTTGTCAGGTGGCTTGAAATTATTTGTGAATTTCCACACACCTTTTTCTTTTATTACATCTTTCGAATTACACCAATTTCGGCAATATTCTCCGCGCCAGTTATTGGTCGATGTAAGGAAATAAACGATTATTAATAAATCAGCTGTATCAGTTCCGCGAGATACTCTTTGGATTACATTGCACACATTAGTTTTGTTAGTGTGAAGCTTTTCAAGCGCGTTATTTTCACAATAAATATATATTCTCATACTGATCTAATTCAATTCAATGGTTTTCATCTTACGAATAGTTTCCAAAACTACTCGATATGGAATTGTTTTCCTGATATTAACATTTTTATTTTTAAGGAGCATATTATTAGGTTCTTTTGTCCGTTTAATATACTCAGTCGGTAGCCTACTAACAAATTCATCTGCCGCAACGGCTGTTAACGTTTCCGGCACGATATTAATCCTTATATAACCGGGCTTTTCGGGTAAACTGGCCACATAATCATATTTGGCCTGGGCAGCTGGCATTATCATTTCTCTGAATTCTGCTAGGCTGTGAATTTCCTTGATTTCGATTGTTGATTCCATGATTCCTCCAATTTTGTTTAGTTTTAAGGTTGACCATTTCATTAGAATGGTCATTAAAATTTACACAGGTTGCTAATTTATACTTTCTTTGTATCTGTAATAATTTAATTTCGGATTGTTTTTCATGACTTCTAATTACTCTTAAAGCTCCTTTCAAAATAATTTCAGAAATTAATGAAATACGCTCATTAGTATTAATAAATTCCTTTTCGAATCCGGTCAGCATGTCTTAATCCCGTGTTCAGCCGATTTTATACTGAAATGTGGAGTAGTGCAAAGGGGTAGTGCAACTAAGTGCACTGGCCTGAATGTGAAATATGATTGCAGATAAATTACAGCAAACCAAATTCCAGACAATGGGTTATGGAAAAAATTACTAATCATTTTGCGCTACCCATTCGCTTTTTAATTAACAGGGGATATTTAGGTATATTTATAATCATTTATCTCTCCTGTGGGTTATAAATTTTCTGAGAAACCGAAGTAATATACCCAGGATATTAATGCCTAAAATTCGCGGAAAATAATGCATTGCCAGGATTAAAATGGCAATCGGTAATATCAAACCGATATATTCTTGAGCCGAAAAATTCCCTATAATCCCAATAATTACTCTAATTCCCAACAAAATTATAAAAAAATACCCCAGAGGTTTAATAAGCTTTAATAACCTTAGAAAAATAGGAGTCCGGCCAGCCGGTTCAGAAAGATCACTTCTCCCGCATTCCCCGCAAATGTTTACATCGGCCGGATTAATGTGACCGGCCGAACATACTCGCACCTGCCAGGTTCGACCGCAAAATCGACACCTCAGCGGATCACCAATATTCCATCTTTTACAGTAGGGACAATATTTCATCAGATTGCCCTCACTTTTGGCCGACGAAAAAGAGGTCTAATAATTGTATGGCCGGAGCGTCGCCATATTGGCCCGAAGAGAATGTCATGTTCAATTTCCTGGAGAGTAGCAAACCAGAACATTTCCGGTTTCAGTTTACCTGCAAGACGATGAAGTTTTTCTGCTCGAGATTTGCTATTAGTAGCTACTAAGACGTAAAACAGTTCTCGCTTGTATTTTTTCTTATAAAGCTGTTTTTTAGCGAAAACAATATATCTTTCAAACTTTGACCTCAGTTTCGCATAGTTGCTGGTTGATAAATCAATTTCGACAAAGAAGGCGTACTTTTCTTTCTGATAAAGTAATTCAAAATAACCGTCTGGGCGAAGACTAGTTATGATTCTTTTCCCTCGTTGAAGAGGATCTGATTTATATTCACAGTCACGGGCATCAAGCCATTTTACCAGTTCAAACCGATGATTATTTTCAATACTCCTCGCCAGGTTTATTCTGAAATTATTTACTTGGAGATTATGATCTAATGAAATATCTTTAACAGCCAGATCTGATCGTCTCCGCCGCCAAATCTTCTTATCATCAATCTTAAGAGTATTAGTAACAATTGAAATACCATTTTTGCCCAAAAAATAAACCGCCTGGGAACTGCCGGTTACAGTTGGCCTGAAATGTCTATCCAAAAAATTGTGATCAAAAAGCTTCCGCAGTCGGATGTTGATCCGTGTAACGCATTTCATCCTGAATAGGCGTTGAATCTGTGACCGGGTAAGATAACGGTGCTGATAAACAGCTGTAATAATACTTTTATCCCTTTTCTGCAATTGGAGACCTTGAGGTGTCCGAGATCTTTTAAGTCGGGATTGCCTTTTCTTTTTGTTCTCGGCCATTACAATTCTCCTTCAGGCCGATCTGCGTTATTTCTATCAGCAGAAACCTGGTTGGTTCTTGATCCCGGTCTAGATATTATTGTCGCTGGTGCATTGTGACCTAGATGGGAACGTGATAGTTCAGCATCTATTATAGAACGTCGTTTACAATATTTGGCCCTTGATGCATCACGGAGTTGATTTATTACTCTTAGATTTCCTACCTCGGGCGAAATATGGTGAACGTTGATTTTTCTAAAACTTCCATCAGTTTCACGTTTGACAACCTCCCCGACACCAAGAGTTGATACTGTCTGCTTCAACAGGGCTTGGTCACTTACTTTGAATTCGTTGGAGATTTCCCGAATATCATTATGGCCTAAGCGGAAAAACATTGTTGTGGCCACATTGCCAAGAATAGATTCACGCATTTTTTTGTCAATTTGTGCAAGGTTTTGATGTGCGAGTATCAGAGATAAACAGTATTTTCTGGCTTCGGACAGAATCTCCTCAAAATTGTAACCCATAAAATTCTGAAATTCATCAACCACAAGATAAAACGGAACTCGCCTTGATTGAGGTATGTCTACCCGCGACATCGCCGCCGCTTTTATTTTGGAAATAAGGAGAGAACCCAATAGATGAGCATTTTGACTAAGGACTCCTTTGCTGATATTAACGATAACCCATTTCTGCTGGTCCATCAGTTTACGAAAGTCCAGGGATGACGAATCCTGAGCCAGACTGTGACGGATATACGGGTCGGAAGTAAACACACTTAATTTGTTCAATACCGGGTCTACATAGACCGGTTTCATTCTCTCGGACAAGACACCAAAGCGATTAGTCCAATAATGTATGAGTTCAGGGTCGGATAAAGTCCTAACAATACTAGTACGGAAATCTTCATTGGTCAGAAAAAGTGGTGCTTCAGCCAGTGTTTTTCGCGAGAGCGAAAGTGTAAGAAGCAGGTTTCTGAGCAACTCCTCCATTCGGGCGCCCCAGGCGACATCTTTCCAGATTTGTTTTATAATTCCGAGCATATCAGCGGTTTCACGATAGGCATACCGGATGTCTTTACTATGCAGCGGATTAAAGGCGGGGGCGAAGTACCGGTCGAAAAATTCAATTAGCACAAGTTTACCAACATTATTTATATATTCAGGGGCAGTATTTGAGATTGAGGCAATATAAGCCAAAATCATCTGCGACAGATCACCGTGAATGTCAATTATGCAAAAACCACAACCAAGGCGGATAAACGACATCAATAATAAAAGAATGAGGAAGGTTTTTCCTGACCCGCTTTGTCCCAAGATATATCCATGCTGCTTTAAGGTTTTCAAATTCAGAAATACTTCTTCACTTTGTTTTCTATTATAAATATTGGTGGACTGCCCCAGGCTAATACTGCGAGATGCGGGTACAGGACTTTGCCGATTATTTGCTGAAAAAATATCTGTAATTGCCTGAAGAGGATGAATTAATATATTTTCCCAGAAAGAAAAAGAGGATTGCCCGGTGTTTTTATGTTTATGACGTTTCATTTGATTCCCTGTATTTGGAGCAATTTAACGGGCAATCCGCTAGAGGTTCGATAGTCCGGAAGATGTCAGGCATGTATCCGGCCAGGTGAATTAGACGATAATTCCAATTCCGTTTTCGACCCATTAAAACGGTGTCAATTGCATAAAGAGCCACACCGGCAACTACTTTCAAAATATCCTTTATAGCCGGAACACCGGGACATGGTGTAATTTCATTATTAACCGCATCGGGGAAAGCACAACCGTAACAGGCACTTTTCGGCCTTTGAACAAAAACATAACCCTGATTTCCGTCCCGTGAAACGGCGATAAAGATTACCGGTATACCGGCCGAAAGTCCATATTGGGCGACAAACTTACGTGTTTCATCGTTATCAACTCCGCAGACAAGCACATCGTGCGGAAATTTATAACCATACTCCACCGCTTCCTGGAAAAAATATGGATACCCGAAAAGACGGGTTCCCATAAAGCCTTCTTTGGCTAGATTTTTGCCTAGGGCAAAAGCTTTATTTTGATCCAAATCGCATTTAAAAAACCGCTGTCGATTCAGGTTACTTAAATCAACGGATTTGTGATCTACCATGTGTATTTCGGCCGGCCCTTTACGTGCAAGACCCTCGCCAATTTCACCGTTAATTCCTCCACAACCTATTAAAGTTATAGTACTCGCGGATAAAATTTCTTGATTATACCCCGGAATACCGTTATGCCTGGCATCGACTTTTTGGATATCATCAACATTCTCCGAACGAAGATCTTGACACTTAAAACTTCTAGGCCTCTGTAAGTCTGTAGAGATTATGTGCAGCATAATCCACCCCTTTCCCTGAAACACAAATTTGAAATGCCGTCTCATGGCTAAAGAATCGTACATATCCGTCCCGCGAGAAAATTCCACCGATAGCAAGATATTCATTCTTTTCCATGCGCTTTTGATTACGCAAATCAACACTTGACGGATGATTTGAATTGGATCCCGTGCCGGGGTGCGCGTGAAAATAACAGGTAAGCAGGGATCCATGCTTCTCCATTTCAACAAGCGATTTTGAACTTGATACAATATTTGCGCTGGCGTAGCCATAATCAGATTTATCAAGCTCCAGATCAACTAAACGTTCAATTGTAAATGCATTACCGAATCGATTCCCCCCTGCATACAAAATCGCTTCAGTTGCGGTCGAGCTAAGCCTTTTGTATGCATCATATAAAACTTCGGAACTAATCATGTATAGTGGTTTGTCGTTTTTCGAAGTATTAAAGGCCGCGGTTAACTCAGAGAGCATAAGCCTCATTTCACTATAATCCCGTATACGGGAAAAGAGATGGTCAGCTTTTTCCGGCTCATAAGTATCAAACATAACTTTTTTTAGACTACTAAAAGCCTCTCGGCATTTTTCGGCAAGCTTGCGATCATGTGACGAAAGTCGAGTTACGGCAACAGTCGATAAATACACGCCTTCTTGCATCATTTTTTTATCCTTTGTTAAAAATTCCAATTCGGCTTCATAATCTATGGGCTTCATCGAGTATTTTTTCGATTGCGATGATGCCCTCGTTAATGGTTTTTGCTTTGGTCGAAAAATGGATTTCATAAACATTGTTTCCTTTCGGAATGAAGCAAAGAACGTGGGAGTGTCGCTTTAAACAAACCGGCGGCTTGAAAATAAAGAACTGAATTTTACCGAAGAAAGGTTCAACGATTAAACCTTCAAAAGCGCCATATTTGGTTCTGTAAAAGCCGTGATAGCAACTACCTTTTTGTTGCCACCCTCGTTCTTTCCAGATTGGTGTAAAATTCCTTTGAACCAAAATTGGCTTACTATTGTTGGTATTAGGATTTGTAATGTCTCTCCTTTTGAAATGATAGACATGTTTAACTTTTACTCCCACGCCCTGCTCCCTTGGTTAAAGTTTAAAGGTTACGTTTCCAACGTCGGTTTTCGACGCGAAGTGAAGTTTTTCACCGTCATCCACGTTGGCATAGATATTCTCTGTTTCGCCAAACGTTTTGTTACCAGAGTCCTTGCTCAGAACGCAACCGCTTAGACCCAGTTCTTTCAAAATGTCTTGCGCCGTGGTACCAGGATCGATTTCTAAATCGCGATGATCACCGGTGGCGGCGTTGATTACAACAATACTTTTCATTCTGTCCTCCTAGTTTCATGTGTTTACTGTCTTAAGAGCAACTTAACTGATACTGTTAGGTGCTCCATTTAATGTGTAAAGAGAACAATAACTGTGCCGAAATTTATAGGCCGATAAAAGGAATTAATAAGTGTTTGTAGTACAATGAACTATAACAAGAAAAATATGGGGAGTATTAAAAGATTATCAAACAAAAGGACGAAAAATTGACCTCGGCTAAATTTTTGGGATTGAAAAGTAGCCAATAATCAATTGTGTTTTGAAGACGGTTTGATATTGTATTTCTTACACTTAGATTTTAGAGTGCTATAGGGTATATCCAAGAATCGTGCGGCATTCTTAATACTTTCTTTAGAAACTAAAGCGCTTTCAATGATTCGTTTTTCGTAGGTACCTATTGCACTCTTAAGGTCATAGGAAATGTCATCAAATTCAGCCAACCAAGGTTTAATCAACTCAACTGTAATAATTTTATTTTCTGATTCGGCTACCGCTCTTTTGATAGTATTTTTGAGTTGTCGCACATTGCCAGGCCAGGAGTAATACAACAGCATTTTCTGTGCATCAGGTTCAATAATTGACAATTTGCCGGACGAATACTTTTCAAGGAAATAATTAATTAGTAACGGAATGTCTGATTTTCTATCATTCAAGGATTTAATTCTAATAGGTACTTCCCAGATTCGCCAGAAAAAGGGTTCGAGTATTGAATCTCTTTTTAGCATTTCCTTAAGATCAGCATTTGTGGCCGCCATAATCCTGCAGTCTACATTTATTGGGCGATGGGCGCCCAGAGGTAGAATAGTTTTTGTTTCAATAGCAGATAACATTTTGGCTTGGCAAGAGGTGGAGAACTCGGCGATTTCATCTAGAAACAAAGTCCCATTATGAGCCATCTGGAAATACCCTTTTCTATTGTATAACGCTGTAGTGAAAGAGCCCTTCTGCCAGCCGAACATTTCCGCTTCAAATCTGTCTTCCGGAATAGAGGCACAATTGACCTCGATGAAGGGTCCATATTTTCGATGACTATTGTAGTGAACATATTTTGCCAATTCGTTTTTTCCAACTCCCGATGGCCCCAATAGTAAAGGAATAGTATCAACGTGTAAGTGTCTATTGAGTATTTGAACTTCAGGCTGTAATCCTTTACACATTTTAATACTTGAAAAACTTCTGATCGTGTCTTTTTGCATACTTTGCATAATTTGTCAATATCTCCGAAAATGGAGTCGCCTAAAGCAGCACCCTTGAAAAGAACCAAGAATATTAGTATCATAAAAATGCCTCCTTTATTAATGGAATGTCGTGTATTCTTTTACGCTTTTGGCAATTCTAATACTTCACACATTTTTAGAAATAGCTTACACTGGAACTAGAATGTAACCGTTATAATCTGGTCACAGACATCATAGCCCAATCAAACACAAATTCAGTTATTGCGGGAATTTGTGCGACATCTTCTAAAACAGGTAAAATATTATTACCCATAAACGCTCTTTCGAGAAATTCCTGGGAGCGCTTAATATTTCCGTCGCAACTTCTGCTATTTATAATTTACGTGATTCAAAAAGTCTGTCAAGAATTATTTTGATTGTATTTTTGGATTTATTTGGTGGCCCGAAATAAACCACATACAGTTAGTTTCCGCAATTCAGCCCATGTAATAAATAAATTCAGCCTCACCATTCCAAATAATTAAGCTATTTCCAGGTGTTAGCCTTGATTACCAGATAAACATTACACCTGATAATGTTATCTGCTCCTACTGGATAGCAAGATCCAATGGTGAGGAGGTTGGAATAAATGAGACTGGAATTATCTACTATTCAATTAAGCTGAGTAAGCCTTTTTGATGAACTGAAGTAATCCAGATATTTCCAAATATTGATTCAGGGTTTTCAATGTCAATTGTATCAGGAGTTGTAAACCAGAATAAAGAAGTGTGAGCATGGGATTTATTTTGATAAGATAATTCGCTAATAATATTTGCGAGGCGGCCGGAGACGGTTTTATCATCATTGATTTTTCCCGGCGTAACAAATAAAACCTGGAACCCATTAATTGTTTCATCTTCAATAATAAGATTGTCCTTATTTTGAATGTTGATACCTACAATTTGATTATTAAATATTTTTCTATAGGCATAGCGGTTGGAAACCTTTTTTGATTTATAATATAACTTATATCCGACAAGTTTTCGTCTGATATTTGCTCTTCTCTCGGTAGATACTATTGGTTCCGTCCCTCTGTCTATTTCTAAAAAGAAATGTCTTTTTCTTTTCCCAGATAATTCCAGGCCAAAGAAAGCATCGGCGTGTATGCAAAATCGTTCCTTTTTATCATTCATTGCGTTTACATAATCCTGAATATGTTCTCCCTGCTCCCAGAAAAGTAACTTCGCCTTTTCATTGTATTTCTGACATGCCAATTCCAAAGTGATTTTAAATGTTACTAAGTCCAGAGTATGGCGTAAAAACGGAGATTTTACATTGTTACTTTCAACAATATACTTTGAGATTCTATCAGGAATATAAAATACTCTCTGCAATATCTTCGGGCTTTGAGTACCAAGCCCGTAAATCGCTTTCGGTGCCCCATATCCTTTACCTATTGGTTGGTCGGCAATATAATGGCGTTTAAGAAAATTGGCATCAAAGAGCTGTTTTAGTCGTTTCGAGAGAGCTTGTTGACCGAACCTGTATCGGATGGGACGTTTCTTACCATCAATACCGGTTACATAAGTAACAGGTTGTGTCTGGTTATCTGTTTTTAATAGCTGCCAGAGTAACTCCCGGCTTAAAAAACGATGTTCGTAAACCAATCGCAGAATTGTGTGATCCCGTTCCCGAAGTATTAAACCGGGGAAGGGTGATCTATTGGAATTACGTTGTGACAGTTGTTTTTTGGGGCCAAATCTATTCATATTATTATTCGTTTGCTACTCATGAGTAGTGGTTTTTCTTTGTTTTTAAGACGCCACCTCGTCGGGGGCCGAATTCGCCCCGCAAAATCAAATCTGAAGGATACAGGTTTTGTGGTCTGGCGATTCGAGCCGCTCGACTTAACTCGCTTCGGTCTGTCCCACATTAGAATTATCATAAGGGGACAGACCCGAGCAAGGAAACAACATGTTGTTTCCGGCGACGCCGAGAATCTCTGGCGGTACCTGGTCTACTTCGTATTTCATTTATCAATACTTTTCGATTTACCAATAGAAGTAGACCAGGCAGAGAGTGGAGGGAAGGGAGTTAAGTCGGGCGGTGAATGATAAGATTTAACCCCATAAAACAACGATGAAGTTGTTGTAGAAAGTAGATTTGATAATATATCAATTCTACTTTTTAAAGCAGTCATACTGCTTTAAAGAAGGGGTGAATCATGAAATGAATCCGATCGACGAGGTGGCGTCTTTTTAGCAACCGCGAATGAGCGGTCAAATTTCAAACGAAGCTTGAAATTAGGATTAGGATTATCCAATTCTACGTTTTCGGCAGTAATAGCACAATTCTCCGAAATCGATTTTCTTTTTACAGATTTTACATTTAGGCTGATGGCGGAAATAACTATGTCTGTTTCGGGTTATAAATCTTCGACGATAAGTTCTTTTCATTCAAGTTTAGATTTTAATTCCAAATAGGCAAGTCCGCATGCTACTGCATCAGTAATATTATAAAACATATAAAGCGAGGTTGGGGATTGCCTTTTAATGAATAATCCTATTTCTGGAAATTTGCTAACGATAATTTTAGCCAGATCAGATTTTGTGGCGTATCCATTTTTACAGACAATAGCTCTTATAGTTTTCGGTCCGTATTCTATCAGTTTGATTCTATGCCGTTTGGTAACGGATTTGATACGGGTAACAGCAAGCGCAAGTCTGATATTATTCGTTATTTGAGAATATCGGTTTTTTTCAAGGATTATTCTATTGGGCTGTTTTTCTAAAATAAGCCTTTCAACAGCATTTTCTATTTCATCCAATAATTTATCGATATATATGCATTGTCCAAAAATCCGCAGGCCATAATCTAAAAGCACTCTTCCTTTAAAATCGGCATATCCCATAACCCTGGTACCCGGATTAATCGCCACTATTCTTTTTAATCTGGAAGTGTTATTTATATTCCTACTCGATTTTATTTTTTGATTTTGATTCATTTATTTCCTTTTTTAAATTCTGAAATAGTTCAATAAATAGTATTTCTATGGGACATTGTATTGCCAGTGCAAGACGCAGACAGTTTTCCAGCGATGGTAATTTTCTGCCCTTTTCCCAATGGGCAATATGTGCTACACTGGATTGGTCAATTAATTTGGCAACATCCCGCAACCGGAGGCCTCGCTCATGGCGATACCTCCGGATTTGATTTGGTAATGATTTCTGGCGGGATGTTTGCATTTTTGTTTTTTTAATGCATATATAGCTTATTGAATAAGCTAAATTGTGCAATTGCCGAAATGTGCTATTTAATGCTCTATCCATATTTAGTTGGAGAAAGCCGATTATATTATCACACCAGAAAAATCTTGTCAAGAATCTGAATTTTCAATGACATTGACGTGAATTAATGGCTATGGTAAGCTAAAAATGGCTAATAATTAAAAACCAGCAATATGCGGGATGAAAACGGCAAATTTATTGGATTTTATAGTCCAAGATATACACAGGTTCCCGACGATCTATTTGATGAATTACTGGCTGAACTTACCGGTTCGGAACTAAAAGTCCTAATGTACGTGGTGCGCAGGACATTTGGTTTTAAAAAGGATTCTGACAATATAAGCCTCTCACAGATGGTTAATGGCATTAGAAAGGCTGATGGTTCAACTCAGGATAAAGGAACCGGTCTGCATAAAGATTCGGTTATTAAGGGTGTCAAATCTCTTGTTTCCAAGGGTATATTGGCTCGAAACAGGAAAAAATCTTATTCGGGAGGATATAGGCCAACCGAATACGCACTAAATATCAGTAATTATCCCTTGTCGGATAAACCGACAAGGGGGTATGGCCGAAAAATCCGACCAGAGTTGTCCCAGAAACCCGACATACAAGATACAGATAAACAAGAAATAAATATAACGTTTAGTAAACCTGTGGATAACTCTAAAATCTTACAGGAGAAGGAGCTACTTGGTAAAATCCTAGTAACGTGTCGTGATCTTAATTCAATTAATTTCTACCGCAAGGTGGTAAAAGAAGTGCCACAATTCAAAATCCTAAGTGCTCTTAGCCAAGTAAAAGAAGCGCAAGCGCTGGGGCGTGTGCGAAAAAATGCTGGGGCGATGTTTACGGATTTGGTGAAACGTTAATTTTCACTAATTTTTTTTATAACTTGGCTATGGTATCCATCTGGGATGTATATTTTATACATTTCCGGCAGTAAATATTCTGTCCAGTTAAGTAGATTTCTCTGTAAATCCTTAATTTCTTTTCTATATGGTTTTGGATCATCCAATAATGAATTATGAATCAATGCTGATAATTCACCAAATTGAACCTGGTTTACAATCATTGAATCTAACCACTTCGCTATTTTAGAATTTACATATTTTAACTTAATAAGATCCATATCAAACTCTCTCGGCTCAATTTGGAGCATCTGTAAATCATGTATGGAAGACGGATCATCCTCATTATCAATTATGTTATCAGGAGATTTACTAAACGGCAAATCATTAGTAAATATGCCGTCCAGCTTACTTGAGATTTTATTAAATTTTTCTTCATCATATTCTGTAGCAGCATTAGAATCTAACTGATCCTGTAATTCATCTAGAAGTCTATTATCCACGATTTGTGATGTTTCAATCAGTGAATTAACAAAGAAGATATCAGTCGAACTTGCTCTGGTCGGAGAAGAAATGCATTCAATATTACAGTCTTTGGCCAATCCCATTCCTCTATTGGTCAAATTTGCGCTTCCGAATAATAGAGTATCTTTGTCAAACATAAACAGTTTTGCATGTAGGCTTGGATTTCTCAGTATCCTACCGCCATTCTCCAGAATTATTTTCGCGGATTGCAAGTCACTCGACCCAAACAATAAATCCTGTTTTTGATAGCGACAAATGGCAGTAATTTTGACTTCTTTATGAATGTTTTCATAAACTTTACTAACTATATCTGAAGTTATAAAAGCAGAAATTAACAATATTTCAACCTTAGCAGCGTTAACCATACTAATAAATGAATTGTAAATATTATTGTAGTTACATGTCATTGGTTAATCTTGGTCCCAGTAATCTTCAAAATAATCATATATAAGGTTTTGGTCAGGAAATCCTTCAATATTATCCTTAACGTCGATGATTTTGCAACTACTTGTACCACCTATTGCAGGTCCCCTAAGACCTCTACCTATCATCTGACTATAAAGAACAATAGATGCCGTAGGGCGTGAAATAAAGACAACATCAGTTTGGGGTGCATCAAACCCAGTAGATAGCACACCATAATTACATAAAACCTGAATTTTCCCCTCTTTGAAATCATCAATGTTTTTCTTCCGAATTGTCTCTTCAGTAGATCCATCAATATGAGCAGCTTTAAAACCTAAATATAGAAGAATTGAACAAATAAATTTAGAATGGTCAACACTACAGGCAAAGAAGAGTACCCTTGAATCTGTCTTTAATTCATTTTCAAGTCGTTTTACAATTTCTAAATTTCTTAGATCATCCTGACCAAGCTCTGAAATAAATTCAGCTGGGAAATCATAAAGAGTTTCTAAATGACGTATTGTTTTTTTATTTAACTTGTAAGTGATATTTGTAAGTAGTGGTTCATATTGTACTTTAGACAATATTTTCTTATTTTTTAACCAGTCTATGACTGATTTGCCTTTGGGTGGTTCAATGGACAAAATTTTATTGAAGAAAAATTCTGATAATTCCCTATTTTCATCCAATTCAGAAGTACTTCGTCCTGGAGTTGCTGTTAATCCGATCACGCTAGATTCCGTTCCAACCAAGGCTTTTGTAACCTTTTTATATGTTGGAGCAATAACTTTATGAGCCTCATCTATGATAACAATTTTAACCCTACTATTTATTTCATTAAATGGTATTTGATTTTTTCGGAGTAATGAGTACAAGCCTTGAAAACTCGCCACTATAAAACATGTCGTTGAATCGTCATACGGTAGTGATATATTACTTCCCCAGCATCGACAAAGAGTTATCGGTTTGTCAGAAAGATGAACCCAAACTTCTTTAAAACACTCTATAGATTGTTCGCATAATTCTTGAGAGTGTGCTAGCCAAACATATACACCTCCATTATCTTGACTTAGAATATGTTGAACGATTATTTCCATAGAAGTTCGGGTTTTTCCTGATCCTGTAGGCATTTGTATAACAAATCGCGATCTCGGAGTTTCCAGAAGTGACATCGCGCGGTCATATACAGAAAACTGGTAATCTTTTAGGCTCTTAAATGGTCGATAGTTTGATTGAACCACTTCCTTTTTTATAGGAATATGCTTTTTTAGCGGCTTGAAATATTCAGGTAAGTTAGCCCACCGAATGAAATTATCACAATATTTATCATCCTTTAAATCGAGCTTTGAAAGCTTATTTACTAAATTATTGAATGTATCTTTATTATTTATGCCAACAAGTTCACACAAATCCCGAATTTTATCCTCAGGAAGTTGGTTAAAAATGGTAAATAAAAAATTCTGATTGTTTAAAATATTTATTGGGGCAAAAGCATTAAACAGCTTAATTAAGCTTTCCTTGGAATATAACTCTGTTGGTTCATGATCATCGCCCAGCAAGATTGGTAATAGCTTTTCAAATCTTTCAAAATACTCTTCGCTTATATTTTCTTGAAGTTGCCTCTTATTTAAATAACTCCAAAGCATACCAAAATTAATCCTCGGTCAAGTAATTTTGTAGAAATACGCCCCAATTAAATAATAGCGTATCAAAATAATGATCTGGAGTGATATTTGACGAACTATCAAAAAGTCTGTGAGATCGTGAAAAAGCAATTATAATAGACAGGATAACTTCCAATATTGCTTTAAATTTCAACTCTGAATCTGTGCTATCCTTTAATCTTGTAAGCCTTTTAAAAAATTCGTGGTTTGTGTTTATTGTAATTTGGTCTTTTCCACCCTTGGCATCGGTGATAAAGAATAGCGGTGATTTCATTTTCTTTTCATCGCAATCATAACCATGAACGCGATATCTATTATCAATATGCGCTTTTTTTTGATCAGAAATATCCTTTTTTACTAGGTTCGAAATACTACTGCCATTTTCTAACCACAATCTTATTTCATCGTCATGTTCCTGAAGGACGTTTTGAACGATAGTATAAGTTTTTTCCGCCAAAGAAATGCCTTTCTTTGTCGGCACTAGCTCCTGTGAGGCTTCGTTATAAAAGTGTTTTCTTATATCCAGTGTTTTTGTGCCTTTGTAATCGGAAAGTTGAAATACAATTGTAGACTTTTTGCTTCCGACAGTTGCTAAAATCTTTTTCATTATTCATCGCCCTGCTCTTTAAGCCAAGTATCAACATATACATCTAAGTAAAATCCCCAGTTTTGACGCAATGTATCTATAAATTTATCAGCTGTCCAGTTTTGACCACTCTCAAACTTAGCCTCGGCTTTCGAATATGATATTAATAACAGATCAATAAGGCTTTTTAATTTTTTTGATTCCAACGGGTTTTCTTCTGAAATTTCTAATGTATCAATTATTTTATATAATGTTTCCATAAAGTGATGTCTGCAATTGTACATAATAACATCAGCCCCACCTAAGTGGTTGATATCAAAGAAATCTGGTCCGCGCCAACCTTCATCAATAATTGTAAAAGGTTGACTTGAAAATTTGGTTGCCCATGCGGCCTTTTTCTGTGCCGATTCATCCTTCTTTACTTCCTCAACTAGTTTTTTTGCTTCTTCCTCCTTATTCTTATCCTTATCAATTGCACTCGTATCGGTTTTGGTGGTAGCTGCTGATGTTTCAGCTTCTTCATGTCCAGTAACAAGATCATCACCACCTTCTTCGATTTTCCTCTTTCTGGCTTCTTGTTCTGCTTGAGCCCACAACTCTTTTACCATATCAATAGCAGTATTTCTGGTTGGCGTAATTTTTTCATATAAAGTATGCTTTAATTCAGGAAGAGGCACAGCTCCTCGTTTTATATTTTTAACAGTGAAGGCCCGGTCCAAAATTGCCTCAAATGAAATTTCGCAACCCCACCAGCGGTCAATTTCTACAAACTTTGCTCCAGGCCAATATGGAATATGGCCGTAAAATACTTCTCTATTATTTCTGATAATTGAAATTCCTTCATTCCTATCAATATATCTATCTCTTGCTTCCCTGGAGCCGCCAGCGCCTTTACGCGGACGAAAGCTTTTATCGATTAGGCTCATGCGAACAACAATGTTTGATTCATCAGGAGATTCTTTGGGTTTATCAATATTGGGCACAGGCCATGGAATAATGATTGGATCATATGCATGAGCTGACGGGTCGTCTGGAAACCTTGTTTTGTCGGTGTTAACATATAATGGGTCAATTGTCTTAACTATTTCTCCATTAACTTCAATACTGAAATTATCCCAAAGGAATTTCCTATAAGTACGGCCAAACCATATTTTCATTTCATCAATCATTTCTATAGCATTGCATGGTTGCCTATCATAATTAGACCAAGTAACAATTGTGCCCGATTCTTTATTTGCAAGGTTTATTAAATAGTCTGGTATTTTTTTAGTATTGGGTTCTGGAATATCTTCCATTTTTGGAGGAGTAGAAGTAATCTCGTCTAAATCTACATATGTCCAATACCAATCGTTACATTCCTTTTCTTTGGAATAGATTTCTATCCTTTTACACTGATTAATCGCTGAAAGAGTCATTCCGACACTGTTTCCCGTCAGAACCTTTTGGACAGATTAGTGGTTTAACTTAAGAGATGCTTTTGGTATTTTAATTGTTAAATGAGGAGTTATCAATGAGTCCAAAAGTATCGTCAGAATCAGTTGTTCGAG
>Ga0272443_10003788_pt1 | contig 17365 bp, 16 predicted proteins | sample SSMAcet12_FD_193581 | JGI IMG/M metagenome (GOLD analysis project Ga0272443, IMG submission 193581) | Marine sediment archaeal communities from Little Sippewissett salt marsh, Falmouth, MA, United States - SSM-Acet-12 | ecosystem: Environmental > Aquatic > Marine > Wetlands > Sediment ... | reverse complement strand
CCGGCGCCGCCCTGCCGAGCGTTGGCGTCGTGGTGGCGTCGATCCTCGGCGCCCGAGCGTCCGTCCTCTGGCCGCTGGTGGGTGGCGTCGCCACGCTGGTCGTTGCCAGCACGGTGGCCGCGCTGCTGGCCGCCTGGCTGTGGCGCAATCGCGACCTCGAGGCGCTGCCGGCGTTCGTGGGCGCCGGGGCGACCGCGCTGGCCTGCGCCGTGGTCGGGATCGCCTTCGTCGGCTTCCAGGCCTGGGTCGACCTCGGCCTGTGGTGAGGCAGCCGGCCACCGTGGGCACCTGGGCGCGTGGTAGCGTGCCCGCGTGGAGGGCCCCGGGTGACGTTCGAAGTCGGTGACCACGTCGTGTACCCCTCCCAGGGCGCCGGTGTGGTGCAGGAGCGCACCACCCGCGAGGTCCTGGGCGAGACGCACGAGTACCTCAAGGTCGTCTTCGTGAAGGGCGACATGGAGGTGCTCGTGCCCCTCAAGCGCGGCGAGGACGTCGGTCTGCGGCACACGGTCGGCGCGGACGAGGTCGAGCGCCTGTTCGAGGCGATGGCCAAGGCCGATCTCAACCTGCCGCAGCAGTGGCCCCCCCGCTACCGCGTCGAGCAGGAGATCCTGGGGCGCGGCGGCGCCTACGAGCTGGCGCGCCTCATCGGCGTGCTCGCCCAGCGCGACCTCGAGAAGGGCCTGGCCGCCACCGAGCGCGAGGTCCTGGACACCGCCAAGTCCGCGCTCGCCTCCGAGCTGGCGATCGTCGGCGGCACCGACCTCGCTGCCGCCCTGGAGCGGCTCAATGCCGTCGTCGCGGAACGCATCGGCCGCGGCTGAGCCGGGCGACCGCGGTCCCGATCTCACGTCCCCGCGCGTCGTCCGCGATCTGCTGCGCCGGCACGGCCTGGCTGCGGACACCTCGCTCGGCCAGCACTTCCTGATCGACCGCGCGACCCTGACGGCAATCGTCGGGGCCGCCGAGCTGACGCCGCGTGACGAGGTCTGGGAGGTGGGCCCGGGACTCGGGACGCTGACCGTCGAGCTCGCCCGCCGCGCGGGCCGGGTGATCGCCATCGAGCTCGACCGCCGGCTGCTCCCGGTCCTGGCGGAGACCCTGGCCCGCTGGCCCCACGCGGAGGTCCGCCGCGCGGACGCCCTGCGGGTCGACTTCGCGACCGCGGCCCAGGGCGCGGCGTTCGTCGCCAACCTGCCCTACCAGGTGGGCACCGCGGTCCTCTCCGGCGTGCTGAGTTGCGGCCGCTTCGCCCGCGCCGTGGTGTTGGTCCAGAAGGAGGTCGCCGAGCGCCTGGTCGCCACCGCCGGTAGCCCCGCCTACGGCAGCCTCAGCCTGTGGGTCGCGCACCACGCTCGGGCGAAGATCGTGCGCAGCGTGCCCGCGGGCGCGTTCCTGCCACCCCCCAAGGTCACCTCGGCGGTCGTCCGCCTCGACGTCGATCCCGCCGCACGCCCCGATCCCACGACCTTCGCGCTCATCCGCGACGGCTTCCGCCACCGGCGGAAGACGCTGGTCGCGAACCTGCGGGCCGCCGGGGACGATCCGAGCGACGTGCAGCGCGCCCTGCGGGAGCTCGGGTTCGACCCGCGCGCGCGGGCCGAGGTGCTCGACCTCGCCGCCTTCCGGCGGCTCGCGCACCGCCTGCGCACGCGACCGGTGTCCGAGCCGCACGCGACCTGACGCTCCCAGCCCCCGCGGGGGGCGTATACTGCCCCAGCGACACGCGGGGAAACCGTTGGACGCCACCCGGGACAGCGGTCCCGGTAGGAGAACGCTGCATGGCCGACTTCCTGGTGATCGGCGACGCGACCGTCGATCAGATGTACTTCATCGACGCCCTCCCCGAGGTCGGTGGGGAGGTCAGCGCCACCCACGCCGTCATGGAGCCCGGTGGCGCCGGCGGGACCATCGCGACCGCGCTCGCCCGCCTCGACCACGACGTGGCGATCGCCACGCGCGTCGGTACGGGCCCCTTCTCGGCGCTCGCGCTGAAGCACCTGCGCACCGCCGGCGTCGACATGGGCCTGGTCCAGTCCGACCCGTACCTGCAGACGAGCAGCGTGACGATCCTCATCACGCCCGACGGCCAGCGCACGATGATCGGCGCCGCCGGCGCCTCGCGCGACCTCGACGCCCGCGCGCTGCGGCCCGAGCACGTCGACCGGCGCGACGCGCTGGTCATGAGCGCCTACAGCCTGATCAGCGGCCCGCAGCGGACCTACTCGCTGCGCGCCCTGCAGCTCGCCAAGGATGCCGGGGTGCGCGTCTTCGTCGACATGGGCACGGGCGCCGTCAACGCCCTGCAGGAGGGGCTCATGCCCCTGCTCGAGGGCGTCGAGGTGGTCCTGATGAACGAACGCGAGCTCTTCACGCTGACGGGCATGTCGTCGATCTCGGATGCCGTCTCGGGCCTGCGCGCCCGCGGCATCGACCAGGTCGTCGTCAAGGTCGGCGAGATGGGCTCGATCGTCGTCACGCCCGAACGCTCCGAGCTCGTGGAGGCCTACGCCATCGATGGGGTGCTCGACACGACCGGCGCCGGCGACGTGTACACGGCGGCCTTCGTCGCCGCCGTCGTCGAGGGGAACGACCTGCTCCAGGCCGCGTGGCTGGCGAACGTCGCGGGCGCGTTGACGACCCGGGAGATCGGCGCCCAGCGGATCGCCATCGATCGCGCGATGCTGCTGGAGGAGGCGGGCGTCGCGGGTGGCGTCGCCGCCGCTGCCGGAGGCGCCGCCAGCCGACCCACGCGTCGGTGAGCCGGTCCGGGCCCGCCTTCGTGCGTCGCCCACGGGCCTCGCGGCTCGCGCTGCTGCTGCTGGCCTGCCTGGCGTCGATCGGCATGGGGTCGGGCGATCCCGCGGCGTCGTCCGCCTCCAGGCCCGCGGCCGAATGGCCCCGCTTCGAGGTCGCCTGGCGGCTGATCGACGAGCGCTACTGGGACCTCGGCCTCAGCGCGATCGACTGGTCCGACGCCCGCGTCCTCTACGGCGAGCGCCGGGTGGCGAGCGACGACGCGCTCGACGCGGTGATCGAGGCGATGTACGAGGCGATCGGCGACGATCACACGCGCTACGTCCCCGCAGCGCGCGTCATCGAGGAGCGCGAACGCTTCGGCGACCTCCCCTGCATCGGGTACTTCGGCGCGGCGCAGGCGGCGGCGACGCGGCCCGCCGCCGACGACGCGCCGCCCGAGCTGCGCCGCGCCGGGCCGGTGCGCTACGGCCGCTGGGAGGACCGCATCGGCTACCTCGGCGTCCCGGACCTCGTGCAGGCCGGCGTGGCCGAGGGCGTGCGACGGGCGGTGGCCGAGTTGGAGGGCGGCGGCGCCCGCGCGCTGGTTCTGGACCTGCGCGGCAACCCGGGCGGCCGACTCGTCACGATGATGCGGGTCGCGGGCGTGTTCACCCGCGGGTTCCTGTGGCGGGCGCTGACCCGCTGGTCGCTGCCGCTGCCGTACCCGGCGCTGGGTGCCCCGGCGACCGACCTGCCGCTGGCCGTTCTCGTCGACGGCGACGTGAACAGCGCCGCCGAGGGTCTCGCCGGCGCGCTGCAGGCGCAGGGGCGCGCCGTGATCGTGGGCGCGACGACCGCCGGCAACGTCGAGGCCGTGCTGCCGTTCTGCCTCCGCGACGGCGCCCAGGCGTGGATCGCGACGGGCGTCCTGGCGCCGCTGGGCGGTCCCACGTGGGAGGGGCGCGGGGTCGTGCCGGACCTCCCCGCCGATCCCACCGCCGCCGCCTCGGTCGCCCGCGCCGCCCTGCTCGGGCGATGAACCCGGGCGAGGGCGCCCGCCGCTTGGCCGCGGGCCTGTGGGGCATCAGCGTCCCCAGCGAGACGTTGGCACCGTGGACGAGCACCCACGCCTACCTCGTGGGCGGCGGGGGCGTCGGTTGGCTGATCGATCCGGGGGGCACGGGGGCCGAGGCCGACGCGGCCGTCGACGCCCTGCTGCGGACCGCGGGGGTCCGGGACCTCAAGGGCATCCTGCTGACGCACACCCACCGCGATCACGTCGCCGGGGTCGCGGGGGTCTTGCGGCGCCACGGGCCGGTCGACGTGTGGGTCCACCCCGCCGGGCTCGGCCGCCTGCCGGAGGGGGTGAGCGGACGCCCGCTGGGCGCGGACCGACGCCTCGTCGCCGGGCCGCACTTCCTGACCGCGATCGCGACGCCGGGCCACGCCTCGGATCACCTCGCCTTCTGGCTGCCCGAGGCCCGCGCGCTGGTCGCCGGCGACCTGGTCGCCGGCCGCGGCACCACGTGGGTGGGCACGCCGGACGGCGACGTCACCGACTACCTCGCGTCCCTGGCGCGGGCGGCCGCGCTCGACCCGCGCCTCGTGGCGCCGGCGCACGGGCCCGTGCGCAGCGACGGGCGGCGGGTGCTGGACGAGGCGCGGGCGCACCGGCTCGATCGCGAGCGGGCCGTGTGGGACGGCCTCGCGGGCGGTCCCACGACGCTCGAGCGACTGCGCGAGCAGGTGTACCCGGGGCTCGACCCGGCGGCCCACGACCTGGCCGAGCGCTCGGTCCTGGCCCACCTGCGCAAGCTCATGCGCGAGACGCGCGTGATGCACCTGGGGACGGACGCCGAGGGACCCTTCGCGCGGGCGCCCGGCGCATGAGGCGCTAGGCCCCGAGGTCGTGCCCTCGGCGCTAGGCGCGAAGGGCCAGCAGCGCCCGGCGCAGGTCGCCGAGGGCGGGCGCCAGGGGGACGGCCCTGCTGGGTCCGGCCAGGTCCGCGGCCAGCACGGCGTCGGCGACGGTGACACCCGGCAGCGCCCGAGCCACCACCTCCGGGAACTTCGCCGGGTGGGCGGTGGCGAGCACGATCCAGGCGCGCGGGCGGCGATCCCCGGCCGCGCGCTCGCGCCCGCGCGCCCGCGCGCGATCGCGTGCGGCCGCCTCCAGGCCGACGGCCGTGTGCGGGCACACGACGACGCCGGTCCGCTCGTGCGTGCGGGCCATCCGGGCCAGGGTGGCGTCGTCGTCGACGCGCTCCGCGGCGAGCGGCACCGGCGGATCGTCCGGCCACAGCGCGTGGATCCGCTCGTAGTTCGAGGGGGCGCCGACGTCCATCGCGTTGGACAGCGTGGCGACCGTCGGGGGGAAGTCGAACGGCGCGCGGCGGCCCGCGAGCCGCTCGACGAGGTAGGCGTTGGCGTTGTGCGCCGCCACGAAGCGCGCCGGCGCGGCGCCCATGGCCGCCCCGAGCAGGCCCGCCGCGAGGTCGCCGAGGTTGCCGGACGGGACCACGACCACGGCCTCCGCCGGCTCGACCCCGGCGCGGGCGAGCTGGGCCAGTCCCCAAACGTGGAAGGCCGCCTGGGGCAACCAGCGCCCCAGGTTGATGCTGTTGGCGCTGGTCAGGGGCAGGTGCGCGAGCCCGGGGTCGCGGAACGCCTCCTTGACCAGGCGTTGGCAGTCGTCGAAGCTCCCCTCGACGGCGAACGCGTGGACGCCCGGTCGAACGGCCGTCAGCTGGGCGCGCTGCACGGGGCTCACGCCGTCGCGGGGGAAGAGCACGACCACCCGCAGGCCCGGCACGCCGGCCATGCCGGCCGCGACGGCGCCGCCGGTGTCGCCCGAGGTCGCGACGAGCACCAGGGCCTCGCGCCCGTGGCGGGCGAGGGCCCGGGCCCACCAGCGCCCGAGCGTGCGCGCGGCGACGTCCTTGAAGGCGCGCGTGGGGCCGTGGAAGAGCTCCAGCAGCCAGGTCTCGTCGTCCAGGCGACGCAGCGGGACCGGGAAGTCGAGCGCCGAGCGCACGTCGGCGAGCCAGCCCTGGGCCTCGTCGTCCTCGAACCAGGGGGCGAGGGTCGCCTCGGCCGCCGCCGGCAGCGTCGCGGACGCGCGCCAGCCCGCCGCGATCGACGGCACGCGATCGGGCACGTACAGGCCCCCGTCGGGCGCGAGCCCACGCAGCAGGGCCTCCTCGAACGTCGCGCCGGGACCCTGACGGTCGCGCGTGCTGACGAAGCGGGGCGCGGGCGTCATGCGAGCGGTGGGGTCGCGCTCCCCGGCGGCAGGGGCGCCGCGTCGACGGCGGACGCGACGGCATCCGCCGGCCGCGGGCCGGGCTCGCCGCGGGCCGCCTGCAGCACGTCGGCGAGGACCGCGCTGGCGGTCACGTAGGCGCCGGCGCCCGGCCCCGCGATCCACACCTCGCCGACGGGATCACCACGGTAGACGAGCGCGTTGCGGCCGTCGGCCAGGAAGGCGAGGGGTCGCTCGGCCTCGACGCTGCGCGGCTCGACGCCGACGCGCCAGCCGCCGGCGTCGTCCGGCTCGACGTACGCGACGAGCCGCACCCGGCGGCCGGCGGCGTGCTCGGCCCGGACCCCGTCGGGCGTGAGCCCGCGCACCCCGCGTACCCGCGGGACCACGTCGGCCCACGCCAGGTCGGGTGCCACCGTCATGCGGGCGAGCACGGCCACCTTGTGGGCCGCGTCCCAGCCGTCGACGTCCAGCGACGGATCGGCCTCCGCGTACCCGAGTCGCTGCGCCTCGGCCAGCGCCGACTGGAAGTCGACGCCGCGCTCCATCTCGCCGATCAGGTAGGCGCAGGTGCCGTTGAGGACGGCCTCGAGGGAGCGCATGCGCGAGCCCCGGAGGGCGCCGGTCAGCGGCCCGATGGCCGGCGTGCCGGCCATGACGGCCGCCTCGAGGCCCACCCTGCCCGCCTCGATCCAGGGTCGCCAGGTCGGCCAGGCCTCGGCCAGCGCGGCCTTGTTGGCCGTGACCAGCCGCGCCCCGCGCTCGGCGGCGCGCGCCATCAGGGCCGTGGGCCACGCGACCCCGCCGATCAGCTCGACGACGACGTCGGCCCCGTCGATCGCCTCGTCCGGGTCGGTCGTCAGGCGCGGCGGTCGGGGGCCGAGGTCGCGCGGACGCCCCGGGTCGCGGACCAAGGCGGCGGTGACGGCGAACTCGGGGTGGCGGGCGAGCAGGCGCACGAGCGCGCCGCCGACGGTGCCGGCGCCCAGGACGCCGACGCGCACGGGGGCCTCGAGGGCGCGCGACATGGCCGCGACGCTACCACGTGCCGCGCCCGCAAGGGCGCGCCCGCACGGCCGCACGGGGCCATCGCCCTGCTACACTCATGCGCTCGAGCCGTGCCGCGCCACCGGGGCGCAGGCGCCTCGGCGAGCGCAGCACCTCCCGAGGAGCACACCATGTTCGGAATCGGCATCGTCGGCCTCCCCAACGTCGGGAAGAGCACCCTGTTCAACGCCATCACCCGCGCGCGGGTCGAGGCCGCCAACTACCCCTTCGCCACCATCGACCGCAACGTCGGCGTCGTCGCGGTGCCCGATCCGCGGCTCGACGCGTTGGCGCGGGTGTTCACCAAGGGCGACCGCGTGCCGCCCATCGTCCCCACCACCGTCGAGTTCGTCGACATCGCCGGCCTGGTGGCCGGCGCGCACCGCGGCGAGGGCCTCGGGAACCAGTTCCTCGGTCACATCCGCGAGGTCGCGGCCATCGCCCACGTCGTGCGCTGCTTCGACGACCCCAACGTGGTCCACGTGGGCGGCCGCATCGACCCGATCGCCGACATCGACACGATCGAGACGGAGTTGCTCCTCGCCGACCTCGCCACGCTCGAGCGCCGAGCGGAACGCCTGCGCCGCGGGGCCAAGGGCGGGCACGGCGAGGAGGCGGAGACGCTGGCGCAGGTCGAGGCCCTGCAAGGCGCGCTCTCCTCCGGCATGCAGGCCCGGGCCACCGGGCTCGCGCGGCCCGACGACCTGAGGCTCTTGACCGACAAGCCCGTGGTCTTCGTCTGCAACGTGCCCGAGAGCGACGTGGTCGCGGGGAACGCGTACGTCGACCGGGTCCGCGAACGGGCCGCCATCGAGGGCGCGGCCGTCGTCGTCGTGTCCGCCAAGATCGAACAGGAGCTGGGTGAGCTCGAGGACGAGGAGGCCGCCGCGTTCCTCGCCGACCTCGGCCTGGCGCAGCGGGGGCTCGATCGCCTCATCGCCAAGGGGTACGAGGTGCTCGGCCTGGAGACCTTCCTGACGGCGAGCGAGAAGGAGGTCCGGGCCTGGACCGTCACCCGCGGCACCAAGGCGCCGCAGGCCGCCGGCACCATCCACAGCGACTTCGAGCGCGGGTTCATCCGCGCCGAGGTCGTCAGCTTCGACCGCCTCATCGAGGCGGGGGGCATGGCGACCGCGCGCGCCCGCGGCTGGCTGCGCACCGAGGGCAAGGACTACGTCGTCGTCGACGGCGACGTCATCCACTTCCTGTTCAACGTGTAGGTCGGCGCCGCCGCGCCACGCGCGACGGGCACGGAGCCTAGAAGACGGGCCCCACCCGGAACGTGAAGACGCCACGCGGGTTGCGGGCCGAGAAGCCGTAGTCGAAGCGCAGCGCCGGCAGCGACACCCCGCCGAAGCCGAGGTTCACCTGCACGCCCGCGCCGACGCTGCCGTACAGCGACGCCCCGGAGAGCACGGCGCCCGTGCCCTCGGGGACGTACCCGAGGTCGGCGAAGACGATGCCGATGATCGTCTCCGTGGCCACGGTGCTGAAACCGAAGTCGTAGCGGTACTCGACCGAGGAGGTGACGTAGCTGCGCGACAGGTCGAAATCCGTGTCGAGGTAGCCGCGCAGTTCGGTCGCCTCGACGGGCACGCGCCCGACGCGGAAGCGCCGGTTCGCGGGGTAGCCGTCGCCGAACTGGTGGCCGACGTTGAGGCGCACGGCGAAGACGTGGTTGCGGTCCTCGACCTCGTCCAGCACATCGGCCAGCGTGAGGTAGGTCTTCACCCCCGCCTGGACCTGCTGGTAGACGTACGGCGCCGGCTCGCCGCTAACCGGATCGCGCTGATCGCTCCCCCAACCGACCCCGAAGGAGACGTTGGCGGCGACGCCGTCGCGTGGGAACGCCTCGCTGTCGCGGTCGTCGTAGCCAAGGGCCGCCGACGCGAAGGCGCTGAGGCCCCCGGCGGGCAGCAGGTCGCGGGCCACGTCCTCCGGCAGCGCGCAGCGGGGCGCGTTGGTGACGTCGCCGGCATCGTCGAACGCGCACGCCTCGCGCGCCGGTTCGAGCCGGTAGACATCGTACGCACCGCGCGCCGCGACGACGAGGTCGGTGTTCGGCAGGACCCGGCGGCCGACCGAGAAACTGGCGCCGCTCGAGCGCACCAGGTACTCCCCAACGGGGACCCGCGTGCCCTCGCGGTCCGGCAGGCCGGGGTACGCCACCTCGACGCGGCCGTCCGAGGTCAGCGGCTGGTTGACCTGCACGCGCGAGAAGAGCGACACCGTCAGGCTCGTCGGGACCTCCTGCAGGTCGAACACGGGGACGTCCAGCCAGGGCACCGCGTAGCGGACGCTCGCCCCGACCTGCAGCCCCAGGTCGCTGGTCAACGCCTGGACCTCGGCCGACAGGTTGTGGGCCAACCCCCAGAGGTTCGACTCGGCGTAGGAGACGCTGCCAGAGAAGCCCGTATCGGTGCTGTACTGCACGCCCGGCTGGAACAGGCCGGCGGTGTTGGAGCGCAGCACCACCTCGACCGTCACCTCGCCGGGCGCCTCGGCCGGCACCAGCAGTCGGTTGACCGGGGTGACGATCCCGAGCCGCGCGAGGCGACGGAGGCCGTCGTCGAGGCGGCCCAAGTCGACGATCTCGCCCACGGCGGGCAGGTAGCGGGTGACGACGCGCTCCTCCGTGCGGCCCGGGGCCCCGTCGTACACGACCACGTAACCCGCGATGCGCAGTTCGGTGACGCGCTGCACGTAGGTCCCGTCGAGGTAGTTGTAGGCGGGCCGACCGTCGATGACGACGCCCACCTCGTCGTAGGCGGCGCGCAGCCTCCGGAAGTCCTCGTCCGCGAGCGCCGAGGTGAAGGTGTCGCCGACGCCGAGGGCGAGCAGGTCGGCGAGGAACGCGTCGTCCAGGACCGTGTTCCCCTCGATGACGACCTCGCGCACGGGACCCGCGGTGTCGGGCGCGCCGAGCGCGAAGCGCACCCGGACGGCCCCCGTCGAGGTGGCCAGCGTCTCGATCCGCACGTCGGAGGAGCGGCCACGGGCGAGGCGCCGGACGTCCTCGAGCAGCACCTCGTAGTTGAACAGGTCGCCGACCTCCAGGCTCAGGCGCGACGCGGGGACGCCGAGGGCGACGGTGTCGAACGCGGCGATGCGCAGCTCACGGAAGCGCACCGTGAGCTGGCCGTTCTCGAGGGTGCTGCGCTCGAGGTCGACCCCGCTCTGGCGCAGGCCCGCCTCCGTGTAGCGCTCGGCGACCGCGTCGACCGCCTGCCGGTAGAGACCGAAACCGAAGGTGTCCTGGCCCGCCACGCGGGCGAACAGCTGCTCGAGCTCGGCCTCGCTCAGGAGCGAGGACGACTCGAACACGACGCTCCGCAGCGGCACGCTCTCCTCGAGGAGGTACCGCAGGCGCACGGGCGTCCGCCCGCCGGGCTCGGCGGCCGTCGGCTCCTGCAGCACCTCGAGGGTGACGTCGACGTCGTACGGCACGCCCACCGAGCGGTAGATGCCCTGCAGGGTCTCGATGGCCCGCTCCGCGCGCAGGGCGTTGAGCGTGCGGCCGGGATCGAGCAGGTGTTCGGCGACGATCGCGTCGCGCAGCGTGTCCCCATCGAGGAGCGTGGTCCCGACCACCTCGACCGCCGCGACCGGCGGGTTCTCGCGCACGCGCACGATGAGCACCGGTCCCGCCCCGCGGTCCTCGAGCGTGACGCTCACCTCCTCGAACGTCCCCAACGCGTAGACGCGGTTGCGCTCCGCCTCCAGGTCGACGCGCTCGGCCTCCGTGCCCGCCCGCGCGGCCACGATCGTGCGCACGATGTCCGCGAACGTGGTGGTGCCCTCGACGCGAACCTCCAGGAGCGGTCCCTGTGCCGTGGGGAGGGCGTCCTGGGCGAATGCGGTGACGCAGAGCGACAGGGCGAGGAGAAGCAGTAGGCGAGGACTCCACATACCGCGGAGTCTACCCAAGCTCCCGTGAGAAGCCGTTCGGGGCCGTCGACACGAGGGCGCGCGGTCGTCGGAACCGGGCGACGTCGGGCGGGCGCCGGAACCCGCCTGCTACGATGCCGCCATGGCACAGCGTCACGCACCGGGGCCCCGGGCCGCCGGCGATCCGTCGAACGATCCCGCGTCGGGGCACCCGCGCCCGGACCCGTCCGGCCACGTCGGCCCGCCCGCGGTGGCGACCGCGCGCGCGGCGGCCGCCGCGCTGCGCTCCGCCCGCGGCCTGCCCCGCGACCTACGCGACGAGGGCTTCGAGTTGGCCCTCATCCTCGGCTCCGGCCTCGGCCCGCTGGCCGACGAGGTCGAGGACGCGGTCAGCGTGCCCTTCTCCGAGGTGCCGGGGATGCCGGCCTCGACCGCGCCCGGTCACGCCGGTCGCTTCGTCCTGGGCCGGCTCTCGGGACGCCGCGTCGCCCTGCTGCAGGGCCGGCTGCACGCCTACGAGGGCTACCCCGCCAGCACCTGCGCCTTCCCCGTCCGGGTGCTGCACGCGCTCGGGGCGGAACGGCTCGTCGTGACGAACGCCTGCGGCGGCCTCGATCCGCACTGGCGCGCGGGCGACCTCATGCTGCAGCTCGACTTCATCAACCACACCTTCGACCACGCCCTCACCGGCCCCGCGGACGGCGTGGGGCCGCGCTTCCCGGTCACCTTCGACGCCTACGACGAGGCCTACCTCGAGTCCGCGCGGGCGGCCGCCCGACGGCTCGACCTGCGGCTCCGCGAGGGCGTGTACCTCGCCATCGCCGGGCCGGCGTACGCGACGCGGGCGGAGCTGCGCGCGTTCCGGGCGTGGGGTGCCGACGCGATCGGCATGTCGACCGTCCACGAGGTCACGATGGCCAGGTCGCTCGGGATGCGCGTCCTGGGCCTCTCGGTCGTCACCGACATGGCCCTGCCGGACGGCAGCGCGCACGCGACCGGCGACGAGGTGCTGCGCGTGGCGAACCTCGCCGGCGAACGCTTCCGGGCGCTCGTGCGGGCGCTGCTCCCCGAGCTGTAGGCATGCTGGCCGACGTCCGCGAACGCATCGCACGCGCCTGCGCGCGGGCCGGTCGCGATCCCGGCGAGGTGCGGCTGGTCGCCGTCACCAAGGGGCACGACGCCGAGGCGGTGCGCGCGGCGGTGCTCGACCACGGGCACCGCGTGCTGGGCGAGAGCCGCGTGCAGGAGTGGCGGGCCAAGGCCGAGGCGCTCGGCCCCGACGTCGAGTGGCACCTCGTGGGCCACCTGCAGACGAACAAGGTCCGCTACTGCAGGGGCTTCGCGCTCCTCCACGGCGTCGACTCGGCCCGCCTCGTCGACGCGCTCGAGGCGGACGGGGCGCGGCACGATCACGTCTTCCCCGTCCTGCTGCAGGTCAACGTCGCCGGCGAGCGGTCCAAGCACGGGGTCGACCGCGCCGGCCTCGCCGACCTCGCCGCCCGCGTGCGCGACGCGCCGCACGTGCGGCTCGAGGGACTCATGACGATGGCGCCGTACGACCCCGATCCCGAGCGCGCCCGACCCGTGTTCCGCGCCCTGCGTGGTCTGGCCGAGCGGCACGCCGACGGCAGGACGTCGATGGGCATGAGCGGCGACTTCGAGGTCGCGATCGAGGAGGGTGCCACCTGGATCCGGGTCGGCAGCGCCCTCTTCGCAACGAAACCGGCGGACGAGCGGGGCGCGGTGGAGGTGGACGGATGACCCTGACGCCGCTCGACATCGAGCACGCGACCTTCGAGCGGGCGCTCTTTGGCTACCGCGCGGGCGCCGTTCGGGCGCTGCTGGAGCGGGTGGCCGCCGAGCGCGAGCGCAGCCTGCGGGAGATCCGCCACCTGCGCGACGAGATCGCCGAGCGCGACGAGGAGATCGCCCAACTGCGGGAGGCGGAGGCGGAGCTCCAGCGCGCCGTCATCGCGGCCGAGCGAATCGCGACGGAGATGAAGGAGAACGCCCGCGAGGCGGCGCGCCTCATCGAGGCCGAGGCGCGGGCGCAGGCGGACGCCATCCGGCGGCAGGCGGACGCCGAGGTGGCGGCGGCGCACGCGGAACTCGCCCGGCTCGAGCACTCGCAGGCGATCGTGCGGGAGCAGCTCCGCGGGCAGTTGACCGGCTTCCTGCGCGCGCTCGACCCCGCCGAGGTCCCGGGGCATGCGGCGCAGGGCGGCCACGGAGCGACCCGCCGCGACGCCCGCGCCGACGACGCGTGGGCGATCGGCGAGGAGGACCTGCCGGGCTAGCCGCCGCCGTTCTCGGGGCCGTCCGACCCCGCACCCGCGGGCTCGGCGCCCGACGGGCCGCCCGCCGGATGCGTCCGCAGGGCGGCCTCCAGCGTGGTCCACGCCAGCGCCGCGCACTTGACGCGGGCCGGCAGCCGACGGACCCCCTCGAGGACCGCGAGCTCGCCCAGGTCGGGGTGCAGCCCCTCGCCGTGGATCATCGCCTTGACGTGCCGGATCAGCGCCTCGACCTCCGCGCGGCTACGGCCCTCGATCGCCTCCGCCATCAGCGACGCCGACGCCTGCGAGATGGCACAGCCCTTGCCCTCGTAGCGGACCGCCGTCACGGCGCCGTCGGCGAGCCGCAGGGTCAGCAGCAACTCGTCGCCGCACGACGGGTTGACGCCCTCCTGCCGGGCGTCGGCCGGGTCGAGGACCCCGCGGTGCCGGGTGCGACGGGCGTGCTCGAGGATGGCCGCCTGGTACATCTGGGCGAGCGCGGTCACCGCGCCACCGTCAGCGGCGCGAAGAACGCGCGGGAGCGGGCGACGGCGTCGACGAAGGCGTCGACCTCCGCCTCGGTCGTGTAGAGCCAGAAGCTCGCGCGCGCCGTGGCGTCGACGCCGAGCGCGCGCATGAGCGGCTGCGCGCAGTGGTGGCCCGCGCGGACGGCGATCCCCTCCGCGTCGAGGAAGCTCGCGACGTCGTGCGGGTGCACGCCGTCGACGTTGAACGGGACGATGCCGCCGCGATCGGGGCCCTCCGGTCCGTAGGTCGTGACGCCGTCCAGCTCGGCCAGCCGCGCCAGCGCGTACCGGGCCAGGGCGCGGTCGTGGTCCCAGATCGCCTCGAGGCCGACGGCGTCCAGGTAGTCGAGCGCCGCCGCCAGGCCGATCGCCTCGGCGATCGCCGGCGTGCCGGCCTCGAAGCGCATGGGGATGTCCGCGTAGCTGCTGTGGTCGACCTCCACGCGCCGGATCATCTCGCCGCCGCCGAGGAACGGGGGCAGCGTCTCCAGCAGCTCGGGGCGCATCCACAGGGCCCCGATGCCGGTCGGCCCGCCGACCTTGTGGCCCGAGAAGGCGTACGCGTCCGCCCCCAGCGCGGCGACGTCGATCGGCACGTGCGGTGCGGCCTGGGCGCCGTCGACGACGAACAGGGCGCCCACCGCGTGGGCGGCGTCCGCCACGGCCCGCAGCGGCTGCAGGTTCCCGAGGACGTTGGAGACGTGGTAGGTCGCGACGATCCTGGTGCGCTCGCCGATCGCCGCCGCGAGCGCGTCGTGATCGACCCGGGCGTCGCCGCCGAGCGGCACGCCGCGCACGGTCACGCCGCGCTCGGCCGCGAGCAGGTGCCAGGGCACCAGGTTGGCATGGTGCTCCGCGACGGTGACGACGATCTCGTCCCCCTCGCGCAGACGGTGACGACCGTAGGCGTGGGCGACGAGGTTGATCGCCTCGGTGGCGTTGCGGGTGAACACGACGCCCCGCGGGTCGTCGGCCCGGAGGAAGCGGGCCACCCGGGCGCGCGCGCCCTCGTACATCTCGGTGGCCTCCGCCGAGAGCGTGTGGGCACCGCGGTGCACGTTGGCGTGGTGGCGCCGCCGGTAGCGGTCGACGGCCTCGAGCACCTGACGCGGCGCCTGCGCCGAGGCGGCGCTGTCGAGGTAGACCAGGGGACGATCGTTGACGCGCCGCTCGAGGATCGGGAAGTCGCGTCGCAGCAGGGCAACGTCATGGTCGGTCATGCCGCAATCTAGCACGTGGTCGGAACCGTTCCGAGTTGCGCCCGACGCGGTGCGGCCGCCCGGGTCCACGCCGCCCCGGCGGCCCGGACCCCAGCGGGTAGACTCGCCGGGTGCGCGTCCGCGCCCTGAGGCAACTCCACTTCCGCAACCTGACGACCGCCGACGTCCGCCTGCCCGACGGCGTCACCTGCGTCGTCGGGCGCAACGCCGCCGGCAAGTCGAACCTCGTCGACGCCGTCTACCTCGGCTGCACCGCGTCGCTGCCGAGCGGCACGGTGGCGCAGACGCTGCGCTTCGGCGAGAGCGAGGGCTTCGTGGGCGTGGCGCTGCAGGTCGGCGACGAGCGGCACACCGTGGAGGTCGGGCTGAGCGTGGGCCGCAAGTCGGTGCGGCTCGACGGCCAGGCCGTGCGCTCGGCCGACGTCGCCCGGCTCGGGGGGGCGGTGCGCATCGCGCCCGAGGACGCCGACCTCGTGCACGGCCCGCCCGCCCTGCGGCGCGGCTTCCTCGACGACCTGCTCGCCCGGCTGTCGCTGCGCTACGCGCTGATGCTGCGCGGGTATCATCGCGTCGTGGAGCAGCGGAACGCCGTCCTGAAGCGTTCCGGCGCCGACGCCACGCTGCCGGTCTGGGACGCCCGCTTCGCCGAGCTCGGGGACGAGATCGACGCGCTGCGGCGGCGGGCGTTGACGCGGCTCGCGCCGATCGCGGGCCAGGCGTACGCGGACGTCGCCGGCGACGGCAAGCGGCTGTCCCTGACCCTGCGACGGTCGGCCGGCGGCGCGGCGCTGCTCGAGGCGCTGGCGGCGACCCGCGACGAGGAACGCGCCCGCGCCGCGACCGTGGTGGGCCCTCACCGCGACGACCTCGAGTTGGCACTCGACGACCACGACGTGCGCGCCTACGGCTCGCGCGGCGAGGCGCGCACCGCCGCCCTCGCCCTGCGGGTCGCGGAGTTCGCCCTGCTCGAGGAGCGTCACGGGACGCCGCCCGTGCTGCTGATCGACGACGTCTCGGCGGAACTCGACGTCGACCGGCGCGCCTACCTCATGGCCCTCGCGCGGCGCACGCCTCAGGCGCTGGTCACCGGCACGGAACCCCCGCCCGACGCCGACCGGGTGTGGCACGTCGCGGGCGGACGCCTCGAGGTCGACGATGCGTGAACGCCACGTGACGGCCTGGCTCGACGCCGCGATGCGCCGCGGCGGCTGGGTGCGCGGGGTGCGGCGCGCCGAGGCGGTCCTCGCCTGGCCGCGGATCGTCGGCGGCGACGTCGCGCGTTTCGCCACCGCGGTCGCCTTCCAGAACGGCACGCTGATCGTCGAGGTGGCGGACGCGGAGACGGCGATGCACCTGGGCCTGCAGCGGCACCGCATCCTGGAGGCCTACCGCCGCCGCCTGCCGGAACCGGCCGTGCGCGACCTGCGCTTCCGCGTCGGGCGCGTCGCGCCGGCCGAGGACCCGGCCCCGCCGCCCGCGCCGGCGCCGGATCCCGCCGAGCTGCGCCAGCTGGAGCAGGCGGCGCTGGGGTTGCCCGACGAGCTGGTGCCCGCCGCCGCCGCGACCGGCCGCGCCCTGGCCACCCTGCGGGCGCGCCGCCGGGCGGCCGGCTGGCGCCCCTGCGGCATCTGCGGGGGTCTGACCGAGCCCGATGCGGCGGCGGACGACGCGCCGCGCTGCGCCACCTGCCGACGGCAGGCGACGCTGCCCAAGGTGACCGACGCGGCCGCGCGGCTGGCGGTCGCGCCCCTGGCCGACACCCCGGCGCTGACCGACGACGAGCGGCGGGTCGCCCTGTGGCTCGCCCGCGGGCGGGTTCGGGCCCTCATCCAGGACCTGCTGCCCCGCGCCCTCGCCGACACGACCCACCTCGGCGCCCTCGAGGCCGCCGTCCGCTGCGCCGTCGCGCTCAACCGCGGCGCCTCATCCGATCCGGGCCGCGACCCGGCCGCGGGGGCCCCGGCGCCCGCGTTCACGGCATCCATCGATCTCGACGACGTCGATCCCGAACGCGACGGCGTCGACCCGCGCGCCCTGCGCGCCCTCGGCCGGCTCCGCCGCCGGTCCCCGGAGGTCCCATGACCCGCCCCGTCGTCCTCGTCGTCCTCGACGGCTTCGGCCTCGCCGAACCCGGCCCCGGCAACGCCGTCGCCGCCGCGCACACCCCGGTCTTCGACCGCATCTGGTCCGTCGACCCCCACACCACGCTCGAGGCGTCGGGACCCGCGGTCGGCCTCCCGCCCGGTCAGATGGGCAACAGCGAGGTCGGCCACCTCAACCTCGGGGCGGGTCGGGTCGTCCCCCAGTCGCTCTCCTTCGTCCAGGACCGCATCGACGACGGCAGCCTGGCGCGCAACCCGGTCCTGACCGAGCTCTGCGCCGCCGTCGCCACCGGCGGCGGCGCCG
>Ga0272443_10003787_pt1 | contig 17370 bp, 13 predicted proteins | sample SSMAcet12_FD_193581 | JGI IMG/M metagenome (GOLD analysis project Ga0272443, IMG submission 193581) | Marine sediment archaeal communities from Little Sippewissett salt marsh, Falmouth, MA, United States - SSM-Acet-12 | ecosystem: Environmental > Aquatic > Marine > Wetlands > Sediment ... | reverse complement strand
AGTCTGCATATATTTATTTTTTCCTACAAAACAGAAAAATCCCTTGAAGTGTCTGAGAAAGTGTCGTATAAAATAATATGTTTAAATCATTTCTGGACATGCAGTTATTTTTATAAATATTTCAACCCATTCACTTTCCCTCCACCTTGGAGGTGTTTCATGGAATGTCCTCTCAAAATATGCCCGTCTTGCTCCTGACAAAAAACACATTTCGTCAGGAGCATAAACTGATGTTCTCTTTAGTCTTAAAATGCCTCTCTTCTTCACAATACTCGACTGTTGAACGATCACTCGACTACTAACTCCGCCTGTTTCCATGTCCGATAGCTTGTCTCAAATATTGCTTTAGATATTCGCAGGATTGCTTCTTAAAAATTCAGGTCAATTGAAGTTTCCGATGCGAAGCCTTCAAAGGGACGGGAGTATATTTTTTGGAAGTTTCGGGGTAATTCCGCCATATCAATTTTTAATCATCTGCCTGGTTAAATGAATGCTCGTAGAACCCGGGACCTTCCAATACCCCGGGTCGAGAGGTTACTCGAACAAACTGGTTCACGGGAGGAAAAGACTATGAAAAAAGCCCTCGTTTGTCTGAATGCGCTTGCCTTGGTCGCCTCATTTAATGCATCTTCCCTTGCTGGAGAATGGGCGTTTTACGGAAGTGCGAGAATGCTCACCCAGTGGGAAGAAGTGGATGAGGCGCGAACAGATACAGGCTTTGACGATTCGGATCTAACCTGGTGGTTGCAAAGTAATAGCCGCATTGGTGCCAGAGTAAAGGCGGGGGACATCGACGCCCGCTTCGAATACGGCTTTAGCCGAACTTCCGCAGTTAAAAGAAAAAATAGAAAAAATTTGGGCATAATCCAGGGGGTAGCTTATCTAACGCCCTGATATATCAATGGGGCGATTTAAAGATCTATTTGAAAGCCAATGTAGTGCCGACCTACCCTATTGACTTGATTTGAGGAGGCGGCATAATTGTGGCATGTATATTAGGAAAAAGACGCGTGTCAAAGATGGCAAATGTCACGATTACTGGGCACTTGTTGAGTCATATAGAACTGAGAGGGGGCCCCGCCAACGTACCGTTGCCTGGTTAGGTGAGCTGGATAGGGCTGGTAGACTGGGGATAGCCAGTGCAGCGGAGGGAAAGCGTGGTCTTCAGAATCATCTGTTCAAGAAAGATCCTGAACCTGAATGGGTGGAAATAAACGCCAAGGCGGTTAGAGTTGAAAACATAAAAGACTTTGGAGGACCATGGTTATGCTTAGAGCTTATCAGCCGGCTCCATTTAGATGAGTTTTTCACAAAGCACTTACCCAAAGGTCGAGAACATATTGCATGGTCTAAAATGGCGTTGGTTTTAGTGATTTGTCGATTATGTCGTCCTTCGAGTGAACTTCATATAGCTGAGCATCTATTTGAAGAAACGGCATTAGCTGATCTTCTGGGAATCCCGTCAAAGTTGATAAATGAGGATCGGTTATACCGTGCGCTGGATAAGATCTTACCGCACAAGGAGGCACTTGAAGAACACCTGAAAGAACGTGCCGGAAGTCTGTTTGATCTGGACTATGAGTTATTTTTGTATGATGTGACAAGCACCTATTTTGAAGGAGAGGCCTTAGCCAATCCATTGGCCCAGCGGGGGTACTCCCGTGATCACCGTAGTGATTGCAAGCAAGTGTGTCTGGGATTGGTTGTTACAAGGGATGGATTTCCTTTAGGCTATGAGGTTTTTGCGGGGAATCGTAGTGATGTGACCACAGTGGAAGAAATCGTTGAAGTCATGGAAAGTCGGTATGGCAAAGCGAACCGGATATGGGTGATGGACCGTGGAATGGCCAGTAGTGGGAATTTTGAGTTTTTAAACGAGGAGGGTCGTCAGTATATTGTTGGGGCCAACCGTAAGCAACTTAAGAAGTATGAAGCTGAGTTATTAAAGAAAGATTGGCAAACAGTTCATTCGGGCCTGGAAGTCAAGCGTGTGGATAGTCCTGATGGCCAAGAGATTTTTATCCTATGCAGAAGCCGGGATCGTGCGGAAAAGGAGAGAGCTATACATGAGCGTTTTGAGCAGCGGATTGAGCAAAGCTTGCTTCGAATGGCCAATGGTTGTGAAAAGCGGCGATATCAGGTGAAAGTAATAGAACGTCGAGTGGGGAAATTACTTGGCAGGAATAGTCGTGCTGCGGGGCTCTTTGATATTCAAGTGGAGAAGGGATCAAAGGGTGGCGCGATGGTGTCATGGACAAAAAGAGATGATTGGAGAGATTGGTCCCGATTAAGCGAAGGGTGCTATATGTTGCGAAGCAATATCCGAGACTGGTCTCCTGAAGATTTATGGAAAGCTTACATTCAATTAACTGAGGCGGAAGATGCCTTTAGGATTCAAAAAAATGATTTGCAGATCAGACCCATATGGCATCAAAAGGAGGACCGTGTTTTATCGCACATCTTAGTGTGTTTTTTATCCTATGTTTTGTGGAAGACTCTTGGGGGTCTATGCCGTCAGGCAGGCTTGGGGGATGAACCCAGAAAAGTTTTTCATGAATTATCTCAAATCAAGTTAACAGATGTTGTCTTACCTACCCGCAACGGAAAAGAGATCAGATTAAGATGTGTAGAAAGCCCTACAAAGCATCAGCTAATACTACTTCAACACCTTAAACTGAATTTACCAAAAAGATTTTTAAATCGTAATTTGTAGTGCCGACTTTTTAAGTCGAATCAAGTAATATCAATAGGTTAGGATAATTATACCCCTCTAACTGCGGAACTTGGGCTAGATTTAAGTGCTTCTTTGGCAAGGGTAATTCAGGAAAGCCAAGAAACCTTTCTAAATTGTAATTTTCTTGAAAGACTCATGAAAGATTAAGGGCTTAATATTAAGGACAATTGAATGGAACGCTCTAGGCTGAGAGATCAAATGAAAAGAGGTGATGCATTGTTTGGGAGAATAGAGAGAAATTACACAGGCTGGACTTTCATGAAAGTATGTATAGAGAAGGTGAACGTTAGTATCTGAAATTATTTAATTTGAAAGGAGAACTTAAAGATGAAACCTTATAGTAAAAAAACACTGAGATTAGTTGAATGTTTGTTTTTAATCGGACTCGTAACATTTTTACTCATAAGCCAGGTTGCCTTGGCGGCATCGCCCGGGATCGAAAAGAAGGCGCCGGCATCTTTTGCTGACCTTGCCGATGCAGTCAAACATTCGGTTGTGAATATCTCCACGACACAGGTGGTGAAGGGATCGCCGCTTCAGCCTTTTGTCGGACCCAATGCTCCATTTGGGAAGTTTTTTGGAGATGACTTCTTCAAACACTTTTTTGGGGATATGCCTAAGGGAGGAATGAAAACCCACGCCCTGGGCTCCGGATTCGTCATCAGCGAAGACGGTCTGATCCTTACGAATAACCATGTGGTTGAAAAAGCAACTGAAATCAAGGTAAAGCTTGAAAGCGGTAGGGAAGGTAAAGAATATGATGCCAAGGCGATCGGCCGGGATCCCAAAACAGACCTGGCCTTGATCCGGATTAACCCGGATGCCGATTTTCCCAAACCGGCCCAACTGGGCGATTCTGATGCCATTCGAGTTGGAGACTGGGTGATGGCGGTAGGAAACCCTTTTGGACTGGGGCAGACTGTTACCACTGGTATTATCAGTGCGAAGGGTCGCATTATCGGAGCCGGACCCTATGACGACTTTCTCCAGACCGATACAGCCATCAATCCGGGCAATAGCGGTGGTCCTCTTTTCAACATGAAGGGCGAAGTGATCGGCATTAATACCGCTATTATTGCCCAGGGTCAGAATATCGGATTTACCATTCCCATCAACCTGGCAAAAGAACTGCTTCCGCAGCTCAAAGCCGGCAAGATCATCCGTGGTTGGCTTGGTGTGATGATCCAGGATGTCACGCCTGATTTGGCCAAATCTTTTGGTCTCAAGGAAGCAAAAGGCGTCTTGATCTCGGATGTAACCGAAGGCAGCCCGGCTGCAAAGGCAGGACTGAAACGTGGTGATGTTGTCAAGGAATTTGATGGACATGAAGTGGAAAATGCCCATACGTTGTCGCGTCTTGTAGCGGCGACCCAGCCCAATAGCACAACCAAGGTTGATGTCATCCGGGATGGAAAGGAAAAAACCATCGAAGTAACAATCGGCACCATGCCTCAAAAAATGGAAGGCCAATTGCCGGAAACAGCAACAGCCTGGGGCTTGTCTGTGCAGGATATCACGCCTGAACTGGCCCAACAGCTTGGATTGAATCCAGACGAACAGGGTGTGGTAATCTCCGGCGTGTCTCCCGGGAGTCCGGCGGAAGAAGCAGGGTTGAGCACAGGCGATGTGGTCAAAGAAGTGAACCGTCAGGAAATCCACAATCTTAATGATTACAACCAGGCTATAGAGAAGGCCAAGCAAGATAAAAGCTTGCTGCTTGCAATCAAACGGGGCGGTAGCACTCACTTCGTGGTTCTTAAATCAGTCTCCAAAGGCTAAAGGCCGGAGCAATGAAAAAGGCGTACAGTAAAAGGCCACACCGCAGACGGAAGCCCGTAGAAATCGTTCTGCGGTGGGCCACTGTCAAAGAGCCGCTAACAGATGTTCAAAGAAGAAATAAAATAACGTGATATTTCAATTAATGACTTAAAGAAACTTCCATGTAAATTTGCAAATGAGGAGGAAATCAATGAACGACGACATCAAACGTATTCTTGTAGTGAGCCGAATGACCAAATACTGCCAAAAAGCTGTCCATTATGGGGTTTCATTAGCCCGAAAATACGGCGCCGAGCTTTATGTTATCCATGTGATTCATAATCCTTTCGGATATGAGGGATGGAACCTGCCGATAACATCTCTAAAAAAGGACTACCAGAGAATTCAACAGGAAGCCAAAGATGACCTGGATAGGCTCATAGATTCTGAGAAAGCGAACGGGATGGCTGTAAAAGAACTCATTAGAGGGGGAGAGCCCACCAAGGAAGTTTTAAAAGTTATCAAAGAAGAAAACATAGATCTTTTGATCCTGCTTGCCCATGAAGAGGGCCGTCTGGAGCACTTTCTTTTTGGGCGCAGTAATGAAGCGCTCATTCGGAGGATGCCGTGTTCAATCCTCATGGTGAAAAAGGAGCCTGAACCCGTCCCAGATTGGAGTGAGCATGAGTACGATACATACAATGAGTGGGACTAGCCACTGAATGGCTAAAAGATTTGGATATGTCTAATGCTAAACCTGATTTTGTAGGCTGATAAACCCTATAGACATGCTGCTTTTGTATTCTTGAAGCAGCTCAATGAAAGGAGAAACTATTATGAAGAAAAATAGTATGAGGACAATCTCAATCATTTTGGCAATGGTATTTACGATCCTTTTGGGTGTGCTGGGGGATACGCAGTCATTCGCTGCTGATAAAGTAGCGGATCATAACATCACGTACTGGGTAAAGAATGCGCTTCGACACGATGAACGCATAGGAGCTTCCAAGATAACCGTGAGGAGCCAGGAAGGAATCGTTACTCTGTCAGGCAAGGTCAAAAACCTGGCCGCAAAACGGTATGCAGCCCTGGAAGCGAAAAAAATCAATGGCGTCCTGAGCGTGATAAACAAAATTGAGGTCAAGCCGAGCTACCGCCGGGATATGGACATCACTCATGATGTCCGGCGCCGCATTCTCAACAGCGCGGTAATCGAATCCCAAGGGATTCATGTGACCTGTATGGATGGCAAGGTCACCCTCTCAGGCAAGGTGGCCACCTGGAGCGAGGCTCAAGAAGCCCGCCTGCTTGCCAGCGAGGTTCGCGGCGTGAAAGATGTGAAGAATGGCCTTTGGGCCGAACACAAGGGCAAGCGTAATGATCAGGAAATTAAAAATGATGCTGTGGCAGCGATAGAAAGCGATGTGTATCTCAGCTGGCTGCCCATTACTGTCTCAGTTAAAGATGGCATCGTCACCCTTGAGGGCTCGGTTGGCAGTGCTTACGAAAGAGACCGGGCGAGCAGCGACCTTTTCTGGATATCTCATGTAAAGGGCGTCAAGAACAACCTCAAGGTAGAGTGGTGGGAGAATAGAGGTGTTCGCAAGAAGACTCCGGCGCCTTCGGATGATGCCTTGAAAAAGGCCGTCCAAAACACATTGAATCGGGACAGCCGCGTGGACAAATTGGACATCTCTATCAAAGCATCCTATGGTCACGTTACCCTGGATGGCTCTGTCCCCTATCGATATCAGAAGCGTGTTGCCGGGCAGGATGTCCGCGATGTTGTTGGCGTAGGTTGGGTAACGAACAATCTGTTCGTTCGTGCAGATCTACGCGAGGACTGGGCAATTCGTGACGATGTAGAGTTTAATCTTAACACGGACTATAGTTTAAATGGATTCGATATTGGCGTGAAGGTGAAGAATGCTGTTGTCACGCTTTCCGGCGCTACCCATACCTGGCATGAGAAGCTGCATGCCGAGGATATTGCCTCCCATGTGCGTGGGGTAAAAAGGGTCATCAATACTATTAAAGTGGATTGGGAGCGCCGATACTCAGATGCCGCGCTGACCAAGGAGGTCAAGAGCCGTCTCAAATGGAACTGGACCACCCACCCGGTGTATGACAAGATTGGCGTGACCGTAAAGAACGGCGTGGCCATACTGGACGGCGAAGTGGACAAATGGTCCGAGCGACGTGAGGCCGGGCATGTTGCCCTACATACCGAAGGTGTCTGGACAGTGGACAATCGACTGACCGTCCATGGCTACGATTACCCATGGGAAGAGTGGCATACCAAGGGACCGTATTCCTATGACCCGTTGTACAATCCTTACGACAATTACAACTACGATTCACTCTGGTGGTAGGACCAGATATTGTTGGGTACATGGGTTAAAGCCTTCATTGCTGCATAGAGATAAGTCCAGATGAGGAGGTGATTTCTTGACTCTAAGGTCACCTTCTTGTACAAGAAGGCCCTTCTGAAAAATCGAATAATCGCCCCTTGATGCCAAAGATACCAGACGGAACGGAGACAAGATTATGGAAACTCAACTCAAGCTTATCAGCAGTGACGAGGCTCAGGGGTCGAGCCCGGAGCAACTCTTAAAGGACTTAAATGCCAGCCCTAAGGGTCTCTCCAGCGAGGTGGCTAAACAGCGTCTTGAGCAATACGGCCCCAATGCCCTAGAGGAAAAAAAGGGCCACCCCTTGCTCAAGTTTGTGGGCTACTTCTGGGGGCCGATACCCTGGATGATCGAGGTCGCTGCCGTGCTCTCGGGCGCTGTACAGCACTGGGCCGATTTCACCATCATCCTGGCCCTTTTGGTTTTTAACGCGGTTGTGGGTTTCTGGCAGGAATACCAAGCTGGCAACGCGGTCGAGGCGCTCAAGAAGAAACTGGCCCTCAAGTGTCGGGCGCTGAGAGACAGTCAGTGGCAGGAAATCGATCCCAAAAAGCTGGTGCCGGGTGATATTATCCGCTTACGCCTGGGAGACATCATCCCAGCCGATGTCAAACTCATCCAAGGTGACTACCTGAACGTGGATCAGTCCGCCCTCACCGGTGAATCGTTGCCCGTCAGCAAGGAGATCGGGGACATCGCCTATTCCGGTTCAGTGGCCAAGCAGGGGGAGATGGTTGCCTTGGTCACAGGAACAGGCAACAATACCTATTTTGGCAAGACCGCAAAGCTGGTCGCCAGAGCTAGACCGGTATCCCATTTTCAGAAGGCGGTGCTGCAGATTGGCGATTACTTAATTTATATTAGTCTTGGACTGGTCGCGCTGCTCATCCTGGTGCAGCTTTTTCGCGGGACCCCCCTGCTCGAGCTTGTTCAGTTTGCTCTAATCCTCACCGTGGCGTCCATCCCGGTAGCCATGCCGGCGGTTCTTTCAGTCACCATGGCTGCGGGCGCTCTGGCCCTTTCCAAGCTGAAGGCCATCGTCTCGCGCCTTGAATCCATCGAGGAAATGGCGGGTATGGACATCCTCTGCTCCGATAAAACCGGAACCCTGACCCAGAACAAGCTAACGCTGGGCGACCCAGTGATTTTTGGGTCTGGAAATGAGCAGGAGCTCATCCTAGCGGCAGCCCTTGCTTCGAAGGCCGAGGATCAGGATGCCATTGACATGGCGGTGATCGGCGGTCTTCAGGATCCGAGCGTGCTCAAGGGGTACCAGCAGGTCAAATTTATTCCTTTCGACCCGGTGAGCAAACGCACCGAGGCCACCGTGAAGTACAGCAACGCCCAGACCTTGAAGGTCACCAAAGGCGCACCTCAGGTGATTCTCGGATTGGCTCAGGTGGACAAAGAGACCAAGGACAAAATTGACCAAACCATCAACGATTTTGCTGCTAAAGGCTATCGCACTCTGGGGGTAGCTCGGGCCGAGGGCAGCGGTTCCTGGAAGTTTTTGGGCATACTACCCCTCTATGATCCGCCGCGCGATGACGCAGCGGAGACGATTTGCCAGGCGCAAGCTCATGGTATTGAAGTAAAAATGGTGACTGGAGACAACCTTGCCATCGGTCGTGAAATTTCTGGGGAGCTGGGCCTAGGGACAAACATTCATGCTGCGGAAAAGTTGCTAAAAACGACCGTGGAAATGGGACAGATGGCCAACGAAACAGCGGAGAAGGTCGAAGAAACCGACGGGTTTGCACAGGTGTTCCCTGAACACAAGTATGGCATTGTTAAGGCGTTGCAAGATCGTGGCCACATTGTCGGCATGACAGGCGATGGGGTGAACGACGCCCCCGCATTGAAGCAGGCTGATGTGGGCATCGCTGTAAGTGGGGCTACAGACGCGGCCCGCGCAGCAGCAGCCCTGGTACTCACTGCCCCAGGGCTATCGGTGATTATCAATGCGGTAGAGGAGGCGCGCAGGATCTTCGAGCGGATGAACAGTTACGCGATCTACCGCATTACGGAAACGATTCGCATCATGATCTTCGTGGTACTTGCGATGATCGTCTTCAATTTCTACCCTATCACCGCTATTATGATCATCCTGCTGGCCTTCCTCAATGACGTGCCTATCATGACCATCGCTTTCGACAGGACTTGGCTCGATCCAAAACCTGCCCGCTGGAACATGCATCAGGTAATTATTGTTTCCACTGTAATGGGCTTAACCGGGGTTGCCGGTAGCTTCCTAATGCTTTATCTAGCCCTTGACTGGCTACACCTAACCATCTCACAGGTCCAGACCTACATCTTCCTGAAAATGGCCGTTGCCGGACACTTGACGTTGTTTGTTGCCCGCAGTAAGGGGTTTTACCTAGGTAAACCCTATCCAGCGCCAGTGATGGTCTGGTCGGCAATAGGTACCAAGCTCCTGGGGACCGTTTTGGCTGCCTATGGGTTTGGTCTCATCACACCGATCAGTTGGCCGGAAATCGCTTTGGTCTGGGGCTATTCCATCACCTGGTCCTTCGTCACCGACTTAACCAAGATAGGGGTTTATCGACATTTTGGTTTGCAGACACGGCGTCATCAGACGTTTCTCAGATCAGCGCGACAGCATATTACTCCGCATGCAGCTTGCACCACAAGGGAACATTCGGCGCACCATGAGCTCCCCCGCTGAACACCACGACGAACATGGGGAAGGTTTTGGTGGAAAAACATCTACGATGACGTCTGATTTTTTAGCCATGTCAGAGACAAATTGATTAGAACATATTTGAAGGGGCTAACGTCTGAAAGGTGAAAGCTAAAAATAGCTTGGAAAAACGATACGACACTATAACAAGGTAGCGTCAATTCAAAACCATCGCTGGGAAGCTGGCAGCGACATGTTAGTTTAGCAAACACTCTCCAGAATCTATCAGTTGTCTTTAGTGAAAGACTTCTGGGAAAACCAGAGGATAAGGGGCCTCTTGAATAAACTGATGAGAGGACTGTGGTAGTTGGAATTCATAAATAAGAAAATAAGGTTCCTTGAACGAATGTGGCTTTTGATTTTGGTGACCATATTTCTCCTCATCGTCTTTACACCTTACATTATCCAGTCAGACTTTACATTAGTTGAGGAGCAACTTGTCGAGGTTGCTACTATCATTTTACTATTTATTGTTGGGTATGCTGTGCTATTTTTGTATCGAAAAGAAGTGGCAAGAAATAATTATAAATTTAATAGGTTGAAGAATGAAAAAGGTAATTTAGAGAATCGGCTTACGGAGGCTTTTAAGTATATCGGGGCCGTAAATATACAGATACAGGAGATCAAAGCTGTTTTCTCAGAAATACGAAAGTTCCCCGAAAATAAGAAAGATTTTGGTCATATTCTGCAGTACCTGGCAGGCAGGACCCTCAATATGGTAAACTATGAGTGGATGCTCTTTAGAATAATTAACACTAAGAACCTGGATACCCTGGGGGAACACATTGAAACACGAGGGAATTTAGTCCACCCCAAGTATAAAATCAGCAACAAGGACCTCGTATCAAACAAAAAATCAACGGAGTCTACTTTCGTGAGTTCGGGACATGAAAATTTTTATATAAAGACATTCTGTATCATCCCAAAGGCAGAGCTTTCCGGCGAAAACGAGATATTTATTAGGGCTGTCGTGAATCAGCTCGAAATGCTTTTCCTTATTTTCAATTCGATATATTATAAAAACACTAACATCAAAAAGAGGGACCTGGCAACACCGTGATTCTTCTGCCAAAGCCTAAAGTATGAAATGTGCTTTGATTCAAGCACAAGTGGGAAGCGAGATTAGAAGAGCCCCAGAAATAACAGAGCATGGATGGATGTATTTGAAAGCCTTTCATTTAAAAAAAGTAGGTATGTGCAGACGACTTTGGATGTAGCATTTTTCACTAAGCAGGCACCGTTGCTCGCCGTCGGTCATCTCACGGCAGACAAGAAAAATACCAATGTCGAGCCGTAAGAAAATTGAAAAACTTGCAAGAATACTTAAAGGCTTTCGGCTGATCCCGTCTACGGCGCCTCTATACGTTCTGGTAAGTCAGCCTGTCAAGAGTCATTTTTCGGTATGTAGCTCATAGGAATCCCCATAAAAAATTATGCAACGTTGGGGTGTACAGAGCGTATCCAACGGATATAATCTCATTTTATTTTTGGGTATCTTCCTTGTTTTACTTGGGGCCGGTGCAGGTCTTTTGGCTACATATCGATTTCTCAAAACGGAAAAAGAAATCATGGAAGACACTTATAGCCCATCTATAATTGCGGATATTTTGGTTGCCATTTTGCTTGGCTCGATTGGAATACTTTTGGCTATTTATTTAGTACATACGATATAGGACAAATGCTCAGGGACCACCGGATTTTTTAAAAGCTTTCCCCCGGATCGGAATATTCTAACTTGGGTTTCACTAATAGAAATAAGATAAAGATAACACAAGGTTTACCCATGTCTTCGGTCAAGATACTGAAACACATAAAAAACATCTTAACAGTCATTTATTCAAGAGAGAAAGCCAATGAAGTTTTTAGAGATCTCAAAAACCTGATAGATGTGCATGGAAGAAGTGATACTATCAGAAAAAAGAGAAAGAAATACAACGACAGGGTTTTGCTAAATGAAAAGGACGCGGTTCTCATTACCTATCCCGACACAATTTACCAAGAAGGAGAAAAACCTCTCGTTACCCTCCTCCGTTTTCTTAAAAACCATGTAAAGGATGCCGTGACGGGTGTGCATTTACTCCCTTTTTTTCCAAGTAGTTCAGACGGGGGATATGCGGTAATAGATTACAAAGAAGTTGATCCCAGATTCGGCACGTGGAAGGATATCAGAGAAATTGCCAGTGCATATCGTTTGATGATCGATCTCGTCATGAACCATGTTTCGAGTGAGTCGGGATGGTTTCAAGGATTTCTTCGGGGCGACAAAAGATACCGGGATTATTTCATCTGGAGTGACTCGGAGATTGAAATGCCAAAGGTATTTCGCCCCAGAGAGACCCCCTTATTTTCCAAATTTGAAACCGCCGTGGGGAAAAAATATGTGTGGACCACATTCAGTACAGACCAGATAGACCTTAATTTCAAAAATCCAGAAGTGCTTCTAAAAATAATTGATATCCTTTTATTTTACCTCTCCCAAGGCGTCGAGATTATACGCCTTGATGCCATTGGATACGTGTGGAAAGAACCGCATACCAGTTGTGTAAATTTATCCAAGACTCATCAAATCGTAAAACTTTTAAGGAGGATACTGGAATATGTCGCACCATACGCACTCATTTTGACGGAGGCAAATTTTCCATATAAAGATAACATATCATATTTTGGAGAGGGCCATGAGGCGAATATGGTGTATAATTTTTCACTTCCTCCACTGGTCGTAGATGCCTTTGCGCGAGAGGATGTTTCATATATCCGCGAGGAGACTAAAGGGTACAGGCACGATCTTCTCTTCTTCGATTTTCTTGCTTCCCATGACGGGATAGGGCTGTCAAGTGGGAAGGAAATTTTCAGGAAAGTAGACTTCGAGAATCTGCTCCGTATCACCAAAGCCCACGGTGGTTTAATATCATATGAGGTGAAAGACGGCATCAAGGTACCCTATGAACTCAATATCAGTTATTTCGATGCGATTAACAATCCCAATCAAGCAGACGATCAGCTCGCAGTTAAAAGGTTTATTGCATCACAGGCCATCATGCTCGCTCTAAAAGGCGTTCCCGGCATTTACATACACAGTCTCTTAGGCTCCAGAAACTATACCAGGGGCGTGGAAGACTCAGGAATAAAACGAATGATCAACCGTGAGGGACTTTCTCAGGACGTCATTGATTCGATTGTTTCGGATACCCATTCCCTTCGAAATCAGGTATTAGACAGTTTTTTGCATTTGTTAAATGACCGAAAGCAATTGCCTTCGTTCCACCCTTCTGGCACAAGAGAGATCCTTGAGACCGATAAAAGATTGTTAATAATTATAAGGCGGTATAAAGGTGAAAGCTTGTGTGTGATAATAAACGTGAGTGATGATAGTTTTACACTGCCTGAATACGAAAGAAAATTGGATTTGATCACCAAGAAACCGTTTGATGGAAAAGTAGAACCATACGGTCTATATTTTTTTAAGTAGTTAAGTTTAAATCGAAAATATAAGCTTTTGCTTTGTCTCCATCCTACAATTTTCACTTTCTTTACAGTTTGAATATTTAGGGTGAACTTTTGCCTCCCTGGTAAACGCTGTTTTGCTTAAAAAGAGTTTCTCTCATTTTTATTATATTATCAGTGCCCCTTTCACTTTAGAGTCTTGTTTTTCTTATTTATACAAATATTGGGGCATGTTAATCAGATATGAATACACACATCAGGGTATACTTCCCAAACGTATCTGACCTTAGTATTGCAATCCCGAATGATAACGCACGTTGTGATTCCTTTCTCGTTGACACAAAAGGTCACTTTCTCTATAATTACTCACTGAAAAACGCTCTTCTCACCAATCAAAGAGTATCCGTATATTAGGGAAGGCACCAAACTTTTTTTGAAAATAACAAAAGATTTGTCCGCAATTCATTCAGATCCTAACTGAAAATTGCGATAATTCCAGATAATCGTAGAATTTGGAATCACGAAGCATCAAACCCTGCTGTGCCAGAAAGGATGATTATTATGTTTAAACATATTCTTTGTCCAACCGACTTGAAAGAGCGTGCCGATCTTGCAATCAAAAAGGCCGTACAAATTGCCCATCAGTTCGGTTCAAAAATAACTCTGCTCAATATCCACGAAGAGTTTATGGATAAGGAAGAACGGGAAATGCTGCGAGTCAGTGTTAACAAAATGAAGGAAAAATACAGGCGAATAGCCATCGATTCAAAAGAAGAAATGAAGGCTGTTATCCATAAATTGCATGCAGATGACATTGAAATGGATTATCTGCTGCACAAGGGGAAGCCAGAAAAGGCTATCGTAGAGGTTGCCGATAAGCTGGGATCAGATCTGATTGTCATCTGTACTGACGGTAGAGATAATGTCATGGATTTTGTTACCGGCACCATTACCGAGCATGTCATCAATGCGGCCACCTGCCCTGTTTTGGTCATCCGCTATAAAAGTTAACCATTGCAGCTGCTTATCCCGAGGATAGAAATGCTACTGAGAACCCCACATGCGCAAAGCTTATTCTTCATCCGCTAGCATATTAAAAACTCACATTTTGATGTGAAATCAATTCAGTCAAAAGAGTAATAATCAGGATGAACCGGTTTGGTATTGGGCGTTCCCGTTTGCCGATCGAAGCCTTGTCAAAAAAAATACAATGTATGCTAACCTATTAACATCTCCGAACTCATAAGGTCTCATGCCAGGCCACTCTTCTTGAGATGATTTTATCCAATGGTAATACAAATATATAGATCACTTTGCTAAGTCTTGGGCGGTGACGGTCATTTAATATACATTTTCAAGGCTAACAATCGGAAGTAAACCCTTTTAGTGTATAGGCGTGTGGCGGCACTCGAAATCTTCAAAAACGAGTGGTCAGTCTGACAAGAAAAACCTTTCAAAATTGTAATCTTCTTGAAAGGTTTATGTAAGTTTTAAGGTGTATCATAAGCATGTAGTCAAGTCAGTTTACTGGCATTCTCAGTTACCGACATAAGCGTAAGAAAGTAGGGAGTTTCATGGATTTAATTATTAGAGGTGGTATCCGACAATTGGTGTGTGACGTCCAGAAGTTCAAAAAGGATAAGGGGGCATATAATGTCTATTATTACGATCAGCAGAGGGTCGTATAGCCGAGGCAAAGAGCTTGCTGAGAAGCTGGCTTTGAAGTTGGGATATGAATGCATTTCGCGAGATATTCTTCTGGAAGCATCCGATGAATTTAATATTCCAGAAATAAAGCTCATCAGGGCTCTTCATGATGCGACATCGGTTCTTGAACGTTTTTCACATGGCAAAGAGAGATATATAAGTTATATCAATACAGCACTTCTTCAGCATGTTCGCAAAGACAATGTAATATATCATGGGTTAGCCGGTCATTTTTTTGTTAGCGCCATTCCACATGTTCTAAAAGTCAGAGTTACCGCCGATATGGACGCCCGGGTGAATGAAGAAATGAGACGCGAAAATATCTCAGCTGAAAAAGCGCTTTATATCCTACAGAAAGACGACGAAGAACGCCGAAAATGGGGACTGCAGATGTACCGCACTGATACGTGGGACAGCAGGCTCTACGATATAGCCTTGCATATCGGGAAATTGACAGTTGACGATGCGGTGGACATCCTTTTTGATACCGTGCAAAAGCCGGTTTACCAAGCGACAGAGGAATCCCTCAAAATGGTTGAAGACCTTGCGCTGGCAGCAAAGATAAAGGCAGATTTGGTTGGAATTACGCCGAAAATTCAAGTTGCAGCCAATCATGGCAGGATTTTTATCAGTGAAAAAGATGATACCTTATCAGACAAAAACAAAGCGCAAATAAACACAATCGCAAAGCGCATTGAAGGTGTTGAAGAGGTGATTTTTAATGTAAATGTGAGTAGAGAACAGCACGGTCATGTCAATCCTTTCCAAAACATTGGATAAAGGAAGTAGATACTGTTGAATCCTGGAGAATAAGCTAAAGGTGAAAGGGTAGAGGGTCAAGCTGCCGTTGGAAGGGTGAATCACTATTTGCCCGGCTAAAGAATTTTAAGTGAATATGGGTCGATATGAATATCATACCGAGAATTTCTTAGGCATGTTCCAGCTTGGATATGTTATGATCTTTTCGTGTCATTCTTAAGATGTTTTGGACTGAAATTTAGGAGTTGCTTGAAGCTATAGAGAATTTCGCAACCATACCGGAAATGCGTGACGTGAGCCGACAATCAGCATGAGGCCTATCTATTTTTACAAGAGGATCTTTTTTGTAACCTATTTGAGTGTCATAGCTTTTTTTCTTGGATGTTCACTAACATACGGTAGTGCGCAAGTCGTCCATTCCGAAAATTTAATCCGACCACCGGAGCGAAAACCCGTCACTGAAATTACCCCTTCACGAGGACCCCGTTACGTTTCCGTTCGGATGAAAATTCCCCACCGTGCCCTGGTTGCCGGTGAAACCGGAAGTTTTGAAATCGAGGCTTCTCTGAATGCTCCGAAAAATGCAAATGACAGAACGGTGGCGTGGGATAGGGACTCTACAACTTCACTAATCATATGGATCTCTACTCCCCCACATAGTGGGATCGCTTTTATCGACAGAATGCGTCCGGACAGGCCTTATCATCACCTTTTGGTAAAATTTGGACCACCAAAAACAGATAGTTCTCAACCTATAAAAGAGAAAATAGAGTACACAGTCAATTCCGGTACAAAGGCAGGGAAGCACCTTTTTTGGCTGGATATATCTGCGATGCTAATCACTCCGGAAGGGCAAAGGATTCATGACATGGGTGTTGCGACACTGCCTTTTGAAGTTGACACTCATCTGTGGACCAAGGTCCTCATGCTGATAGTGGTTGCAGTTGTAGTCCTTGTCTTTATCATGGAATGGGTGCGTGTCGACGTTGTAGCGATCCTGATGATGGTTTTGCTTCCCGAGTTGGGATTGCTAAATGCCCATGATGCATTTCGAGGTCTTAGCAGTAATGCGGTAGTGGCCATTATAGGGGTCATGATTATCAGTTACGGTCTAAACCGGGCCGGTCTGGTTAGCCAAATTCTTCAGCCTCTGATGGGATTTGTCGCCAAGAGCTCCAATCGACTGGTGATGATCTTTTCTACTCTAATTGCAACTATATCTGGCGTCATGCAAAATACCGGCGCGGCCGTGCTTTTTTTACCGGCTATCCGGTTAGTTACTTCCCATAGACTTAAAATCCACATTTCCCGTGTCCTCATGCCGATAGGGATGGCCGCTATTCTTGGCGGTACTTTAACGATGATTGGGACGAGTCCCCTTATTCTGCTTAACGATACTTTGCCACAGGGAATGCCCAAGTTTGGTTTCCTAGAACTTACACCTATAGGCATAGCCCTCGTTATTGGAGGGATTGCATATCTTTCTACGATTGGAATACGTATGCTCGCCAAGACTTCTGTGTCCCAGACGAATATACCAATTAATCCGGGTAGTGCCGCTCAAAATGAATTTCTCAGTTCCTACCCATTAATCAATGGGCCCTATGAGATTTATGTGCCTGAGGATTATAGATCCGGTAAAGGTCCTCAAGAAATTGTAAACATTAGGCGGCGTTACCTGGTGAACATTGTGGCTTTTGGCGAGAATAACGGCATACAAAATATTGCCCCTCTTCCGAACAGCACTATTCGGCCCGGCTTTACGTTATGTGTTTATGGTCCAGAGAAAAGTATCCGGGATTTTGTCCAGGATTACGGACTGACCTTAAGGGAAGAACCGCGAATTTTTAAAAATA
>Ga0272443_10003786_pt1 | contig 17376 bp, 11 predicted proteins | sample SSMAcet12_FD_193581 | JGI IMG/M metagenome (GOLD analysis project Ga0272443, IMG submission 193581) | Marine sediment archaeal communities from Little Sippewissett salt marsh, Falmouth, MA, United States - SSM-Acet-12 | ecosystem: Environmental > Aquatic > Marine > Wetlands > Sediment ... | reverse complement strand
GCCTACACCGCGCAGGAGATTGCCGCAGCTGCGCATGTTCCGGGAAAAGAGCTTGCCAAAACCGTTATGGTGACTATTGACGGCAAGTTGGCTCTGGCAGTGCTTCCGGCCTCGGACAAGCTGGATTTTGACAAGTTGAAGGATGCTGCCGGCACAAGAAATGTAGAGCTGGCCGCGGAAGAGGATTTCGCTGACATGTTTCCCGGTTGTGAGGTAGGGGCCATGCCCCCTTTCGGGAATCTGTACGGTATGAAAACCTATGTGGCTGAGGAACTTGCCGAGGATGATGAAATTGTGTTCAATGCCGGTAACCACAATGAGCTTCTGCGGCTTTCCTATGCGGATTTCGAGCGTCTGGTCAACCCTGAGGTGGTCAGGATTTCTGTCTGAGGAGCGTCCGGAGGACGGAAAATAGCCGATTTCTGCGGATCATGCAGGCAGGTTCGGGTTTATCCATACAGAAATGTTACCTTTGACGCACTAACCCGCGGCTTGAAGTATACGGCTTGTGATGTCGATTTTGCATGCCGGACGAGGATGTTTTTCCCGGCCGCTGACTTCGGAATGTATGATGTAGCAGACAAGGTATGAAAATAGCTCTCTATGCCGGGACCTACGTAAAAGATAAAGACGGGGCGGTAAGGACCATGTATCAACTTGTGGCCTCGTTTCTGAAAGAAGGGCACGAGGTGGTTGTATGGTCGCCTGATTTTTCTTCGGATGACGTCCGTCAGGAGACGGTGATCGCTATGCCTTCTGTTCCGATACCCCTTTACCCTGACTATCGTCTCGGTTTTTATACAGCGGCAACTGAAAAGCAGCTGGATGAGTTCATGCCGGACATTGTTCAGATTTCCACACCTGATATCATAGGCCGCAGGTTTCTGAAGTATGCAGGGACACGGGGCCTGCCTGTTGTCAGCGTCTATCACACCGATTTTCCTTCATATCTTTCCTATTACCATCTCGGGTTTGCAGAAAACGTGGTGTGGAAGTATTTGCGGAAGTTCTACAATGCCTGCGATAGCCTGTTTGTTCCGACAAAGCAGATGAAATCCAGGCTCGAATCCAGAGGGATGGAACACGTTGAAATCTGGGGAAGGGGAATCGACAGAGAGTTGTTCAACCCCTCCCGAAGGTCTGCTTCACGTCGTGATACCTGGGGTGCGGGAAGCAAGACGGTCATAGCGTATGCCGGAAGATTTGTCTGGTACAAGGATATTCATATGGTGATCGCTGTCTATGAGCGCTTCATGAAGAGCGATCTTTCCGGGGAAGTTCTTTTTGTCATGATTGGCTCAGGGCCTGAAGAGGATGAACTGCGTCGAAGAATGCCTGAAGCTGTATTTCCCGGATACCTTGTCGGCACCGATCTGCCTGAAGCGTATGCCAGCAGCGATCTGATGCTTTTCCCGTCGACAACCGAGGCTTTCGGCAATGTCGTTCTTGAAGGTTTTTCCTCCGGTATTCCCGCCGTGGTGTCAAATGAAGGTGGCTGTCAGGAGCTGGTCGAGCGGGCGGATGGAGGGTTTGTGGCTGAAGCGGGTGATCAGGATCAGTTTTATGACTATTGCGTCCGGCTGATAAAGGACAGGGAGCTTTTCGAGAGGAAGCGTCAAAACGGACTCGCATTCGCCGAAACCATGTCCTGGCCGGTTATCAACGGAGCGCTTATTAAGCGTTACAGGGAGATTATCGCGGGGAAGGTAGTAGGAGAGAAAGTGAAAAGGTAAAAGTCAAAAGGCAGAAGGAGAGAATGTGACGAGAAAAAAACAAACTGGCTGGTTGGCTGGATAGCTCAATGGCTCAATAGCTGGATAGCTTAATAGCTAAATGGCTAAATGGTAACTCAGCCCCCTAACACATCCCACTCTCCCCGTCTTCCAATATTCATTATTCAATTGTCAATAGTCATTTCCCCTCATCGCTGTTGTCCTGTCTGCTTGTCCATTGGATAGGGTTCCATGATGTAACCGAGGCAGTCCTGATGGATAATCGTTCTGTTTTTCGTAAACATTGACGGTATCAGAGGTTTTCTTGTTATGAGGGCATTGTTTTCAGTAATGATGTAGTTGCCCGTAACGTCTCGGTTGTCGTTATCTGTTATCTGCAGCGTGCAGTTTTTCGCCCTTGTGACGCCAAGTTTTGTTCCTGCCGGCACAGTGGTGAAATTAAGTTCTTCAAGATCATTCCTGAAACACATATCGACATTCTGCCTGCAGTTGCCGAACCCGAGATGTGCATTGTCGGGAACGGATATTTTTGCAATGGTATGATAGATTTCACTCTGTTTGTTCGACGGTGGGCTGAAAAGCTCACCTGCAGGCATGGTGAGAGATTGGAGAAGGTAGTTGCAGACGTGGTTGAGCCCCCTGACATCTCCGGAAAAACCGCATTCGAGGGTGACCGAAGGACAGTGACGCGAGAGAGCCATCGAGATCACTTCATGAGGCTCGGTAAAATAAACGATTGTTTTACTGAATCTCCGGGCCAGATGTATATATGAGGGATCGGCTCGGTTAATACAGGCATAATGAGGGTTCTTCCCTGTATTGTTGTGTATATCTATGGCGGCATACAGCGGTTCTTCAGAGAGTTTTTCAAGAACAGTTCCGGCAAGACGGTGTTCCGGAAGGAGGCCGCTGTTCCATATGCGATTGTAATCGGGTTCGTTTTCAAGTCTGCGCAGCCCTTTTTTTGCCGCGGCGATATTGCCGATAAAGAGAATGATACCTCTCGGTGCAGGTCTGGAGGTGAGGTTAAGTTCCTTGATGAGATGCTGGATGGCGAGAAAACCTGTAATTTCATTGCCGTGCAGAAGTATCGAGATGAATATCGGTGGGGAGACCTCGCCTTCGATGTAGATAAGGGACGGGCCCGGGAGGATCGAATCGAGCTTTTCTACCGGGATATCGGCCAGATGTTCCGGAATGGCGTTGTACAGATTCAGTTCCGGTGATGCTGTCGCCTTGTTCAGATTTTCCATGTGTGTACCGGTTTCTGTTGATTCTGGTTCTCGTGGTAGACATGTGTCATCTCCTGAAATCGCGGACCGTGACGGTTGATGTATGCCTTTTGCCAGAAAGCACCGGTTCTGCCGGATATGACTCTTTGCCTGAGTATTTCATGAAGATTATATGCTATCGGCTCTTTTTCAATGCCTTTTTTCTTTAAAGAGCGGCCTGCTCCGGGGAGAAGTTCCTCCAGGAGGATTTCCCTGACGGGAATACGCTTTCCTTTTCTCCATACGATTTGCGCATCGAGTCCCTTTTTGGCGGCCAGGTAAAAGTTATTTCTGGCATCTTCAAAAGATACTTCCTGTTCTATCGGGTTTTTCTGTTCGAGCAGATGGTACATCGTCCCGTAGAAAAAAAGGATATTCGCTACCGTGTCCGGGATAGAGGGGCCGGCAGACGGCACTCGGTGTTCGATTCTCAAATGCGGCGTTCCGGAGTCGCTCAGGCCGATCAACGGGCGGTTCCAGCGCCAGATTGTGCCGTTGTGAAGTCTCAGATGATTGAGCCGGTTGAAATCTTCCTCGAATGTTTCGGGGAGAAGTATGGGAAAACCGTCAAGATTTTCAAGAAAGACTTCCCGTAAAGAGTTCCGCACATAACCACTGCCGAATGTCACTCTTGATATAACCCTGCCGGATTTATCGCAGAAGGAGGGGATGTTTACCGCCTGTTCAAAGAGTGGTATTCTGGTTTCATCCCAGAGTTCTTTTCCGAAAAGAAAAGGGGAATTCGCAGTGAGCGCTACCATAGGGGCAGAAAGAATCTGGGCAATGTTGTAGTGCCTGGCTGCAGTTTCAGGAGAAACCTGAAGATGTATCTGAAGAGATGTCGTCGCAGCCTCGGCCATGACATCATGGTGTGTGACAGTAAGAGTTTCCCGTTCTCCTTCGATATGGATTTTCAGCGGTTCGCGTTTTCTGGAACGGAGTATCTCACGATTCAGTGCCGCGAATCGTTGCAAGGAAGATATATGCTCCAGAGTGAGCATTCTGTCTTCGATAGTTGGAAGAATCCCTATCATCAGTACCCGGCAATTCATGGTTTCGGCATGATGAATACAGGAACGCCATGTTTTTGAAAGCTCTTCCTGCAGATAGGCCGGGAGGTTTTTGTCAAGAGGGTGAGGCCGGGTATTTATTTCAAAATTATATTTCGACAGCTCCGCTACAACGAGATTGCTGTTAACTTTCTCAAGAAACTCCTCGTTTCGGGGCGCCGGTGTGTAGTTTTCGTTCACCAGCCAGCCTTCAAGTTCAAAGCCGCACACTTCTCCGGATTTTTCGAAAACCTCCGAAGAAAACCAGTCCATCAGAATTTTTGTCTCTTTTCTCAGATTTTCCCGGAACTGACGAAAGTCCGCTTCGCTGAAGAAGCTGTGTCGAATATCACTGCCCATAGTGTTTGTTGTACACCCGTTTACTGCGTAACGCTGCACCATGCAGGAGAGCGTTTTTCCATAAATGCATCGATTCCTTCTTTTGCATCCCCTGCTGCCAAATTCTCAACCATCACCTGACAGCAGTATCGATATGCATCCTCTGTATTCATGTCAATCTGCTTATAAAAAGCCTGTTTGCCGATTTTGAGGGCCAGGGGTGATTTTGAGGCTATTTTTTTCGCCAGATCAAGTGTTGCCTGGTCAAGTTGTTCGATAGGCACCAGCCGGTTGATGAGGCCTGTTTCATAGGCCCGTTGAGCCGAGATCAGATCTCCCGACAATAACATTTCCATTGCATGCTTTTTTGAAACATTTCGAGATAATGCCACCATAGGCGTAGAACAAAAAAGTCCGATAGAAACGCCCGGTGTAGCAAATCCTGCGTTGTTTTCTGCGACAGCCAGATCACAGCTCGCGACAAGCTGACAGCCTGCAGCAGTAGCAATGCCATGGACCTTTGCTATTACCGGCTTGGGTGAACCGGTAATTGTTAACATCAAACTGGCGCAACGGTCAAAAATTTTCTCATGAAACGTTGTATCCGGACTGCTTCGCAGTTCTTGTAAATCGTGGCCGGCGCAAAATCCTTTTCCTGATCCAGCCAGAATAATAACCCTGACAAAAGAATCAGCAGACAGGATTTCAAATGCCCGGATCAAAGCTTCCATGCATTCGATGGACAAAGCATTGTAGGCTTTCGGCCTGTTGATGGTGATGTGGCCAATGCCATGCGCATCTTTTTTGATGAGTACGGTTTCAGACATGTGTTGCTTATCAGACATTCGGGTCCCTCCGGAATGAAAAAGAATTTACGAGAGTACTCTATTCAGGAATATATTCAACATAAGTAAAGGGCTCCTCTATTAATTTGTTGCGCGACCCGAATACTACGTTGGTCGGTGCTCGAAATCCTCATGTACTCTGTGTACACTCCGGTTTCTGTGCTCCGTCCGCCTTGTCTTCAGTTCGCTCACGACAATTAATAGAGGTGCCCTAAACCGCTATTAATTTATTCTGTGATTGAATTGCTTCGTTGAGCGGTGCTCGAAATCCTCATGTGCTCTCTGTAGACTCCGGTTTATCCGACAGCTTTGAGGTTGTGAAAGAAATCGCCGATAGCTTTATAGCACTGCATAGTCGAATGTCAAGGAGTATGACTTTCAGCTGCTCTGCGTTATCAGAAATGCGGTAATTTTATAACTTCTTGTAAAGGCGTTTCATGCAATGCGTAAGATTCAGGGATTATGAAAGAAAAAAGAATTGCAGAATCCTTTATTCTAGGTGCACTGCTTTGTGCAGGGCTGATTATATCGTCGTATGTAGTATCTGAAGGATTTACTCGTTTCAAAGCGTTTGAAAGGACGGTTGTTGTGAAAGGATTGTCCGAGCGCGAAGTATCCGCAGATATAGCTATCTGGCCCGTTACGTTTACCGTCGCGGCTGATGATCTTTCTTTTCTGGTCGCGACTCTGAAAGACCAGAACGACGTTGTCGTTGCTTTTCTCAGGCAGAAGGGGATAGCTCAAAAAGAGATTTCAGTATCCGCACCTTCAATTATCGATCGTCAGGCGACGGGATATGGTAATGCGAACAGCTATCGTTATCGGTACGCAGGCAGTTCAACAGTGAACGTCTATACGGAAAACATCGAAAAGGTCAGGTTGGCAAGGGGTGAACTCAGTGATCTCGGCGCAAAGGGGGTGGCGATTTCAGGAGAGAATTACCAGGCGCGTTCCGAGTACCTGTATACAAAACTCAACGAGGTTAAACCTGCAATGATTGAAGAAGCAACCAGCAACGCCAGAGCTGTCGCAGAAAAGTTTGCCGAAGATTCCGGCAGTCGTCTCGGTAAGATCAAGCGTGCAAGTCAAGGTCAGTTTTCCATAATGGACAGAGACAGCAATACCCCGTATATGAAAAAAGTAAGGGTTGTTTCAACGCTGGAATATTATCTGGTTGACTAATGGGCGCCTCTATAGTTATTTCATATCTCAATTGCTTTGTTGAGCAGTGCTCGAAATCCTCATGTACTCTCTGTACACTCCGGTTTCTGCGCTTCAACCGCTGATGACAATACAGAGAGATGCTCTCATACTCTCGCTATTAATTTGTTTTGATATTTCAATCACGCGTATGCCCAAACAGAATTTCAACGTTCAGAAAGCAGAGAGCCAATGCCTCAGGGCTGCGGGAACTATTGGGGCTATTTTCTGCAGTCTCTGTATGATGTATGTTTTTGTTCTTTTCTCTCCCTGCTTCGTATCAGCTGCTGAGAGTGGAGAAAAACTGATAATCGGCACCAAGCGCTCTCCCCCTTTTGTCATGAAAAAAAGTGATGGTTCATGGGAAGGAATCAGTGTCGCTCTCTGGGAAAAAATTGCTCTGGAGAACGGCTTTTCCTATGAATTCCGGGAAATGGAATTGTCGGATATTCTGAAAGGCGTTGCCGATAACGAACTCGATGCAGGCGTTGCTGCGATAACCGTTACGGCAGAACGGGAGGAAACGCTTGATTTTTCTCAGCCGTATTATCTGTCAGGGCTTGCGATTGCCACGCGGGATGAGGGGGTTGACTGGAATAAAATACTCAAGGGTTTTTTTTCGTACGGTTTTTTCAGGATTGTCATGTTGCTTTCCCTGGTGTTGCTGCTGTCAGGGTTTCTTGTCTGGTTTTTCGAGCGCCGGAAAAATCCGGAGCATTTCGGAGGGTCACCGACGCATGGAATAGGATCGGGTTTCTGGTGGGCGGCAGTTACCATGACCACGGTGGGATACGGCGACAAATCCCCGAAAACTCCGGCAGGAAGAGTGGTCGCGCTTGTATGGATGTTTGCGAGCCTCGTTATGATTTCAGGTTTTACGGCTGCAATTACAACCGCTTTGACTGTAGGCTCTCTCGGTGTTTCCGTTAACAATCCACGAGACCTCCATGCAGTAAAGACAGGAACGGTTGAAGGGTCTACGAGTATGCAGTATCTCAATGAAGAGTATATCACGTTTCAGCATTTCGCGACAATTCAGGATGCGCTGCAGGCTCTTCAGGAAGGACGTGTCGAAGCGGTTCTCTATGATGAACCGATCATGCGCTATATGATAGCTTCCGGAAAATTCCAGGGTATAAAGATTATAGAGACCTCTTTCCGTTATGCGTACTATGCGGTCGCTCTTCCTCCGGACAGTCCGAGAACCGAAGAGGTCAACCGTTCTCTGTTACACTATCTGGAGTCCGAGAACTGGCGTAGTGTTCAATTCAGGTATCTGAACGTTGTGCCATGAGCTGTTTCGTCTGGGATAATTACAATAAATAAGTAATTTAGCTTTACGTCATGGTTCCTCACTATGGGGTGCCATTGATGACTATAGAGTTAGTAGCCTGTTCCCCCGTTATCACAGAAGTTTTCAAGAACTGTTCCTTTTCAGGTTTTGCTGAGAAGGTGGCTGAGAGAGCCTCTCAGTAAGCAGGGCATGAGCTTTTGGTTTATTGGAAGTATGGACAGGTTTCGTGAACCTCATACTCGAAACATATGTCTGCGATTACCGTTGGCGTTGGTACAAGCCATCATCATGACTCTTTCTCGGCAGGAAGAGAGGCCGTCGGCATTGCCTATGAAAAAACAGGCGGAAAAGCAGACGTGCTGATTGTCTTCGGAGCGATGCGGTTTGATCATAAGGCTCTGCTGTCAGGTATCACGTCGGTTTCGGGTGATGTTCCCATGGTCGGCGGAACGACGGCAGGGGAGATTTCGCCGGAAGGTTTTTCCGAGGCTTCGGTTGTCGTTATGGCAATCAGCTCACAGCACGTGACCTTTGATGCGGGGATAGGACTGCATATGAGCAGGGATGAAGAGATCTGCGCTCGTGAGCTGATCGAAGATATCGGCTTACGAACTCTTTTGAGCAAGTCCTCTTCTCTGCTTGTTTTTCCGAATGGTATGGGTGGGGACGGCTTGAAAGTTCTTAAAGGTCTTCAACAGCTTCTTGGAAGCGATTATGAAATATCAGGAGGATATCTCGGTGATGACTTGCGTTTCCGTCAAACGTTTCAATACTACAACGGAAAAGTTTTTCGTGACGCGATCGTCGGTCTCAGTGTTTCTTTTGGTGATTCATTCCTCACAGGTGTCGGGGTGAGAAGCGGGTTCGCATCAATAGGCAACAGCTTTTATTGTACATCATCGACAGGAAATGTCGTGAGGGAGTTCGATCATGTGAGCGCGCTCGGATTGTACAGGGAATTTCTTGGAGATGAACGTTCCGCACGTCTGCCGGGAATATGTATGGAGTACCCGTTCGGACTTATTGATGAAGACGCGGGCGAATCCGGAGAACGGTATTTTCAGATACGTTGCGGCTTGAGTGTGGATGAAAAGCAAGGAAGCATCACCATGGCCGCTTCTATCCCTGAAGGCAGTGCCGTCACGCTGACAACCGGATCCCGTGGGGATGTGATCAATGGTGCGCGTGAGGCGGCTGAACAGGCAATGCGACGGCTCGGAGGAGCTAAGCCTGAATTGATTATCATGTTCAGTTGTGTGGGACGGAAACTGGTTCTTGGAAGAAGAATTACTGAAGAGGTGGACGTCGTCAGAAAGACCGTCGGATATGATGTCCCGATCATCGGTTTTTATACCTATGGTGAAATTGGTCCTATCGACAGTTCCGTAGAAAAGCTTGCTGAAGCAAAGTTTCACAATGAGACGGTAGTGCTCTGGATATTGGGCAGTGAATAACTCTTACTGATTGACATGGAGAGAAAAAATCTTTCATACAGTGCGCTTGAGCGACAGCTTGTTCTTCTGCGGCATCAGGTACTCGAAAGCAAAAAGATCGAGCAGGAGTTGCTTGAAAAACAGAACGCTCTTCGGGAACAGAATATCAATCTGATCAGAAAGTCCATTGAATTGTCTGATTTGAGGCGGCAGCTCGAAGACAAAAACTATGAGCTTGAACTCTCCTCGGAAAAACTCGATACCACCCTCAGATCTCTTCGGGAAAGTGAAAATACTCTGAGTTCCATTTTGTCGAACAGTCCTGATACCATCGTTGCCGTTGATGATTCGCACAGAATCATCTACATGAACAGAAGTATGCCGGGGCACCACTCGGAAATATCGGAAGGAAAACATTTTTGTGAGCATATCACTCCCGAGCGGCATGATATCTATCATACGACTATTGAACAGGTATTCAGAACCGGTAAGCCTGCCAAACTGGAAAGTACGGTCGTTCAGAAAAACGGCAGAAGTGTAGATTTCGAGTCCCGTTTCGGACCATGTATGCAGGAAGGTGCGATTACCTCTGTGGTGATGATATCCACCGACATATCTGAAAGAAAAAGAATTGAAAAAGAACTCAAGCGTTCTCTTGATGATCTGGAACGTTTCAACCGTTTCATGGTTGGGAGGGAACAGACAAATCTGGGTCTCAAGGAAGAGGTCAATCGCTTGTGTGAAGAACTGGGCAGACCTCCCCGATATGCTGTAAGAAGAGCCGGAAATGGTGATGTTTCTGTGCCATTGAATTCCCGGGCGGGTATCCGGCCAGATTCAGCGGTCAATGATCATGACCATAAGAGGGTACGGAAAGAACCGGATCAGGAGTCGCTCAAGCAAAGGCAGCGAGAGGCGCTCATAAACCTCGTTGAAGATGCAAACAGGGCGAGAAACGAGCTTATGAATGCCAACAGAAAGCTTGAAGCATCGATCGCCAGAGCCAATACCATGGCATCTGAAGCTGAAGCGGCAAACAAGGCGAAAAGCGAGTTTCTTGCAAACATGAGCCATGAAATCCGTACTCCGATGAACGGTGTTATCGGTATGTCTGAACTGTTGTTGAGATCAACGCTTGATAAAGAGCAGAAAAAGTTCGCCGAGACGATTAATGCCAGTGGAAAAAACCTCCTGCATCTGCTCAATGATATCCTTGATTTTTCAAAGATTGAAGCTGATAAACTTGAATTTGAAGAGATTGATTTTAACCTGCTCGATCTGCTCGATGAAATCATATATATGTTTTCCTATAAAGCCGGGAAAAAAGGGCTCAATTTTACGTTTCTGCCCGATGAAGATATCCCGCTCCTTTTACGGGGGGATCCGGGTCGCGTCAAGCAGATACTGGTTAATCTTATCAGCAATGCCATCAAGTTCACCGATGAAGGGGAAATCCTCGTTAACGTAGAGCTCGAGGAAGATCTTGGAGATAACGCACGCATCCGTTTCACGGTATCCGATACAGGCATCGGCATCGATGAGAGCCGAATGGATGCGATTTTTGAACCTTTTGTGCAGGCTGATGGTTCAACTATCAGGAAATACGGAGGCACAGGGCTCGGACTGTCGATTTCCAACAAGCTTGCCAGGAATATGGGTGGCCGGATACAGGTGAGGAGCACTCCCTCTCAAGGTTCTATGTTCTATTTCTCAATTGACTTTCTAAAACAGGAACATCCTGATCAAATCTATGCCGATATCGCAATCCCGCTGACAGGGTTAAACGTTCTTCTCATCGAACCCTGTCAGGCATCGAGAACGCTGATAAAAATATTTTTTTCGCTATGGAACAGCTGTTTTGAGGAAGCCTCTGACTGGGATACAGGGGTAAAGAAATTACAGAAGGCGGCAGAGAGCGGTCTGCTCCCGGATATTGTTCTTATCGCCTTACCGGATGGGCAGCGTGATGAGGTTTTTGATGAATTCAGGGCCGGCGGCTTGCTTGAAAACGTCATTGTTATCGGTCTCACCTCTGCCGGGTTCGGCGCTGATTTTCAGCAGGATTCCCCGGGGAAGCCGGATGCATGTCTGGAAAAACCGATAAGGGGCAAGGAGCTCTATGCATGTGTGGCTGACCTTCTGAAAAGAAGAGGATCGGCACCTGAACTGCTGGAGAAGAACAAAATACCTGTCCACAGTGTTCCGGAAAAAGAGAGGCGGCATTTCAGAATACTGCTTGTAGAAGACAGTGAGGTCAATCAACTTGTGCTGCTGTCCATGCTTCAGAAAGAGGGATATCAGGCCGATGTTGTTCAGAACGGGGCTGAAGCGCTTGTAGCTCTGGCAGAGGGTCACTATGATCTCGTACTGATGGATTGCCAGATGCACGAGATGGATGGATACGAGGCGACGAGATGCATAAGGCGGGGGCAGGGTAATGTTATGAATCCGGAAGTACCGATTGTCGCTATTACCGCCAATGCCATGACAGGAGATCGAGAGAGATGTATTCAGGCTGGAATGGATGATTATATGGCAAAACCGGTGAGAATGTCCGATTTTACGGCGATGCTGGAGAAATATTCCGGGGAAAAGTCGTCGTCGTCTGTTTCTGATGATAAAGAAAGTAACCCCAAACGAGTGGAAAGTATGAGTATGGATAGCTCGATTTTTCAGGAAACGGAGATGCTGGGCAGACTACAGCATGACAGAGATGTAGCGAGAGTGATTATAGAAAATTTTCTTGAAGATACACCTCAACAGATTACTCGTTTAATAAAAGCGATCAGTGAGCGTGCCGGCGAAGAGAGTTTTCTGACGGCTCATGCCATAAAAGGTGCGGCACTGCTGGTCGGCGGCTGGAAATTATCAAAAGTCGCGCAGCAGATAGAGAAGTTGACCAGAGAGGGAGATCTGTCACAGGCGGGTCAATTGCTGCCGGATATCGAAGAGGAGTTTTTCGCGTTGAAGGGCTGCATGACAAATGCAGGATGGATTCAGAAAATGGAAACCGAATAGCAGAGGAGATATGAAACTTGGATTTATCGGTCTCGGAAAAATGGGGGCGAACATGGTCGAAAATCTTCTTGACCATGAACATGATGTTGTTGTATACGATCTTTCCAGAGAGCAGGTTGACAGACTGGCCGGCAGGGGGGCAATGCCTTCAGATTCTCCCGGGGAGTTGGCTGCCGGGCTCGGTCACCCAAGGATCATCTGGCTTATGGTTCCATCGGGAGCTCCTGTTGACGCAACCCTGGACAGTCTTGTCAGTTCTCTTGAACCGGGTGATATTGTGATAGACGGAGGAAATTCAAATTTTCATGATAGCGTGAGAAGAGGAGAGGCTCTTGCTGAAAAGGGGATACATTTCATGGACGTCGGAACAAGCGGCGGTCTGGAAGGAGCGAGAAACGGGGCATGCATGATGATTGGGGGAAATCCTGAGGTTTATGCATCCCTTGAGCCTCTTTTCAAGGATCTTTGTGTTTCCGGAGGTTATGGCTATATGGGGGGGGGCGGTGCGGGTCATTTTACGAAAATGGTTCACAATGGCGTTGAATACGGTATGATGCAGGCGATAGGAGAAGGATTCGATATCCTTGAAAACAGTGCGTATTCGTTCGACCACCATGAGGTTGCAAGAGTTTGGGCTAACGGTTCGGTAATACGAGGGTGGCTTATGGATCTTGTGGCAAGGGCATTTTGAGCGTGACGGACAACTGGAGTATCTGTCAGGGATAATTGCCGATTCCGGAGAAGGCAAATGGACAGTTGAGACTGCCCTTGACGAGGGCGTTTCCATCCCGGTTATTGCAGGAGCTCTTTTCAGGCGTTACCGTTCACGATCGCAGGATAATTTTTCGGACAAGGTTGTCGCCGCCCTGCGCGACGAATTCGGCGGCCACGGGTATACTCAAAAATCCAGGTTACAGAAGAAATGATCGATCAGGAACTGGATGATTTTACGTTCGTTCTGTTTGGTGCGGAAAGTGATCTTGCGAGCAGAAAACTTCTTCCATCACTCTACCAGCTTGCCCGTTGGAAGCAGCTTCCGGAAAAATACAGGATTATAGGGGTCGCACGGTCAGAACTGGACCATGAGGGGTTCAGGTCATATGCAAGGAAATGTATCGAAGAGCACTCATTCGACGGTGGAGAGCGTGTGACGGAGCCGGAACTGGAAGCGTTTTGCGCCGGCCTCTACTATATTCCGGCCGACTTTACCGAACCTGAAGGCTATGTTGCACTGGAAAAAGAAATTCACAACAATTCCCACCGCACCGCGCTGTGCAGTAACCTGTTGTTTTATCTTTCTATACCTCCTGTACTCGCACCAGTAGTTATAGACAACCTTGAAAAAGCGGGCCTGGGCGGCAGGAACGCCTCCTGTAACGGATGGCGAAAAATCGTCGTTGAAAAACCCTTTGGCTTTGACCTCGAGAGTGCCAGGAGTCTGAACGCGGTCGTCGGGAGAGTATTTCATGAAGAGCAGATCTATCGTATCGATCATTATCTCGGAAAAGAACCTGTTCAGAACATCCTTGTGTTCCGGTTTTCCAACGGCATGTTTGAGCCGTTGTGGAACAGGCAGTATATCGACAATGTGAGTATTACCATTGCTGAGGATTTCGGTGTCAGAACCAGAGGGGCCTACTACGAGAAATCCGGTGTGCTTCGTGATATTATCCAGAATCACGGTCTCCAGCTTCTCGCTGCGATTGCAATGGAGCCGCCCGTCGACCTGAGTGCGGAAGCGGTGCGTGATGAGAAAGAGAAGGTATTCCGGTCACTCCGGCCATTGACGAAGGACAATGTCAGGCAATTCGTTCTTCTCGGGCAGTACGCCGGGTACCGCGATGAGGTGGATGTGGCTCCCGACTCTACCGTTGAGACCTATGCGGCCATACGCTGGTTTGTTGACAACTGGCGCTGGAAAGGCGTTCCTTTTTCTATGAAAGCGGGCAAAAATCTTGCTGAACGTGTTACGGAAATTGTCCTTACCTTCAAGTGCCCTCCCCAGAACTTTTTCGGGCCACCCGATAGCTGCAGCTACACGGCAAACCAGATTATCATACAGATTCAGCCGGAAGAAACGATCGCTATTCGTTTCGGGTCAAAAAGACCAGGAAAAGAACTGATAACCGATCCGGTGTATATGAAGTTTGACTACAGGATTTCTTTCGCGAATGAACAGATGACGCCCTATCAGCGTCTTCTGCTTGACGCGATGGCAGGAGATCAGATGAATTTTATCCGTCAGGATACAGTAGAGACCAGCTGGAAAGTTATTGACGCTCTACGGGACGCCCTGAAAGACGACGTGCCTGAAATCTATCCGGTGCATTCCCGGGGACCGGAACTGAGGCAGTGACAAGCACAATCAGTTTGCAGTATAGTCATCCCTTTCCGTAAAACCAGATCAGTTCTCCGTCTTCCGGCTTGACCATTGCCGCGGGAAGGTCGGGTCTTTTCCCTGATGTTATATCGTGAACCATCGATTCTTTGCCTTTGCCGGTAACGAAAAACAGTACCGAGCGGGCGTTATTGATCACCGGCAGTGTCAGGCTGAGGCGAAAACCCGGTGGAGAGCCCTGTTTTGCGTCAACAGCAATGACCCATCGTTTTTTTTCTTCCAGTGCTGCTCTGTTTTCCGGAAACAGCGAAGCGGTATGACCGTCGGCGCCCATTCCGAGAAGAACGATGTCAAAGACAGGAAAATCGTTTAGCATGCTGTGTGCATGATCCGCGAAAAAGTGTCTCAGTGTTTTTTCATAGTCACGCGCGGCTGTTTCATGGTTCCCTGTGACATGCGGCATCGGAAACAGGTTTCGTTTCGGGATGTCGGCCGGGGTTATCAGGGATGCAGAGGCCATGCTGAAATTGCTTTCGTCATGGTTTTCAGGAACGCACCGCTCATCTCCCCAGAAGAGCATAACCGATTGCCAGGGGAGCCGGACAGAGGGGCTACCAGAAGCGGAAACGACGGCCGTTTCAGGAAAGTGCATACCCTGTTCCTGCATGGCTGAAACAGGTACTCCTCCGGCAAGAAGACGGTAGAGTTCGCGGGGGGAGTTTCCCCCCGCAAGCACAAGTGCGCAGTACCCCTGTTTCTCGATGGCCCTGAAAATACGGCTGGCGATGCAGGCTGCCGCCTGTTGGACTATCCGCTTTTCAGTTCCGGTGTTCAGCATGAGCGGTTTTCAGTAACGGCGCTATTGCAGGTTTTTCGCGGCTTCGACGATAGTGGCGGCGCTGAAACCGTATTCACGCAATACCGTGTTTCCCGGGGCGGACGCTCCGAAACGGTTTATGCCCAGAATGCTTCCTTCATCTGTCGCGTACTTGTCCCATCCGAAAGGAGACGCAGCTTCAATGACGATTCGCCGTCGTATTGAAGGCGGCAAAACCTCGTTTCGGTAAGACTCGGGCTGCTGTTCGAACAGTTCTCGAGAAGGCATGGAAACAACTCTGGCTGGAACGCCCGCGTTGAGAAGAGCGCTTTGTGCTTCGAGGGCAAGGTGAACTTCAGCGCCTGTCGCGATAAGTATTACCGGTCTGTTGCCATCTGTCGACGGGGAGCTCCATTCGGAAAGTATGTAGGCTCCTTTGGGCGTTCCTTTCTCGACAGGGTATTTCTCCTGGTCGAGTACCGGGAGTGTCTGTCTTGAAAAGACAAGCACCGTAGGTTTGTTCTGCGTCAGGGCGATCTGCCATGCCGCTTTTGTCTCCTGCGCATCTGCCGGGCGGATAACCGTCAGGCCCGGTATTGAACGCATCATGGCCAGCTGTTCGATCGGCTGATGTGTCGGGCCGTCTTCCCCGACAGCTATACTGTCATGAGTGAATATGAAAATAGACGGAATCTGCATGATAGCTGCGAGGCGAAGAGCGGGTTTCATATAATCCGCGAAAACAAGGAAGGTCGCTCCGTAGGGAATGAGAATACGGGAGAGGGCCATGCCGTTGATAATGGCGCCCATGGCATGTTCCCTGACGCCGAATCGAAAAATAGCCCCGCCATAATTTTCAGAGGTGAAATCGGTAGCATGTTTGACTTCTGTACCGGTTGATGGTGCGAGGTCGGCTGAACCACCCACCAGAAACGGGATTTTTCCTACCAGCGCATGCAGCACCCTGGAAGATGCCTGACGGGTTGCAAGTTTTTCTTCAGGGCTGAATTGTGGAAGTAATGTTTCCCATCCTTCAGGAAGCTCGTTGCGGAGCATGATTTCCATTTCCTCAGCGAGTTCGGGATGGCTTGTACCGTATGTGTTGAACAGTTCATTCCATGATGTTTCCGAACGGCTCCCTTTTTCACGGACGGAACTCATGTGGGCAGCTACCGGTTCAGGGACAAAGAAGGAGCTCTCTTCAGGGAATCCGAAATATTTTCTTACCAACGCAACCTCTTCAGCTCCAAGAGGGGCGCCGTGAGAGGAGGCACTGTCCTGCTTGTTAGGGCTCCCGAAGCCTATGTTGGTTCTGGCGATAATCATCGAGGGTTTCTCAGTTACCTGCCTGGCTGCATGTAACGCTTCCTCGATAGCTTCAGGGTCGTTACCGTCGATTTCCACCACATGCCATCCATATGCTTCGAATCTCTGGTACACGCTTTCTGTAAAGGCAAGGTCGGTCGATCCTTCAATGGATATGCGGTTGTGATCATACATGCAGATCAGCTTGCCCAGACGGAGATGTCCGGCAATGGATGCAGCCTCGGAGGTAATGCCTTCCATCAGGTCTCCGTCACCGCATATGACGTAGGTACAGTAGTCGATCAGTTCCATGTCGGGTTTATTGAGACGCGTAGCACAGTATCGCTCGGCAATTGCCATTCCGACAGCGTTGGAAAGGCCCTGACCAAGAGGACCTGTTGTCGTCTCGACGCCGGGAGTGTGGCCGTATTCAGGATGTCCGGGGGTTTTACTTCCCCACTGGCGAAACTGTTTGAGGTCATCCATGGAGAGGTCGTAACCTGTAAGGTGCAGCAGTGAATACAGAAGCGCCGAGCCGTGGCCCGCGGACAGTACGAATCGGTCCCGGTTGATCCATTCAGGATTGTCGGGATTGTGCTTCATGATCTTTGTCCAGAGCACATATGCCATGGGAGCCGCTCCCATAGGCATTCCCGGATGTCCTGACTGCGCTTTTTCCACCATGTCAACAGCTAACATGCGGACGGTATTGATCGCCAGCTGATCGATTGGAT
>Ga0272443_10003785_pt1 | contig 17378 bp, 13 predicted proteins | sample SSMAcet12_FD_193581 | JGI IMG/M metagenome (GOLD analysis project Ga0272443, IMG submission 193581) | Marine sediment archaeal communities from Little Sippewissett salt marsh, Falmouth, MA, United States - SSM-Acet-12 | ecosystem: Environmental > Aquatic > Marine > Wetlands > Sediment ... | reverse complement strand
AATTTCTTCATGTCGTTCCCGTCACCGTCGACTTCCTGCACGTACCAGCCGTAAGCCTCGTAGCGCCTGGCCCGATCCTCGGTGAACGACAATTCGGTCGGACCGTCGATACTGATGTGGTTGTCGTCGTAGACCAGAACCAGATTGTTCAAACCCAGATGGCCGGCCAGCGAGCAGGCCTCGCCCGAGACGCCTTCTTCGAGATCGCCGTCACCGGCGAAGACGAATATTTTGTAGTCAATGATCGGGAAGCCCTGGCGGTTGAAGAACTCGGCCAGATACTTCTGAGCGATCGCCATGCCCACGGCGTTGGAGATGCCCTGGCCCAGCGGCCCGGTGGTGGCCTCGACGCCCAGGCTCGGATCGTATTCCGGATGGCCCGGCGTCTTGCTCTCCCACTGGCGGAAGTTCTGGAGGTCTTCCAGGCTATAGTCGAAACCCGTCAGGTGCAGCAGCGAATAGAGCAGCATGCTGCCGTGGCCGCCGGAGAGCACGAACCGGTCGCGGTTGTGCCACAGCGGATTGGCGGGGTTGTACTTCATGTGCTTGGTCCAGAGGATATAGGCGGCCGGCGCCATGCCGATCGGCATGCCCGGGTGGCCCGAATTGGCCTTCTGGACCCCCTCAGCGGCCAAAAAACGGATCGTATTGACACACAGTTCATCGAGTTCGGACAGACCTGGATGACTCATCACATATATCCTATTGATAGCAAGTTGACATTATCACCTACCCAGCTTCGGAACGAACCGGACAGCATACCAGCCACCCCGCCCCCTGGCAAGCCCTTTCCCGAGCGTCGCCAATCGCAGGCCGATTGGCTTTGTTTGGCGCCGTCCGTCCTCCGTCCTCCGCCGTCCGCCCTGCCACCTCCCGCCTCCGGCCTCCCGTCTCCAGCCTGAACAAATTGGCTTTGTTTGGCACCGTCCGGCCTCTGCCTCGGTCCTCTGTCCTCTGTCGTCCGCCCTCTGCCCTCCATCCCCCGGCCTCCCATCTGTAATTTGAGATCTGAGATCTGAGATCTGAGATCGCGGCCAAACCGGCCGCCCAAATTGGCTTCGCCTTCCCGCCCCGCCCACCGGGCCATTCCCATATAATCACCTTCCTTGAAACCACTTAGAGCCATTTCCAGACCCCGAGAAATTGGGTTCGCTTTGCATACATGATGACACCGCGTGCACCCCTTCTCCCCCACCGATCCGCCGCGTGCCTGAACCGACCTTCGCGCATCCCCAGTATTCCTTTGGGATTGATTTGGAATGAGTAATGCCATCATCTCCTGGCTCGCCGTGAAAACGAACACATCTTTGTTATCTATTATACACCCTTCCTGGCCACCGTCAAGGTGAATCCCCTGGAAGAGCGACCTTTTCTGCGGTCCTATTCCTGGCCTCTCCCAAGACATCATTTGCACTTCTCTTGCGATTGGTCTACAATGTTGACTGGATTTCGAGACTGGCGTGCCCTGTGACACGGAGGGCACCCGCGTTAGAGAGTGTTTCCAGGCAGATCGGCGTGCCCGGCACACCCTAAGAGACTATGCCTGCACAGCAAGAGGGGTTGCCTCGCCGGGAAACGACGGGCTCCGAAGTGATGTGGAGGTGTCGACCATGGAAATGCGCGAATTTCATGCTGTGGATTCACCTGATGCAATGCTCAGGCTCGTGACCACGATACACCAAGGCCGCCCGCCCAATCAGAAACCGCATGCGGTTGTAGCCGCTGCTCCTATGAGGGGCACTGTTCAGGCGCGACTGGAATCGCATCAGGACAAGATTGAATCACCTCCCTTTCTGATCGGAGTGCTATTCGGCAGGCCCGAGTCAGAACTCATGAAGCGAAGCCTTGCACCTCATATTCCGTACTTTCATCATCGATCCGGCAAAAACTTTCACATGCTCTGTGCCGGTTACCGCATCTCCCCGCCAGGGTACGTGTCTGCACCGCCGGACATGTGCAACCCTTTCAAGTGGTCTTTCAGCAACCGGAAGTTCAACAAGCTGAGAATCTGGTTCGAGCGGGAGACAATATGGCAGTATAGCGGCGAGGTCGACTTGCTAATGATGAATTCTAGGTTCTACCCGGAAACCGAAAAGGCCTCTCTGGATTTCTCATCTGCCGTCAGCTGCCGTCTCGACGAACTTGTCAAGACGAGGTTGATCGCGACTATCGAAAGCTTCCTCGAAGACATTTGTCGTGCTGCGGATCAGGGTGACATCCAGAATCCTGTGCGCGCGGTGAGCAGAGACCTCGCGCTGCACGAGTCACGTTCTGCCGTCAAGCGTCTGGTTCTCTCGTTGATCCCGCGAGGGATTGGCGATGATTTGAACGCAATCTCGAGATTTGCTGTCAGGGATATTCGGAGGAAAGGTAACTGAAGATATCCAGCCGACTGGTGTGTTGGCAGTACTCGGTGTTGGACGAAGAAGGAAAGCGCCATGCGTTACAGCGTTGGCCTGATCACAGTGATCGTGGGGATTGGTTTTGTCTCGGGGGCGACACACGGGCAGAAGATCTTTCCCGGTGCGGTGGGTTTTGGAACCGAGAGCAGAGGCGCCTATGCGTCCGGTGAAGATCCGACCATCTTGATCGTCGACACCTTATACGCCGGTATCAAGCAGACAGGAACCAATCGTGGATCCTTCGAATGGGCTCTGCGCGAGCGGTATCCCCGGATCATCGTTTTCGAAGTGGGCGGCGTCATCGACTACGCCGAGACATCTACTCGATCGGTCTCTGTACGCCATTCATACTGCAATGTGTACGGCCAAACGGCACCGACTCCGGGCATCACCCTGAGATCTGCTGCTCTCTATATCGGTGGCCAAGCTCACGACCTACTCTTTCAACATATCGCCGTGCGCTATGGCGACGAGCTGCTGCCCAACGGTGAAGCATACATTGCCGACTGTGTATCGGCATTTGCGGGCACCTACAATCTGGTGCTGGACCATTGCTCCTTTAGCTGGGGCACGGACGAAGTGATTGGCATCTATTCGGAGAACTTCACGCTTTCGAACTGCCTGCTGTACGACGCGCTGGAATACAATCATCACGTCAACGAACGCGGTGAGCATGAACCGGAAAGGCACGGCTTCGGCGGTATCATCTCCTCTCCCGGTCGAATCACGATGGTCAACAATTTCTGGGGGTGGTTTACTCTGCGGTACCCCAAGATGTCCACCGATGATGTCGTCTACGTAAACAACTATGCCACCGGCTATGCCTTGTGGGGCGTTGACTTCGAAGGCAACGAGTCGGGAGACAATGACGCCGCTTTTGTTGGCAATAGCTTCTATCCCACCGGTGGCATGACACACCGCTATGCAGAGCGATTCATCCATTGGCGCGGGCAATTGAACACGAAGAGTACGATCTACTTGCATGACAACAACTGCCTCGGCAAGAACAAGGGCCGCTCGGAATTTGAGAATATCCTCACCAAAATGCCGGAAGAGGACATGAGAGCCATCTATACGGACGATCCAAAATCGAACGTCATCGACATTTCCGAATATCGTATCATGCCTGCCAGTGACGTTCTCAACGACTTGAAAGCCAACGCAGGATTCAGACCCTGGGACAGAGATTATTACGACTCTCTGGCTCTGGCCCGATTGGATGACGAATCGCATAGGTATATCAACAGCACGAAAGCGTGGCCCGCCAGGGCATACAATCGATCCATTTATGAGGGCCTGAAGACCGATGCCGGCAACATGAAGAATGGCTATGACTTTGCGTCCAACCCTGTTTCATTTGCCGTCAACGGCACACGCGTGGAACTGGATGAGAGCGCCGCCTCCCAGCAGGACGTCCTCGATATCCTGAACCGTCAGTTGCCCGAGGGGATTGTGGCCATCGATCACCCCCACCCTCTGTGTCACCACATCATCATTCAAACAGAAGACGCCGGGGCCGATCAGTCTATCGCCATAAGCGGCGACGCTTCCGTGTTCGGGATTCCTGAGGGCACGTTCACCGGTGATGATGCCCCCTATGAAGACGTCACCCTTCCCTCCAACGAGCGCCAACTTGACCTGCCAGTAAACCCTCACGACGACGATGACGGCAATGGCTATACCAACATTGAGGAATGGGCAACCTCTTTCGTCAGGTCACAATCCAATAACGCCAATTGACCCCGTTACGCCTATCGAACCGTTGAATCCGAAACTCCCATTCGGGGCGGCCAACGTCGGAAGAGTGAGGCAAGCCCCACTACAACAAAGGCGGCAGAGAAACGCATGGGACAGACCCCACCCTGCCGGAGTCATACCACCGAATCGATGCCCTCGGGCATGGGGCGGTAGAAGCGCACGGGCTGGATAGAACCGTCTTCACGTCGGGCGGCGCGGATGCGCTTCTGTTTGATGAAGCAATGTTCCATCTGCACGCCGTCCTCGATGGTGCAGCCGTAGAGATACGTAGATCCCTTGATCCTCACGTTGCGGCCGATACGCACCGGATGATCGTCGGAACCGGTGATGCGCACACCGCCTTCAATGCGGGTGTTGCGCCCAACCCGGATATTGCCGTTGAGCTGATCGCCCACCATGATTTCGACGTTGTCCCCCAGAACGAGCTGCTGACCCGGATAGTTGTTCAAGACACTGCCCTCGCCCACGGAGACGTTCTTGCCGAATTTGACCGTCCCTTTGACCGTGGCATTGCGCGCAAGTTTCAAGCCGACGCCGATCTTGACCCGGGGCCCCACGTACACGCCTTCACCCACGATGATGTCGAGCGGTTGGCCCTTCTTATCCAGGCGCAGGATCTGGTCGACGATCGGATCGGCCAGGAAGAAATGGTCGGGATCATCGAAGGTCACGATATCCTTCAGCAATTCGTAGGTCCGCTGACGCGCGATCGTGTCCATCTCCTTCAGCGCACTTTTGTTGTTGAAGCCGAGTACCACCGTCGCATCGGAGGCGGGCCGAGCCCCCACGGCGAGTCTGTTCGCGTTGAACATGGCAATGAGATCGGTCAGGTAGATCTCTTTCTGCACATTGTCACTACCAATACGTTTGACATGCTTGAGCAGCGGCTTGATCTTGAAGCCGTAGACGCCCGAGTTAAATTCCCCAATGGCCAGCAACTCATCACGCGTAAAGGTAAAGGATTCCCCGTTGTAGGAGACGGTGTAGTCTTCTTTCAGGGCCAGAATGTCGCGGTGTTCCTTGATCTCTATGACCTTGCCGACATGCTGGCTCGCGGTTCCCGCGTCGTTGGTTCGCTTGGCCCGAACGATGCGGCCGTAGTAGTTCTCCGAAGGATCGCCTTCATAGATGCCCGTCAGGACCATCATGTCGCATCCGGAGTGGAGAAAGGCCTTGTGAAACGACCGCATCTCCGCGGCGTTGAGCAGCCCCATGTCCCCGGGCAGCACGTAGCAGTGTTCGGTCGTCTTCGGTATCCTGGCCTGCAACGCAACCTGGACGGCGTGACCGGTGCCGTTCTGCTCCTCCTGCCAGACGTAGCGTGTGCTCTTTCGCTTGCCGATCGCCGCGGCCACGTCGGCCGCCTTCACGCCGACCACGACGGATGAAATGCACCCGGGCAGTCCCTTGGACACGGCACGATGGACGCGCTCGACCGTGGAGACGCCCCATATCTCGTGCAACATTTTGGATCGTTCGCTCTTGATTCGCTTGCCGTGCCCGGCCGCGAGGATGATCGCCAGCGTTTTGGCGTTGGGATCGTAAGGAGACGATAGATCTCGTAAAAGCGCAGTTACGGACACCATGAAATCCTTTCCTGTAGGGTGGTCGATCATCGACCACCACCTGCGTTGGGTAACCATGAAACGCTCAATGCGACGCTCATCGCCTGGAAACGCCGATATCGCTCCCAGGACCACACGTCTGACCTTGGCCGGCCACCGGCTGGACCGTCCTGTGGAACGGGCCTGCCCCACCCGTCCTCAGGTTCTCCAGCTCGACACTGGCCGTGGCCAACGGTGATTCTATGGCAGATGCCACCTCATTGTCAATTGCGCGACCCGATATACCCGCTGCTGAGGCAAAGACGATTCCATGGAGGGGAAACGGTCTTGCGAGGTAGTGCCGTCTCGAGTATGGTGCCGTGGGTGCGTATGATGTCACTGGTGTCAGGAGGTCTTCATGAGAACGAGGCATCGGCTGCTGCTGTCTTTGTCGTTTCTGGTCGCCACGTCGCTGGTCCTGTGCTCGTGCCGTGGGCCCCAGCGCTTTGCGCAAGACAATCGCTGGTCGATCGCGACGAAACCGGAGAAGCTGGGCTACAACTCGGCCAAACTGGCCGAGGCCCGGGCGTACGCCGCCGGCATCAACACGGCGGCCGTGGTCGTGGTCGTCGACGGTCAGATCCTCTGCGAATGGGGAGACGTGAACCAGAAGTTCAATACGCACTCGATCCGCAAGAGCTTTCTCAGCGCGCTGTATGGGCGTTACGTGCGGGACGGCGTGATCGATCTCGATCTGACGCTGGCCGAGGCGGGGATCGACGACAACCCACCGCTGACCGAGAAGGAGAAGGCCGCGACGATCCGGGATTGCCTCAAGGCACGCTCGGCCGTGTACCACCCCGCGCTGTATGAGTCGGCGGTCATGAAGCAGCGACGGCCGGCGCGCTATACCATGCAGGCCGGGACGCACTGGTACTACAACAACTGGGACTTCAACGCCCTGGGGACCATCTTCGAGAAGTATACAGGCAAGAAGGTCTTCGAAGCGATCGAGGAAGAGATCGCCCGCCCCATCGGGATGGAGGACTTCAGCGCCGCCGACGGGACCTACGTCACGGGCGACGATTCCATTCATCCGGCGTATCCCTTTCGCATCACGGCGCGGGATCTGGCCCGCTTCGGACTGCTGATGCTCAACGAGGGCCAATGGAACGGCCGGGAGATCATTCCGCGCGACTGGGTGCGTGAAAGCACGCGCTACCATTCCGACGCCGCGCTGTACGGCGCCGACGGCTATGGCTACATGTGGTGGGTCGTCCGCGACCACAACAAGTTCCCGCACCTGCCCGGCGTGACTTTGCCCGAGGGCAGCTATTCGGCACGCGGCGCCGGCGGGCACTACCTGCTGGTGATCCCGGAGCGAAACATGGTGATTGTGCACCGCGTCAACACCGACATCCGCGGCAATCGCGTCTCCAAGGCCGAGTTCGGAACCCTCGCGCAGATGATTCTCAGCGCCGCCGACTAACGGGACGCGCCGTCAGAGCCATGCCGGCGGGCGGTCGAGGGACAGATCCTGTTTTCTGGAACCGGAGGTCGCAGCGTGCCCCGCTACTCGACGCGCTGGCCGTTGTGGCGGAGGCGTTCTTTGCGGTTGGGGGTCTTCTCGATCAATTGGTTAGGGCGGCCGTCGCGTTTGATGAGGGTGAAGCCGTCGTAGAGGCGGCCGGTCGCGGTGCGGGCCTGGTAGTGCAGTTGGTCCCCATCGATGCGAATGATCTGATAGAGCTGGGTATCCTCGGCGGCGCGCTTCATGAAAGGACGCCGCTCCAAGTCGTACATCTTCGGCCCGCTCACGGACACGACGTAGACCGTGCCGGCCGCTTGGCTGCGCCCCGTGGCGCCGCTGGGAACATTTTCGTGCGTCATCAATCCACTGCGGGCGTAAGTGTGGTCGTGCCCCTGGAGGACCAGATCGACGCGGTACTCGTCCAGGACCGGTTGCCAGAGATTCCGCAGTTCGGTATTGTCGCGTCCCTCGGCCGAGGCGTAGAGCGGATGATGGAAAGTCACGATGGTCCAGCGCGCCGCCTTCTGCTCCAGCGCCTTGCGCAACCACGGCACCTGTTCGGCCTGGCGTTCGTTGGAATTGAGCGAGATGAGGCGCAGCCCCTGGTAGTCGATGGCATAGACCGATTCCTCGAGGCCCTCCGGGCCGTGCTGCGGAAAGGCAAAGGTCGGTCGCCAATGGGCGGACAGGGTACGCTCGTCGTTCGAATCGCGCTTGGCGTATTCGTGATTGCCCGGCGTCGCCAGACACGGGATCATGCGATGCAGAAAGCCGGTGGCGTAGAACCACTGCCCCCATTCGGCGTCCCGATTGGCGCGATTGATCAGATCGCCCGCGTGGAGGATGAAGGCCGCCTTAGGGGCGTCAGCGAAGGCCGAGCGGATGACGCGCGACCAATGTGACTTAATGTCATTCTGGGCGTCACCGACGTAGACAAACGTGAAGGGCTCGGCCCAATCGTTGGCCGTGGTGAACTGAGACCACTCGCTGAACGTCTTACCATCGCCCACCCGGTACGCGTATGTCGTCTTGGGGGCCAGGTCCGTGAATTCAACCGTATGGTAGCTGGCCGGTCCCAGATCGCCCTTCAGATGCACGGTCTGGGCGCGCACCGTCTTGGCCCGCCTGGCAAACAAGGGCCCCTCCCCCGCCACGGCGATCTCCGCGATTCCCTGCGTGACGTCGGCGCTCGTGCGCCAGGTCACCGCCTGGGAATGGACCGGATCGGCGGTCCAGGTCAGGACGATCCGATCGGGCACGGGCGTGGGCGTAAATTCAGGCGCGTGCAAGAGGGGAAGATCGCTATCATGGCCATGATCGTGACCGAAGGCCACGGTGGCCATAAGCAGTGAAAGTAAGGTTACCGCCGCCGAGAACAATACCCGTGTCCAAGCACCGTGTTTTTGTCTCATCATTCGCATCACTCCATCAGTTCAGTGCAAATGGTGCAAATCCACAGGCATTACCGCATATCTCATCCCGTGTTCGCCCAAAACCCAGTTAATGTGTGGGCTAAATCGAAAATAGTGGCGGTGCCCTGCCCACGTCCAGGCACGGAACGGGCGCAGGACAATTGATCCCCCGATCAAGTGGGGTTCGCCAATCGAAAACAGCGCGAACCGGTTGGCATTGGCGGCTCGATGCGTGGACGTCGAGAGCGAGGAAGTGGAGCAGCCGCATGGCGCATAGGGCACACGATGCGAACCGATAGCCGTGGCCTGACCTGGCGCTGGCTAGGCGCGTCGTTTTCTCTTAAGGCGGGCGCCCACCGTGCCGAGTCCCAACAACCCCAGAATGACGGCCGTCGGTGTGGGAACACAGGCGACGTCACCATCGCGGACCGCCCAAGCGTAGGCCTGGCCGCTCGGCCATAAGGCCCATTGCGACCCATTGCTGAAGGCGAAGTACCAATAGCGATTCCAACTGGGCAGATACGTCGACGTCCAATAGGGCTATGCGCCCGCGGTCTTGTCCGGGGAGAGGTAGGCCTCGATGTTGACGAAGAGCCCCAAGTCGGGATCGGTGCTGTTCCAAATCGACTCATTGGCGGTGCCACCCAACTCATCGTAGAACAGGTGTCCCATCTCGCTGCCCTTCTTGTTGAAGGGGTCGCTGTACCAACCATCCGGCCCGCTGCCATCCGGATTCAAGGCGGTGGGCAAACGCCAGTCGTCATAGCCGCCGTAGACCAACTGATCGACCCAGGCACTGGCGTCAGACCAGTTCATCAAACCATCGGCGTCATCCCCGCAGGTCCGCGCGTAGCAGGCGTCCGCAAGCCAGGTGATATCGAAATCCGTATCGTAGATCAGCCCCCCGCCGCGATCGATCAGATCGGCATGGACGGTCCCGAAATGCAAACCCAGCACCACCAATAGCGAAACGATCAGTCTGTCTCTCATCATGCCCTTCTCCACTCCCATCGTGTTCTACTCGGTGACACCCTGGCCATGAACGTCAATGCCAGTACAAAACAGCAGGCGCGAATGTACCGTCAGCCCAAACAGTGCACCTGGTCTCCTCCTGTCAACACTCCAATTTTTATTGTACCACAATGTCCCTCCTATTACAAGGCGCCTTGTTCGTTTTTGAGTGCCAAAGGCAACCGCCGAGGCACGGAACCCTATCGGACGTTCGCTGTCGCGACGTGGAACCAAGGGCGGTCGCTGCGCTTAGATGCGATTGGGCTGGGACCAGCGGACACGAGCGAGCAGGACATCGCCGCGCCAGTCGTCTTCGGGCAGGCACTCGCCCACCGTGACCCAGGACTCGTCGGCCGCAGCGGCGACGGTGTGGAAATAGCCCATGCGCGCGACATGGCGGGCGTTGTTGACACCATCGCCAATCAGGGGCAGCACGATGCGCTCGGTGGCACGGATCAGGCAGAGCTTCTCCGTATCGACGCGGGCCAGATAGAGCGGCGCGCGCCACCGGAAGACGTTGACGTTCTCCTCGGCCTTGCGGGTGTACACCAGGTACAGTGCGTCACTGCGAGGCAGCCAGCGCTGCTGGGTCGTCGACATGGTCAGAGGTTCGCCATCGTCCCAACACCAGGGCCGCTGGAGCTGCCAGTTCAGGCCATCGGTCGAGACGGTGACGTAGCCGTGCTCGTCTTCGGCCCGGATCGTCATGTAGACCTTGCCCTGGAAGGCTGCGAGCGTCGGCTCCAGCAAGCCGCGTTTGGCGCCGTTCGACAGCTCGTTGCCACAACGTTCGACCGTCAGCGTCCGGCCATCGTAAGCGCACAGGACCGAACCGACCGAGCGGGCGGTCTGACCTTTGGGCGCGAAAGACAGCGGAATGAGGATGCGGCCATCGGGAAGCATGACGCGCTGGGCGCAGCCGCACGTGTAGATGGCCGTGCCGCGCGGGTCGTTCCATTGGAGCTTCGTCGCAGCGGAAAACTCCCCGTCCGAGGTGCGCACGACGTAGACCGGATAGCGCTCGAACTGAGGCCGCGCCAGGCGTCCGGTCCGGTCATAATAGACGTTGTGGCCGATCGCCAAAACCGTGTCGGTCTGCGCGTGGTACTCGGGCACCACGTCACAAACGCCCTCCGTCAGGTCGTTGCGGGCCGGGTGCCTTCCCAATGCGGCAATCTGCTGCGGGTCCGTCCACGTGCGGCCCAGGTCTCTCGACGTCGAAAAGTGCACGGGGCCAAACACGTCGGAGCCGGTAATCGATTGTAGCGTCATGAAAGCGATCGGTCCCCGACCGCTAGGAACCATGCAGGCCCGCGGATGGAACCACGTGGTACCGCCGCCGCGACCGTTCCAGAGCACCGAGCGTTCGATCGCCTGAACGCCGGCGATCTGCCTGGCCGCGCGGTCGTCCGCCAAGGCACACCGCCTCGGCCAGCCCCCTACCGCTACCACCGCCATCGCCTCAAGGAACCGACGCCGCGTCGGCCCGGATCGCATGTCCGCCATGTGTCGCTCTCCTCATAGAAACCACCGCACCCTGTGGCGCCAATGTGACCCTGCGTGTCGCAGCAGGGTCGTGTTGATGATGGCCTCCAGCAACCGACAAGTCAACCCCGATATTCGATGCATTGACACCGACCGGTTCTGTGGAGACAATGTCACCGCCGGTTTTCGAGAACCACGGGCGGCTTGCCAGCGTAGTAGGGAAACGTCAGGGCGGTCCATGCGCGGCGTACCGAGAGATGGAAAAGGAGTCTTAGATGGCTGACCAGCAGGCGACAAAGACAAAATACGACACTTCTATCATCCGCCCCCAGATGCGGAGCGAGGATTTCGCGCTGCGCGGCGAGGGCTTCGCACCGCAGCGGCTGGCCGCCATCCGCAAGGGTCTGCGCACGCTGCACACGCTGGAACTGATGGCCCAGACGATCTACAAATTCCAACTCACCAAGGAAAAAACAGAGATCAATCGACAGCTCGTGGCCGCGATGTGCAACGAAATGGGCCACTACCAGGATTTCCAGGTCAAGCTTTACGAATACGGCTTCCGACCCAGTATCTTCCGGGCGGCCTACTGGATGGTCGGCTTCGCCTTCGGGTTCGGGTCGCGTCTGCTGGGCCCCAAAGCGATGTTCAGAACCGGGATCTGGGTCGAATCCAAGGCGGTGCATCACTACGCCGAACTGCTCGAAACCATCGAATGGGACGACGAGACCCGCAAGGTGATCGAGAAGGACCAGGCCGACGAAGACGGCCACGTCAACCGCTGGCGGGCCCTGCTGGCGCAGGCCTGAGTCTCTGGAACGGCACGCAGACAAGTCCCCGCTACGGCCACAGTTCCACGCTGACGGTGCGGCCTGCCTGGTCACCGACCGGCAACTCGAGCGTCAACTCCGCTAACGCGGCTCCGCTCACGCGCAGGTTCAACGCCTGGCGCCGCTGCATCGGGTCGGCCACGTACAGCCGTGCCGGTGTCACCGTGCGATCCAACAAGACCAGACACGGGGCATCGACCTCGATCGACGAGCCATCCCACGCCAGCTTTCCCGGCTCGAAGAACGCGGCCTGCACCCGCTTGCCACCCTCAGACGAGATCGCCAGGAGAGACGCGGTCTGTGCGAGCACAGAGACGGGCCACACTTCCTCCGCGGTGCGCAGGTCGTCGACCGTGACATTGGGCAGAACCGCATAGGCGTACCGGGCTCCGTTCGGCTCGACACCGTGCTCGATCCAAAGGCTGAAGACGTCGCGCTCGACCGCCCGGCGCGACTCACGGTGATGTACGCGATACCAGTCGCCCGTCTGCGCCATTCCCTGAACCGTTACCGCTTGCGGCTCAAGAAACACATAGCCGATCCCGTTGTGGTGTGCCCACTTCAACGTCTCCGCCACCGATGCGCCCCGGGCGACTTGGCGCACCTGCCGGCCGGTGGAAATCGTTATCGGTCCCTCGAACGCACACTGCTCAAGTGATGTGAAGACCGGATCGGGGTCATCCGCGCAGATGTCGGCTCCCAGGCACACCACGGCCTCGTCCAGGAAGAACCACGCCTTCCGCGCCCGCAAACCATCGCGCAGGTATTCCATGGCCGCGACACCGCAGTCACCGGCGCTGACGCCCCCGACGAAATCGCTGCGGCCGCGACACCGCTTCGAACTGGGTGTCAGCCTCGTGTCACGCTGGGAGCACGTCGTGCCGGGCAGGCGCTGCCAATCCCAGACCGGAAAAAGGTCGTCGTATTCGGCGCCGGTGCGGAGAAAGTAGGTGACGCCGTCACCCAGGTGAAGCCCGAGCATGTTTTCGCTGTTGCAGGTCTCGGCGCCGACAACGCGCGTGGAGCTCATCTTGACGGAGGCATACCACGCAGGCCGGCGGTGCACGCTTATGTCGGACCGCCAGAAATGCTTGTGCCCGATGAGGGTGTTGGCGGCGCCCGGCTGATTGGCCGCAAGCGCCTGCCGATAAGCCTGGGCGCGTGCCGAATCGAGATCGACCATCCATCTCAGTTGACTGAGAACGGCGTGCCCTTTGTCGCCCCGACTGCCCCGGAAGATCTGCCGGCCGCAGGCGCTGATGTCCATACCGCCGTGCCAAACGATCCATGCCTGTCCCTCGGCCAGATAGTCGCCCAGAATCCGCAGCGAGGCCGGATCGACAGCATAGCTTGTCCCGTGGAAGATGCTCGCCCACTGAATCATGTCGGCGCCGAAGCTGAGACCGTAATTGCCCCACTGCAGTTGCGGCCCGTGCTGATGAAACGAATAATCAGGTTGGACGCCTTCGGCCGTGGTGATGCACAACTCTTCCAGGATCTGCTCGCGCGCCTCCGTCATCAGCTCGGCGTCCTCCGTCAGCATGCCTTTGAGGAAAGCGATGCCCGCCACCCAGACCTTGTTCTGGCCCGTCATGCCCATGCGGCTGCGCCCCAGATCGCGACGTGTGGCCTTCTCGGCCAACTCCGGAGCCAGGTCGTCGCCCATCAGGATCAGGATCGGGGCCAGGGTCTTCGGAACTCCGATGCGCGTGTACCACCAGTTCGGATTCTGATAGTCGCGCTCCATCCAATGGGCGAGCGCCGCTTCGATCGCGCTGCGCAGGTCGGCGTCCCCCGCCAGTTCATGGCCGCCCTGGCGGTAGGCCTGCGCCATGGCGAACATGCGCGCCAAGTGCTGGTACGTCGCCCACTTGCCCCGCTCGGCATTGGCGTAGTCCACGTCCGGCCAGGAACCATCGGATCTCAGCGTGCGCATGTACTTCTCGATCGTGTCGGGCGCAGGTGTGCCACGGGTATACCACCGGACCACATTGCCCCGCAATGTCGCCATGTCGTCGCCTGAAACAGCAGCGCCCCGCGTTATTCGGCCAGAGGCAAGGACGATGGCAACGAGGAGCCAAACCAGGATACCCAGTCTTCGCATGAAACACCTCTTCCTGTGCCCGCGTCGGCACCGTCCAGCCGACACGACGTTATCATTTGACAGGCGACATTCGGTAGCCCATAATTCACTCGTATTGTGACGGATATGACGCGGCTCGTCAAACACCAGGTCGGGCCGGGCCATGCCGCCAGCTCCGGGAGGAACGAGTTATGCTCCGATACTTCGTTGCCGGCAATGTGTGGGCCATCCTGGCCGTGGCGCTGACGCTCGGACGCAAGGCCTGGCGAACCGCACCACCTCGCTACGCGTTTTTCGGACAGGGTTCGCTGGACCCGACGAGCTACAATCTCGTCATCGTCTTCTGTGTCACCGCGGCCGCGATCTTCTTCCTGCTGGCCTGGAAGACTCACGACAAACATTGATTCAAGGAGGAGATACCATGCTGCGACGCACCTTCCTCAAACTGACGGGTGCCACCGCCCTGCTGCCGGCCTACCGTACGTGGGGCCGGAGCCGGAGCAAGCCCAACATCCTGTTCATGTGCATCGACGACCTCAACGACTGGATCGGCTGTCTTGGCGGTCATCCGGACGTCAAGACGCCCCACCTGGACCGCCTGGCGGCGCGGGGTGTGCTGTTCACCAACGCGCATTGTTCGGCGCCGGCCTGCAACCCCTCGCGCGCCAGTCTCATGACAGGCATTCTGCCCTCGACCTCCGGCGTCTACCACAACCCAAATCCGTGGCGCCACTCGGCGGCACTGAAAGACGCAGTGACGCTTCCCCAGCATTTCATGGCGCATGGCTACCGTGCCATTGGCGGTGGCAAGATCTATCACGGCGCGTTTCCCGACCCGCCTTCTTGGCAGGCTTACTTCCCCTCGCAGACAAAGAACAAGCCGGACGATCCGATGCCCAAGGATCGACCTCTCAACGGCATTCCCAGAACCGCGCATTTCGATTGGGGCCCGGTCCCGGTCGCAGACGAGGCGATGGGCGACTGGCAGGTGGCCGACTGGGCCATCGGTGAGCTGAAAAAGAAACACGACAGCCCCTTCTTCCTGGGTTGCGGCTTCTTCCGTCCCCACCTGCCCTGGTACGTCCCGCAGCAATACTTCGACCTGTACCCGGTCGACAAGATCACACTGCCTAACATCAAGGAGAACGACCTTGATGACGTCCCGCCTTTGGGCAAGAAGATGGCCAAGCCGCAGGGCGACCATCGCAAAGTACTCCAACACAAACAATGGCGCAAGGCCGTGCAGGGCTATCTCGCTTCCATCACCTTCGTCGATACCTGTGTCGGCCGCGTCCTGGATGCCTTCGATGCCAGCGACTACCGCGACAACACTGTCATCGTCCTGTGGAGCGATCACGGCTGGCACCTGGGCGAGAAACTACACTGGCGCAAGTTCGCGCTGTGGGAAGAGGCCACGCACAACGTGATGATGATGGTCGCGCCGGGTGTGACCCAGCCCAACCAGCGCTGCGCCCATCCTGTGACGCTGCTGGACATTTACCCCACGCTGATCGAACTTTGCAGCCTGGAGAAGAAACCCGAACTGCAAGGCCGGAGCCTGGTGCCCCTGCTGAAGAACCCGAGCGCGGCGTGGGATCACCCTGCTCTAACCACGCACGGCCGTAACAACCATTCGCTGCGCACCGAACGTTGGCGCTACACCCGCTACAGCGATGGGACCGAGGAACTCTACGACCACAACCGCGATCCGCTGGAATGGACCAACCTGGCGGGCGACCCGCAGTACGCCGAGCAGAAGCAGAAGCTGGCCGCCTGGCTACCCAAGACCAACGTCCCGGAGATTACACGCCGCCGGTGACAGGGCTGGTGCATGCGAAGGCTAGGTGGACTCGAACGATCCCGGGGCGATGGAGCGCATGCGTTTGGGGATCCAGACGCCTTCGAAGAGGTTGCTGAGGTGCTTCTGAATGCCGCGTCGGACGCGCGATTCGGCCGGCTCTTCCGTACGGGCCTCGCCGGTCAGGACCTCGCAGGCCAAGGCGCGGTAGTCGTTGGCGCCCCGACTGCGGGCGGCATAGGTCAGCACGGGTTCGCCCGCACTGGGAGACTCGGCCAGGCGAACGTCGCGATGCACCACGGTGTCGAAGACGAGATCGTCAAAGATATCGCGCAACTGCTGCTGGATCTGCCGACTGAAAGTCCGCCGCTCTTCCACGAAGGTCAGCAGCAGGCTGATGTTCTCCATGGAGTATGGATGAAAGCGATCGCGAATAATGCGAATCGTTTCCAGCAGGCGTTTTAGCCCCTCCAGCGCGTAGTAGTGCACCTGCACGGGCACCACGATGTCCGTACTGGCCACCAGCGCGTTGAGGGTCAGCACGCCCAGCGACGGCGGGCAATCGATCACACAGATCTCGTAGGTGTCACGGGCATCACGCAGGCCGCGAGCCAGCAACAACTCCTTGCCCGGTAGACTGCCCAGCTCTAATTCCGCGCTGGCCAGCAACACGTTGCAGGGCGCCAGGCTGAGGTTCTGCACGCGCGTGTCCACCACCACGCCGTCCAGCGTCTGGTCGTCACGGGCGAGGAGGTCGTAGATCGTGCATTTGAACGAGTCGGGATCGAGCCCCAAGCCGATCGTGGCATGGGCTTGCGGGTCAAGGTCGATCAGCAGGACGCGCTTGCCCGCTTCGGCGAACGCGGCCGCGGTGTTAATGGCGGTCGTGGTCTTGCCACAGCCCCCTTTTTGATTCACCACTGCAATGGTTTTCATGATGACACCCTCTCTCCAGGCGTGGCCCGATACATGGGGCATCCGCCTTCTTTCTTTGGCTCTTGATCGAGGCGCAAAGACAGCGAACTTCCCTTGCTCGCAGCGCTACTGGTGGCCCTCCGGCCGATGTTAACAACCACCCCCTTGTGGCAGTTCCCGATAGCTTCGCACGCGTTGAATCGCCCCGCGTCCGTACGCCTACCGGTCAATCATCAGTATATACCCGCCCGACGAAGAATGTCAATTAGAATAGACCATTTGCAGGAGGCGGCCAATCGGGGCCAGCGGTCGTAGCACCGAGATCGCTCCGAATATCGGCGTTTTCGCGCGCAGAAGTGGGTTTGGCGCAAGCCGTGGGGCCCCTACCGATTTGGTACGGGCCCCACGGAAATTCACTCATGTCACGCTGTCGACACAGCCGCAAATTAGCCTGCGCCGAAAGCGCCTGCTAGCGGTCGCCCGCCAGGTAGCGAACTTCACCGGCCGAGAGGGCCCGGCTATAGATGCTGAAGTCCGCCAGTAGCCCGGTGAAGTAGGCGTCGGCCTCCCATTGCGAGCGTCCCAGCCAGTTCTGTGTCGTCTCGCCCA
>Ga0272443_10003784_pt1 | contig 17382 bp, 17 predicted proteins | sample SSMAcet12_FD_193581 | JGI IMG/M metagenome (GOLD analysis project Ga0272443, IMG submission 193581) | Marine sediment archaeal communities from Little Sippewissett salt marsh, Falmouth, MA, United States - SSM-Acet-12 | ecosystem: Environmental > Aquatic > Marine > Wetlands > Sediment ... | reverse complement strand
TGCCCCGCTGGCGCCGTGGGCGGCGAGTGCGATGAGGTCGACGCCCTCGGCGGCCGCGAACGCGCGGATGCCCTCGGCGACCTGCGCGGCGCGCCCGACGCGGCTGCGCACCTGGAGGTCGGTGTGGGCGAGCCGGGCCTCCATCTCGCTCAGGTAGTTGGCGGCTCGCTCGGCCTGCAGGGCTGCGAGCCGTCGCAGGAGCTCGGCCTCCTCGCCGGACGGTGGCAGCCGTTGCCACGCGGGTGGGGACTCGGGCACCAGATGGAGCAGGAGCAGCGTCGCCTGCTGCTGGCGGGCGACCGCGGCCGCCAGCCCGAGGGCCCACTCGCCGGCGGGTGAGCCGTCCAGGGGGACGAGGACGTGGCGGTAACCGACCGCCCGCGCCGAGGTCCCGGCGGTGTCGGGGCCGCGGCGCACCACCATGACGGAGGCGGGCGCGAGAGACAGCACCTTGTGCGTGGTGCCGCCGAAGGCGAAGGCCTCGGCCTCGCCGCGGCCGTGCGCCGCCATGACCACCAGCGCGACGTCGTGGCGGCGTGCATGGTGCACGATCTGCTCGGCGGCGGCGCCGACCTCCACCGCGATTGCGGCCTCGACGCCGATCTCCGCGAGCCGCTCGGCGACGGAGCGCAGGTACGCCGCGGACTCGGCGTGGAGCAGGCGCCAATCGAGGTCACGGGAGACACGGTCGGATGGCGGCGGCGGCGTCTCGAGGACCTGCAGGAGCAGGAGGCCGTCGGCTAGGGCGCCCGCCAGCCCCGCCGCGTGCCACACCGCGGTCTCCGCCGCGGTCGACCCGTCGAGCGGGACGAGCAGGTAGCGCTTCATACCGCACGCTACGCGCTCCGCGCGCGCGGCGGGCCCGTGGAGCGCTGGATCCTCGGGCCCCGCGGGGGCTACGATGAAAGGTTGGCGTCGTGACTCAATCCGTCGCCGCCGCGGCCCCCACCTCGTCCGCCAGCTCGGCCCCGCGCTCGAGCGCGGCCCGGTTGGCCGGCAGCAGCTGGCGGTGCCGCTCGGGGATGACCCGCTCGAGCGTGGCCACCACGTGGTCGAGCGTGAACACCGGGCGGCGCGCCAGCAGCGCGCCGACGAGCACCATGTTGGTCAACCGCGGGCTGCCGAGCTCGGCGGCCACGTCGTCGGCGGGGATGGCGACCACGTCGACGTCGGTCCGCCGCACCTGGCGGTCGATGAGCGACGCGTTGACGACGAGCAGGCCGCCGGGCCGCACCAGCGGCTCGTAGCGGTCGAGCGACGGCAGGTTGAGCACGAGCGCCGCCTCCGGGCGCGCGACCACCGGCGAGCCGATCGGCTCGTCGCTGATCACCACCGTGCAGTTGGCGGTGCCGCCGCGCATCTCGGGGCCGTACGACGGGTACCAGGTGGTGTGCAGGTCGGCGTCGAGCGCGGCGTGCGCCAGCAGCTGACCGGCGAAGAGCACGCCCTGGCCGCCGAAGCCGGCGATCACCAGGTCGGTCTTCATGCCGACGCCCCGGTCGTGGCCTCGTCCGGCAGCTTGAAGTCGCCGAGCGGGAAGACGGGCACCATCTCGTCGCGGATGAAGGCCAGCGCCTCGTCGGGCTTGAGCCCCCAGTTGGTGGGGCAGCTCGACAGCAGCTCGACCATCGCGAAGCCGAGCCCCTGCTGCTGGACCTCGAGCGCCCGCCGGATGGCCTTCTTCGCGCGGCGGATCTGCACGACGTCGTGCAGGCTGCGGCGAACGACGTAGGCGGCGCCATCGACCTGCGCCAGGAGTTCGCTCATGCGCAGCGGCGCGCCGGTGGTGGCGGCGTCGCGGCCGCGCGGCGAGGAGGTCGTCTTCTGGCCGTCCAGCGTGGTGGGGGCCATCTGGCCGCCGGTCATGCCGTAGATCGCGTTGTTGATGAAGAAGACGGTGATGTGTTCGCCGCGCACGGCGGCGTGCAGGATCTCGGCCGCGCCGATCGACGCCAGGTCGCCGTCGCCCTGGTAGGTGAACACGAGCTTGTCGGGGTTGGCGCGCTTGACGCCGGTGGCCATCGCGGGCGCGCGGCCGTGGGCGGCCTGCGCGAAGTCGGTGGCGAAGTAGCGGTAGGAGAACACGGAGCAGCCGACGGAGGCGACGCCGATCGTGTCCTGGCGGATGCCCATCTCGTCGATGACCTCGGCGATCAGCCGGTGGGCGACGCCGTGGGTGCAGCCCGGGCAGTAGTGGGTGGGGACGTGCGTGAGCGACTCGGGGTACTGGTAGACGGGCGTGAGTAGGGGCTCCGGTGCTTGGACCGTCATGCGGGCACCTCCAGGGCGGGGGCGTCGGCGTCGGAGGCGCCGGCGGCGTGGCCGGCGGACGCCGCCTCGCGGATGGCGTCGGCGATCTCCTCGGGCATGGGCATGACGCCGCCCGTGCGGCCGTAGAAGCGCACGGGGACGCGGCCCTCGACGATGCGGCGGACGTCCTCGACCATTTGGCCGGCGTTCATCTCGACGACCAGCAGCGTGTCGACCCGCTCGGCCAGGGCCCGCAGGGCGTCCTCGGGGTAGGGCCACAGCGTGATCGGCCGCAGCAGACCGACGGCGACGCCCTCGGCGCGCAGGCCGGCGATGGCGGTCTTGGCGACGCGGGCGGCGGTGCCGAAGGCGACCACCGCGACGCGCGCGTCGTCGAGCAGGTGCTCCTCGCAGCGCACCTCGCGGGCCTCGATCTCGGCGAACTTCGCCTGCAGGCGGAGGTTGAAGGCCTCCTCCTCCTCGGGGTCGAGGTGGATGGAGGAGACGAGGTTCGTGTCGCGGCCGCGGGCGCCCGTCAGCGCCCAGTCGGGGCGCTCGGCCAGCGGTCGCATGGGCGGCAGCTCGGCGCCCTCCATCATCTGGCCCATGCTGCCGTCGGCCAGCAGCACCGACACGATGCGGTAGCGGTCGGCGAGGTCGAACGCCAGCAGCGTCAGGTCGATCATCTCCTGCACGGTGGCGGGCGCCAGGACGATCATCTTGTAGTCGCCGTGGCCGCCGCCCTTGACGATCTGCAGGTAGTCGCTCTGGGCTGGGGCGATGTTGCCGAGGCCGGGCCCGCCGCGCATGATGTCGACGAGAACGGCCGGCACCTCGCTGCCGGCCATGTACGAGAGCCCCTCCATCATGAGGCTGACGCCGGGGCTCGAGGACGAGGTCATCGTGCGCATGCCGGCGGCGGCCGCGCCGTAGACCATGTTGATGGCGGCGACCTCGCTCTCGGCCTGCACGAACACCCGGCCCAGCTCCGGCATGCGCCTGGCCATGTGCTCCAGCGCCTCCGTCTGGGGGGTGATGGGGTACCCGAAGTACGCCTCGCAGCCCGCGCGCACGGCGGCCTCGGCGAAGGCGACGTTGCCCTTCAGCAGCTCGACGGCCATCCCGGCCCCCTACGCCTTGACCGCGCGGTAGACCGTGATCGCGGCCTCGGGGCAGGCGACGGCGCACATCTCGCAGCCGGTGCAGAGTTCGGCGGGGTCGTCGAGCTCGGCGGGGTGCACCCCGCGCGCGTTGAAGCGTTCCGTGGCGATCCTGAGCAACCCCTTCGGACAGACGGGGATGCATAGGGCGCAGCCCTTGCAGAGCGCGTCGTCCACCTTGACGGTGCCCTTCATGCGGTCCTCCTGACTCGTTGCCTCCAGGTTAGCGCCCGCGGCCCGAGAACCGTGTCCCTTTCGTCATATCGCCCGGGTGTGGTAGGCCGCGCACCCGCTCCGGAACAGGACGTTCCTCACTCGTGCTGGGTTTCACGAGGTGCGACGATGCCGCCACGGACTGCCCCAAGTCTCCGGTCAGGTACCCGCGCGTTCCGCGGGTCGGAAGGACGGCGACATGGCCGTACGCAGGCTCGAGGCGGCCGCGCTGGACGCGCTCTTCGGAGCGCTTCGCCGGCGCGGCTACACGCTCGTGGGGCCCACGCTCCACGACGGCGCCATCGTCTACGACGAGTTGGACGGCGCCGACCAGCTGCCGATCGGGTGGACGGAGGTGCAGGACGCCGGCCACTACCGCGTCGTCCCGCGCGACGACGACGCCCGCTTCGGCTACACGGTGGGCCCCTACGCATGGAAGCGCTACCTCCACCCACCGGCCCTGCGGCTGTGGCGCGCCGAGCGTGACGCCGAGGGCGGCTTCGCGCTGCTCGACGAGGCGCACGTGGTGCCGAGGTACGCCTTCGTCGGCGTGCGGCCCTGCGACGTCGCCGCGATCGCCATCCAGGACCGCGTGTTCATGGGCGGCGACCACGTCGACGCCGACTACCAGGCACGCCGCGCGGCCGCGTTCATCGTGGCGGTCAACTGCACCGAGCCGGGCGGCACCTGCTTCTGCGCCTCCATGGACACCGGGCCCAAGGCCCGTGCCGGCTACGACCTGCTGCTGACCGAGATCGTGGAGCCCAGCCGCAACGGCCAGCGCGCGGAGCCCGTCTACCTGCTCGAGGTGGGCAGCGAGCGCGGCGAGGAGCTGCTGAGCGAGCTCGGCGGCCGGCCCGCGCGCGACGACGAGGTGGCCGAGGGCGAGCGCCGGCTGGCCGAGGCCGCCGGCAAGATGGGCCGCACGCTCGACACGCAGGGGCTGGCGGACGCGCTGCGGCGCTCGCTCGACAACTCCCGTTGGGACGAGCCGGCGGCGCGCTGCCTCGCCTGCGGCAACTGCACGCTGGCGTGCCCGACCTGCTTCTGCAACACGGTGGAGGACACGACCGACCTCACCGGCGCCTTCGCCGAGCGCACGCGCCGCTGGGACTCGTGCTTCACCCACGACCTCTCCTACATCCACGGCGGCCCCGTGCGCGTCTCGCTGAAGTCGCGCTACCGCCAGTGGGCCACGCACAAGCTCGGCACCTGGATGGAGCAGTTCGGCACCTCCGGCTGCGTCGGCTGCGGCCGCTGCATCACCTGGTGCCCCGCGGCCATCGATCTCACCGAGGAGGTCACCGCGATCGCCGCCAGCGCGCAGGCGCGCGCGACCCGGCGGCAGGCGCGCGGCGCGCCGAGCCCCGAGAGCGGAAAGGGGGTCGGCGATGCTGCAGCCGCCCGCTGACAGGACCTACGCGCCGCCCCCCGCGGTGGCCGGGCCGGACCTCGATCCCATGCGCACCGTCCCCTTCCGGGTGGCGGGCCTGCACGTCGACAACGAGGACACCTTCACGCTCGAGCTCACGCCGCCCGCCGGGCACGAGCTCGCCCCCTTCAAGCCCGGGCAGTTCAACATGCTCTACGTGTTCGGGGTGGGCGAGGTGCCCATCTCGATCAGCGGCGACCCCGACCGCCCCGGCGTGCTCGTGCACACCACCCGCGAGGTCGGCGCCGTCACCCAGGCGATGCGCGGGCTGCGCATCGGCGACGCCATCGGCGTGCGCGGGCCCTTCGGCAGCAGCTGGCCGGTCGAGGCGGCCGAGGGCCGCGACGTCGTGCTCATCGCCGGCGGGATCGGCCTCCCGCCGCTGCGCCCGGCGCTGTACCACGTGCTCGCCCGGCGCGAACGCTACGGGCGCGTGATGCTGCTGTACGGCGCGCGCACCCCCGAGGACATGATGTTCCCCGACGAGCTCGCCAAGTGGCGGGCGATGTTCGACCTCGAGGTGCACGTCACGGTCGACCGCGCCACCGGCAACTGGCGCGGCAACGTCGGCGTCGTCACGCCCATGGTCAAGCGGGCGCCCATCGACCCGCGCCGCACGGTCGCGATGATCTGTGGCCCCGAGATCATGATCCGCTTCGCCTGCCAGGAGCTCGCGCGCCGCGGCGTCAGCCCCCAGGACACCTACGTCTCGCTCGAGCGCAACATGAAGTGCGCCGTGGGCCTGTGCGGCCACTGCCAGGTGGGCGGTCACCTCGTGTGCCGCGACGGCCCGGTGTTCTCCTACGACCAGGTCGAGCGGCTGCTCGACCAGGGGGAGGTGTGACGTGGCGCCCCTCGTGAGCGCGGTCTCCCGGACCGCCGACCCCTTCGTCCGCACCGGCAAGCGGCCCACGCTGGCCGTGTGGAAGTTCGCCTCCTGCGACGGCTGCCAGCTGACGCTGCTCGACTGCGAGGACGAGCTGCTCGCCGTCGCCGGCCAGATCGACATCGCCTACTTCCTCGAGGCCTCCAGCGCCACCGTGGAGGGGCCCTACGACGTCTCCCTCGTCGAGGGCTCGATCACGACGGCGCACGATGCCAAGCGCATCCGCGAGATCCGCGAGATGTCCGGCAAGCTCGTCACGATCGGCGCCTGCGCCACCGCCGGCGGCATCCAGGCGCTGCGCAACTTCGCCGGTCCGGACGGCGGCCCCGACGTCACGGCCTACGCCGCCGCGGTCTACGCCCACCCGGAGATCCTCGACACGCTGCCGACCTCCACCCCGATCTCCGAGCACGTGTTCGTCGATTTCGAGCTGCGCGGCTGCCCGATCGACAAGCACCAGCTGCTCGAGGTCGTCAGCGCCACCCTCGCCGGCCGCAAGCCCCAGATCCCCAACTACTCGCTGTGCCTCGAGTGCAAGCGCAGCGGCGCGGTGTGCGTGATGGTGGCCCACGGCCAGCCCTGCCTGGGTCCCGCCACGCAGGCGGGCTGCGGGGCGTTGTGCCCGAACTTCTCGCGCGGCTGCTACGGCTGCTTCGGCCCCCACGAGGGACCCAACATGCCCGCCCTGGGCGACCGCTTCGCGGAGCTCGGCGTCGACGCCGACGGCTGGCTGCGCGCCCTGCGCACCTACAACGCCTACGCGGGGCCGTTCCGGAAGGAGGCCGATCACGTTGAACGCACCCGTTCCTGAGGCCCCGGCGGCCGGCACCCGACGCATCGACGTCGAGGCGCTGGCCCGCGTCGAGGGCGAGGGCGCCCTGCACGTGCGCATCGATGGCCACACGCTCGAGCACGTCGCGCTGCGCATCTACGAGCCGCCGCGGCTGTTCGAGGGCTTCCTGCGCGGCCGGCACTATACGGAGCCGCCCGACATCACCGCCCGCATCTGCGGCATCTGCCCGGTCGCCTACCAGATGAGCTCGTGCCACGCGCTCGAGGCCGCCTGCGGCGTCACCGTCGACGGTCAGCTGCGCGAGCTGCGGCGCCTGCTCTACTGCGGCGAGTGGATCGAGAGCCACGCGCTGCACGTCTACATGCTGCACGCGCCCGACTTCCTCGGCTACCCGAGCGGCATCCACCTGGCGCAGGACCACCGCGCCACCGTGGAGATGGGCCTGCGGCTGAAGAAGGTCGGCAACGACGTCATGGTCGTGCTCGGCGGCCGCGAGATCCACCCCGTGAACGTGCGCCTGGGCGGCTTCTACCGCCTGCCACGCCTGGCCGAGTTGCGCGCGCTGCGCGAGCCGCTGCTGCGCGCCCGGGACGACGCGCTGGCCACCGTGAAGTGGGTCGCCGGCTTCGAGTTCCCCGACGTCGAGCCCGACCGCATCTTCCTCGCGCTGTCGCACCCCGACGAGTACGCCATCAACGAGGGCACGGTGCGCACGGACCGCGGCCTCGACATCCCCGTCAGCGCCTTCGAGGAGCACGTCCGCGAGGAGCACGTGGCGCGCTCCACCGCGTTGCACGCCACCGTCGACGGCGAGCCGTACATGGTGGGGCCGCTGGCGCGTTACGCGATCAACTTCGCGCAGCTGTCGCCGCTGGCGCAGGAGGCCGCGCGCGACGCCGGCCTCGGCCCGGTGGAGCGCAACCCCTTCAAGAGCATCGTCGTGCGCGCCGTCGAGATCGTGTACGCCTGCGACGAGGCGCTGCGCATCATCGACCAGTACGAGCCGCCCGAGCGGGCGTACCTGGAGGTGCCGCCGCGCGCCGGTCGCGGGCACGCCTGCACCGAGGCGCCCCGCGGCACGCTCTACCACCGCTACACGATCAACGACGAGGGCATCGTGCTCGACGCCCGCATCGTGCCGCCCACGGCGCAGAGCCAATCGGTCATCGAGGAGGACGTGCGCGACGTCGTGCGCGGGCACCTCGACCTGGCGACCGACCAGCTGCAGCACCTGTGCGAGCAGGCGGTCCGTAACCACGACCCCTGCATCTCCTGCTCCGCGCACTTCCTGAAGCTGGAGGTGGAGCGCCGCTGACGTGAGGACGCTCGTGGTGGGGGTGGGGAACGACGACCGGGGGGACGACGGGCTGGGGCCGCTCGCCGCGCGCCTGCTGGGCGACAGGCTGGCGGGCGGCCGCCCGGGCGGCCCGCCGCCCCACCTGGAGGTCGTGGACTGGACCGGCGACCCGCTGGGCCTCCTCGACCGCTGGGACGGCGTCGACCGGCTGGTGCTCATCGACGCGGTGGTGTCTGGGGCGCCCCCCGGCACCACCCGCCGCTTCGGGCCCGACGCGCCCTTCGCGCGGACCTCCGAGGCGTCGACGCACGGACTCGGCCTCGCCGAGGCGCTGGCGCTCGGGCGCGCCCTCGGCCGCCTGCCCGAGCGCATCGAGGTCTGGGGCATCGAGGGGGTCGAGTTCGCCGCCGGCGCCCCGCTGACGCCGGCCGTGGCGGAGGCCGTGCTCGCGCTGGTCGCGCGGCTGGGGGAGGAGTTGGGCGGGGTGGCGCCGGGGCCGGCGCCGCAGGCCGACTGACGCGGCCGGCGGCGGCCGCCCGATGGGGACCGACGGGGTCCCGGCGTCCCGCGTCGACCGAGGACGTTCTTCACTCGTGACGAAGTGCACGAGCGCGGCATACTCGTGCCGGTGAGCGGCGCTGCCGGAGCGCTACGACCCCATCGATCACCAAGGCTGCCCATGCCGACAGGCGTCGCCATGGGTCGCGGAAGGACGGCGACATGACGACGACACCCCACGCGCGCTCGGCCACCCGACGCTCGGACCCCGGAGGGCGCCCATGAGCGCGCTGCGCTCGGCCGCCACGGCCGCCCCGGGCGCCGCCGCCGGCCCGCCGCCCGCCGATGACCCGCGGGTGGCGCTGCTGACCACCCAGCTCAAGAAGGTGCGCTACCGCGCCGACGCGCTGATCGACGTCCTGCACGCGGTGCAGGACATCTACGGCTACCTCTCGCCCGAGGTGCTCACCACCGTGGCCGAAGCGCTGCAGCTGCCGCCCAGCCGCGTGCTCGGGGTGGCGACCTTCTACCACCTGTTCAGCTTCGAAGCCCGCGGCGACCACACCTGCACCGTGTGCACAGGCACCGCCTGCTTCGTCAAGGGCGCCGACGCGCTCATGGCCGGCGTCACCGAGGCCTACGGCGTGGCGCAGGGGGCGACCCGCGAGGACGGCGCGCTGTCGCTCCTCGAGGCGCGCTGCATCGGCAGCTGCGGCCTGGCGCCGGTGGCGCTGGTCGACGGCGCGGTCGTCGCCAAGGCGACGCCCGACGCGCTGATCGCGGCGATCCGCAGCGCCATGGAAGCCTCCGTGTCCGCCGAGGACGCCGTGCGCGAGGCCGCGGCCGACGAGGGGGGTGCCGCATGAGTGGCGGCGTCGACCTCTTCGACCTGGCGCAGAAGGAGCGCGAGGAGCAGGCCGTCTACCGCCGCACGGTCCTGTGCTGCGGCAGCACCGCCTGCCTGTCGGGCGGCGCCCAGGCCACCCAGGACGCCATCCGGGACACCGTCGCCGAGAAGGGCCTCGAGCAGGACGTCCGGCTGGTCGCCACCGGCTGCATGGGCCTGTGCTCGCGCGGCCCGCTGGTGAAGGTGCGCACGCGGGGCGAGGACGACGTCCTCTACGCCGACGTGGACGCCGACGCGGGTCGCCGGATCGCCGAGCAGCACCTCGCCACCGGCCAGCCCGTCGAGGAGAAGGCCCTGTCGCTGGAGCACCCGTTCTTCGCCCGTCAGGTGCGGGTCGTGCTCGAGAACATGGGCGAGATCGACCCCAACCGCATCGAGGACTACATCGCCCACGGCGGCTACCGCGCCCTGCGCGACGCCGTGAGCACGATGACCCCGGCCGGCGTCATCGACGTCGTGCAGCGCTCCGGCCTGCGCGGCCGCGGCGGCGGCGGCTACCCCGCCGGCAGCAAGTGGAAGCTCCTGAACGAGGCCCAGTCCGACCAGAAGACCGTCATCGCCAATGGCGACGAGGGCGACCCCGGCGCCTACATGGACCGCACCGTCATGGAGGACGACCCCCACCGCGTGCTCGAGGGCATGGCCATCGCCGCCTACGCCACCGGCGCCATCAAGGGGTACATCTACGTGCGGGCCGAGTACCCCGTCGCGGTGCGCCGCCTCGAGCAGGCGATCCGCCAGGCCAAGCGCCACAAGCTGCTCGGCAAGAACCTCTTCGGCACCGACTTCTCCTTCGAGGTCGAGATCCGCATCGGCGCCGGCGCGTTCGTGTGCGGCGAGGAGACGGCGCTGATGGCGTCGATCATGGGGCAGCGCGGCACCCCCGTGCTGCGCCCCCCGTACCCGACCGAGCGCGGCCTGTGGGGCCACCCCTCGATGATCAACAACGTCGAGACGCTGGCCAACGTGCCCACGATCATGCGCCGCGGCGCCGATTGGTTCGCCAACATCGGCACCGAGACGAGCCGCGGCACCAAGGTCTTCGCGCTGGCCGGCAAGCTCGAGAACACCGGCCTCATCGAGGTGCCGATGGGCATCACGCTGCGCGAGATCATCGAGGAGATCGGCGGCGGCGTCGCCGGCGGCAAGGCCTTCAAGGCGGCACAGACCGGCGGCCCCAGCGGCGGCTGCATCCCGCTGAAGCACATCGACACGCCGATGGACTACGACAGCCTGCTCGCGCTCGGCTCGATCATGGGCTCGGGCGGCCTCATCGTCATGGACGAGGACGTCGCGATGCCGGACGTCGCGCGCTTCTTCATGCGCTTCTGCATGGACGAGAGCTGCGGCAAGTGCCTGCCCTGCCGCGCTGGCACCTACGAGATGCACGAACTCCTCGACGCCCTCATCGGGGGGCGCGGCACGGCCGCCACCCTCGCGCGCCTCGAGACGCTGTGCGAGGTCGTGCGCACGAACAGCCTGTGCGGCCTGGGCCAGACGGCCCCGAACCCGGTGCTGTCGACCCTCCACTACTTCCGACCCGAGTACGAGGCGCTGCTGGTCCCCGACGGCGCCCAGCTCGCGGGGCTCCCCGGGGCCCACGTGATCGCCCCCGGCGCGGCCGCGGTCGGCACCGAGAGCGCGCCCGGCCGCGCTGCGGCCAGCGAGAGGAGCGCCTGATGGCCGGCGTCAACCTGAAGATCGACGGCGTCGAGATCGAGGCGCCCGTCGGCGAGAACCTCATGCAGGCCGCCACCCGCGCGGGCGTCCGCGTCCCCGGGCTGTGCCAGCTCGACGGCCTCTCGGTCGTCGGCGCCTGCCGCCTGTGCATGGTCGAGATCGCCGGCACGCCGCGCCCGCGGCCCGCCTGCGCCACCCCGGTCGGCGAGTCGATGGACGTCCACACCGACACGCCGCGGCTGCGCGAGCACCGCCGCGTGCTGCTCGAGATGCTCTTCGCCGAGGGCCAGCACATCTGCGCGGCCTGTGTCGCCAGCGGCGCCTGCGAGCTGCAGAACCTCGCCGCCGAGCTCGGCGTCGACCACGTCAACTTCACCCCACCGCCCACGCGCCTCGAGATGGACCTGTCGCACCCGCGCTTCGGCTACGACCCGAGCCGCTGCGTCCTCTGCACCCGCTGCGTGCGCGCCTGCGCCGAGGTCGAGGGCGCCTTCACCTGGGGCGTCGCCGGCCGCGGCCGCGAGACCCACCTCGTCGCCGACCTGGGCGTGCCCTGGGGCGAGGCCACGAGCTGCACCTCGTGCGGCAAGTGCGTCTCCGCCTGCCCGGTGGGCGCGCTCTTCGAGAAGGGAACGTCGGTCGGCGAGCGGCGCGTTCCCCGCGCGCTGGTCTCCACCCTCACGGCGCGCCGCGAGCGTGAGTCGCACCGGGAGGTGCTCAAGTGAGCAAGCCGCGCGTCGCGACCGTCTGGCTGTCCGGCTGCAGCGGATGCCACATGTCCTTCCTCGACCTCGACGAGTGGCTCATCGACCTCGCCCAGGCCGTCGACCTCGTCTACAGCCCCATCGCCGACGTCAAGGACTTCCCCGAGGACGTCGACGTCACCCTGGTCGAGGGCGCGGTGGCCAACGCCGACAACCTCGAGCTGCTGCTGCAACTCCGGGAACGGAGCAAGGTCGTCGTCGCCTTCGGCGACTGCGCGGTGCACGGCAACGTGAGCGCCATGCGCAACCCGCTGGGCGACCCCGGCGAGCTGGTCGCCGAGGCCTACCGCGACGCGGTCACGAGCCTCCACGGCCACCTGCCCGATCCGGAGAACGGCATCGTGCCGGCCCTGCTGCCGCGCGTCCTGCCGGCGCACGAGGTCGTGCGCATCGACGCCTTCCTGCCCGGCTGCCCGCCGTCGGCCGACCGCATCCGCACCGCCGTCGAGGCCCTCCTCGCCGGGACGAGCCCCGAGCTGGCGCCCACGCAGCGCCGCTTCGGCTGAGAGGGGGGAGGCCACATGCCCCGCACGCTGCTCATCGATCCCGTGACCCGCATCGAGGGCCACGCCAAGATCACCGTCCGCCTGGACGACGCCGGCGCCGTCCAGGACACCCGCTTCCACGTCACCGAGTTCCGCGGCTTCGAGGCCTTCTGCCGCGGTCGCTCGGTCTACGAGATGCCGGCGCTCACCGCCCGCACCTGCGGCATCTGCCCGGTGTCGCACGTGTTGACCGGTGCCAAGGCCGGCGACGCCGTCCTCGGCGTCGAGCCGCCGCCCGCGGCGCGCCAACTGCGCCGGATGATGAACCTCGGGCAGCTCCTGCAGTCGCACGCGCTGTCGTTCTTCCACCTCAGCGCCCCCGACCTGCTGCTCGGCTTCGACGCCGCCCCGGGCGCCCGCAACGTCTTCGGCCTCATCGATGCCGAACCCGAGATCGCGCGCCGCGGCATCCGCATGCGCCGCTTCGGCCAGGAGGTCATCGCGGCCCTCGGCGGGCGCAAGATCCACCCCGCCTGGGCCGTCCCCGGCGGCGTCCTCGGGAACATCGACCCCGAGGCCCTGGAGCGTCTGCGCGCCGAGCACGAGACGATCGTGCACGACGCCAAGTGGGCGTGGGCGCGCTACGGCGAGCTCGTCGACGCGCACCCCGCCGAGGTCGCCGCCTTCGGCGACTTCCCCAGCCTCTTCTTCGGCATCGTGTCGCCCGACGGCAACTGGGAGCACCACGAGGGCCTGCTGCGCTTCATCGACGCCGATGGCCAGCGCGTGGGCGAGGACTTCCCGGCCGAGCGCTACGCCGAGTTCATCGGCGAGGTCGCCGACGCGGACACCTACCTCAAGTCGCCCTACCACCTCGCCTCCCAGGGCGAGACGCCCGTGGGGCCGCGGGCCCCCGGCACCTACCGCGTGGGCCCGCTGGCGCGCGTGAACCTCGCGGAGCGCATGGGCACGCCGCTCGCGGACGCGGCCCTGGCGGAGTTCCGCGGCGAGTTCGGCCGCGTGCCGCTCGGCTCGTTCCACTACCACGGCGCCCGCCTCATCGAGATCCTGGCCTGCGCCGAGCAGCTCGGGGAGCTCCTCGAGGACCCCGACCTCGGCCGCGGCCCGCTGCGCGCCGAGGCCGGCATCAACCGCCTGCGCGGCGTGGGCGTCAGCGAGGCCCCGCGCGGCACGCTCTTCCACGACTACCGCGTCGACGAGGACGGCCGCATCACCGGCGTGCGCATGATCATCGCCACCGGCCACAACAACCTCGCCATGAACCGCACGATCGGTCAGATCGCCGAGGCCTTCGTCAAGGGGCCCGACGTGGCCGAGGGCGCGCTCAACCGCATCGAGGCCGGCATCCGCGCCTACGACCCCTGCCTCAGCTGCTCGACGCACGCCGTCGGCCAGATGCCGCTGGTCCTGCGCGTCGAGGCGGCGGACGGCACGCTGCTGAACGAAGTCGCGCGCGGATGAACCGCGCGACGCGCGCGTGAGCCGCGCGGCGCGGTGACGCGCGCCGCGGCGGGGGCCGCGGGGGGTGCCGGGCGCGACCCGGCGTCGCCCCTCCGCGGCCCCGCGGTCATCCGCGGGCCTGCGCCGCGCGTGGGGCCCCGGGACCGTGTCCTGCTCTTCGGGATCGGCAACGACCTGCGCGGCGACGACGGCGCCGGGCCGCGCCTCGCGCGCGCGCTCGACGGCGCCGTGCCGTGGACCGTCCACGTGGTCCACGGGCTGACGCCCGAGCTGGCCGACGACCTGGTGGCGGCGGACGTGGCGCTGTTCGTCGACGCCGCCGCCGATCCGACGCTGGACGCCCCCACCTGGGTCGCCCACGACGCGCCGGTCTCCGGGCGCGGCGGCCAGCTGCTGGGTCACGCCCTCGACGTGCCCGGCCTGCTCGCCTGGTGCGTGGCCCTCCACGGTCGCGCGCCGCGCGCGGCCACGCTCACGCTGCCGGCGCGCGACTTCGCCCTCGGCGAGACCCTGACGCCCGTCGCGGAGGCGGGCGTGGCGGCGGCGGTCGCGGCGCTCCGGGCGCTGGCCGCCGCCTGAGCCGCGGGTCGGTGGGCCGCCGCGGCGCAGGTGCCGCCGGCCGGTGGCCCATCGCGTAGCATGGGCCGCCGTGCTGCGCCGCTTCTTCGCCTACTACCGCCCCTACCGCCGCCTCTTCTGGCTCGACTTCGGCAGCGCGGTCGTCTCGGGCCTGCTCGAGTTGGCGTTCCCGATGGCGGTGACCCTGTTCGTCGACCGGCTGCTGCCGAGCGGCCACCTGGGCGCGATCGTGTGGGCCGCGGCGGGCCTGCTGGCGGTCTACCTGGTCAACACCGGGCTCATCAGCGTCGTCACCTACTGGGGACACATGCTCGGGATCAACATCGAGACCGACATGCGCCGGAAGGCCTTCGATCACCTCCAGAAGCTCTCCTTCGGCTACTTCGACGACCAGAAGACGGGCCACCTCGTCGGCCGCCTCACGAAGGACCTCGAGGAGATCGGCGAGGTCGCCCACCACGGCCCGGAGGACGCGTTCATCGCGGTCATGACGCTCATCGGGGCGTTGGTCCTCATGTTCGCGATCAACGTCCCGCTGGCGCTGATCACGATGCTCGTCCTGCCGCCGACCGTCTGGCTGACGCTGCGCTACGGCGGCCGCATGACGCGCACCTGGCGGCAGCTGTTCCAGCGGGTCGGCGCCTTCAACGCCCGCATCGAGGAGAACGTGGGCGGCATCCGCGTGGTCCAGGCCTTCGCCAACGAGGCGCACGAGCGGCGGCTGTTCGCCGTCGACAACGCGGCCTACCGCGCCACCAAGCTCGATGCCTACCGCTACATGGCGCTGAGCACCTCGTTCTCCTACCTCGGCATGCGCCTCACGCACGTGGTCGTGCTGGTGGCGGGGTCGTACTTCGTCATGCGCGGCACGCTGACGGCCGGCGGCTTCGTCGGCTTCCTGCTGCTGGTCAACGTGTTCTACCGGCCGATCGAGAAGATCAACTCGGTCATCGAGAGCTACCCGAAGGGCGTGGCCGGCTTCCGCCGCTACCTCGAATTCCTCGACACCCGCCCCGACATCGCGGACGCCCCCGACGCGGTCGGGGCGCCCGCCCTGCGCGGCGAGATCCGCTACGAGGGCGTCCGCTTCGCCTACGGCGACGGGCGGGAGGTGCTGCGCGGCGTCGACCTGACGATCCGCGTGGGCGAGACGGTCGCCTTCGTGGGGCCCTCGGGCGCGGGGAAGACCAGCCTCTGCTCGCTGCTGCCGCGCTTCTACGACGTCACCGGCGGGCGCATCGCCGTCGACGGCGTCGACATCCGCGAGCTGACGCTCGCCTCGCTGCGGCGGCAGATCGGCATCGTGCAGCAAGACGTCTTCCTCTTCGGCGGCAGCCTGCGCGACAACATCGCCTACGGCAAGCTCGACGCCAGCGAGGCCGAGATCCGCGAGGCCGTCCGGCGGGCGCGCCTCGACGACATGGTGGCGGCCCTGCCCGCCGGCCTCGACACGATCATCGGCGAGCGCGGCGTCAAGCTCTCGGGCGGCCAGCAGCAGCGCCTCGCCATCGCCCGCATGTTCCTCAAGAACCCGCCCATCCTCATCCTCGACGAGGCCACCTCGGCCCTCGACACGGAGACCGAGCGCGCCATCCAGCGCTCCCTGGCCGAGCTGGCCGCGGGCCGCACCACGCTCGTCATCGCCCACCGGCTGGCGACCGTCCACGACGCCGACCGCATCGTGGTCGTCGACGACGGCCGCATCGTGGAGCAGGGGCACCACCGGGAGCTCCTCGCGCGCGACGGCGTCTACCGCAGGCTGCACGAGGCGCAGTTCGGCCCGGCGCCGTCCGAAGCGGCGCGCGCGGCCGCGGGCGGCGCCGCGACCGGCGCCGGATGACGCCCCCAGGTGCTAGCTTCGTGCCATGGACCTGATCTGCCTCGCCGCCGGCGCGGGCACGCGCATGGGGCGCCTGGGCGGCTACCTGCAGAAGTGCATGTACCCCGTCGGCCTGCGGCCCTTCCTGGCGCATGCGCTGGCGCAGGTGCTCGCCAGCGACGCGGTCGACCCCGCCCGCGACCGGCTGGCCCTGGTCGTCGGGCACCTCGCCGAGCAGGTGCGCGGGTACTTCGGCGACGCCGTGGACGGCCTGCCGGTCGTCTACGTCGAGCAGGCCGAGCGCCTGGGGACGGGCCACGCGCTGGCGCTCGCGGCGGCGGCGCTGCGCCCGTCCGCCCCGGTGGTCGCGTGGCAGGCCGACCTGTTCCCGACCGCCGCGATGGTGGACGCCGTGGCGCGCCACCCCACGCCGAACGTCGTGACGCTGGGCCCCGGGCACGAGGACGAGTCCGACCGCTTGCGGGCCACCGTCGAGGGTGATCGCGTCACGCGCGTGTGGGACGGTGATGGCCGGCTCTACGACGTCGGGCTGTGGAAGCTGGCGCCCGCCGTGCTCGGTCGCATGACCGAGGTGCGGGCGGAGAAGGGGGAGTACCGCATGCTGCCCAACCTGCAGCGCAGCCTCGACGACGGGGCCGAGGTCGGCCACGTGGTCGCCGACGCCTGGATCCACCTCGGCGGGACCCTGCCGACGCCCGAGGCCAACGTGCGCGACGTGGTGCGCCGCGTGTGGGCGGCGAGCGACGCGCTGGCGGCGGGCGGCGCCGCCGCCCCCGCGGGCGCCGGGGAACTCGACGAGGCCGCCCCGGAGGCCGTGCCCGGATCGACAGGCACGGCGCTTCCCGAAGGGAAGCGCTCGGTGTCGACCGAGGGGGAGGGCACGGCGCTTCCCGAAGGGAAGCGCAAGGCGTCGACCGAAGGTCGACGCGGGGCCTTCCCCGAAGGGGAAGGCACATGATCATCGCCCGCACCCCCCTGCGCATCCCGCTCGGCGGCGGCCTCACGGACCTGAAGGCGTACGCCGAACGCTTCGGGGGCACCACGATCAGCTCGACGATCGGCCTGGCCGCCCGCGTGACGCTGCTGCCGAACCTCGACGGCCGCTTCGAGGTGGTG
>Ga0272443_10003783_pt1 | contig 17383 bp, 16 predicted proteins | sample SSMAcet12_FD_193581 | JGI IMG/M metagenome (GOLD analysis project Ga0272443, IMG submission 193581) | Marine sediment archaeal communities from Little Sippewissett salt marsh, Falmouth, MA, United States - SSM-Acet-12 | ecosystem: Environmental > Aquatic > Marine > Wetlands > Sediment ... | reverse complement strand
TACCGATTATTTTATTATCGCAACCGGCACAAGCGACAGGCAGATGCGAACCGTCGCTGATGAAATTTCTCAGGCCGCAAGAGAGATGGACTTCCAGAGATTCGGCAGGGCCGGTTATGAGCAGGGGCGATGGATTCTGCTTGATTATATCAATGTTGTTGTCCATATCTTCGACAGTGAATACCGTGACTACTATGACCTTGAACTGCTCTGGGGCGATGCGAAAAGGTTAAAAATAGATTAATGAAATCTCCTAACTGTCATTCCCGCGCAGGCGGGAATCCAGAATCAAATGGGACAATACTTTGTTTATATACTTGCAAGCAAAAGAAATGGAACTCTCTATATTGGTGTTACAAATAACTTACTTGAAAGAGTCAGACAGCATAAATGTAATTATGTAGAAGGCTTTACCAAGAAGTATAGCGTTCATAATCTCGTGTATTATGAAGTTTATAAAGATATTCATTCTGCCATAGCGAGAGAAAAAAGAATGAAAAAATGGAAACGAGAATGGAAAATAAAACTTCTTGAGAAATCTAATCCAAACTGGGATGATTTATATTATAAACTTATAGTATGAATGGATTCCTGCTTCCGCAGGAATGACAAATTAGGATAACACAAAAAGAATGAAGATGGATTAATGAAACCTGTAATTGACATACTTGAAGAGAAAATCAGTGCTGTGATGGCGGCCGTTACTGGTCAGGATGATTGTGCGGCTATCGTAAAACCTGCTACCGATGCGAAATTCGGTGACTATCAGGTAAACGGCGTAATGGCGCTTGCAAAAAAAATCAAGACCAATCCGAGAAAACTCGCCGAGCAGATAGTTGAAAAACTCGATATCAGTGACATCAGTGAAACGCCCGAAATCGCAGGCCCGGGTTTTATCAATCTAAGATTAAAAACTGACTTTCTTGCAAAGAATCTTCTTGAAATAAATAAAGATTCCAAAAACCTTGCGATAGAAAAAACAGCAAAGTCTAAAAATATTGTCGTTGATTTTTCCGGCCCCAACATTGCCAAACAGATGCATGTCGGCCATCTGCGCAGCACAATCATTGGTGACTGTATCTGCCGAATGCTCGAATTCCTCGGCCATAACGTCATCCGTCAAAACCATATCGGTGACTGGGGTACACAGTTTGGGATGTTAACATATTATCTTGATGATATGAGGCTTGCTAAAACAGGTTCGAGTTATCTTGAAATCCCAGATATTGAGCAATTTTACAAAGAAGCGAAAAAACTTTTTGATTCAGATACTGAATTTGCAGATCGCTCAAGAGAATACGTAGTAAAATTGCAATCGAAAGATAAGCACGTTTTACATAACTGGCAAACAATACGTAAGCAATCTATAACATATTGTCAGCAGTTATATAACGAATTAAAGGTGACTTTAAGCAAAGAAGATGTTCGTGGCGAAAGCGCCTATAATGATGAATTGCCGAATGTTGTTGAAGAATTGAAAAAAAAGTATCTTGCAGAAGAATCAGATGGGGCGGTTTGTGTATTTCCGGATGGTTTTAAGAATAAAGAGGGACAGTCTCTGCCGTTTATTATTCAAAAGAGCGATGGAGCATTTCTTTATGCAACGACGGACTTGGCGGCGATTCGATACCGTGTCAATGAATTAAATGCACATGCAATAATTTACGTCACCGACTCAAGACAGAAGCTGCATTTTGAGATGCTTTTCGCAGTTGCGAAAATGGCCGGATGGGATGAAAGACAGAATACAGAAAACAGAATACAGAAGACAGATTTTGTGCATGTTATGTTCGGCAGTGTGTTGGGAGAGAATGGTCAGCCGTTAAAAACTCGCTCAGGCGAAAATGTGAAATTAAAAGAGCTTCTCGATGAGGCAGTCGAACGGGCGAAAAATGTAGTGGAAGAAAAAAATCCTGAGCTGCCTGATGATAAGAAAGAGGAAATAGCAACAGCGGTCGGCATCGGTGCGGTTAAATACGCTGATTACTCCAATAATCGAACCAGCGATTATGTATTCAGCTTCGATAAAATGTTAGCAATGGAGGGCAACACCGCTCCATATATGCAGTACGCATACGCCCGGATAAAATCCATTGAACGAAAGGCACAAAGCAAAGATGTTGATATCGAAGATGAGCTTGCCGGTGTGAGTGACCTGAATTTAAGTGAGCCGGCCGAGCTTGATTTAGCGAAGTATCTTGTTCGATACGGTGAGGCGATTCAGGCGGCGGTTGCCGATTACAGGCCGAATTACCTGACGGCTTATCTTTATGAGCTTGCGCAGAAATTCAGCTCGTTTTATACGAATTGTCCCGTACTAAAAGCCGAGCCGGACAAAAGACCAACGAGATTGATGCTGTGCGACTTAACCGCAAGGACAATAAAACACGGCCTGAGTGAATTGTTAGGCATTCAAGTCGTCGAGCAAATGTAAGAGGAATAAAAATGAAAATAATTCAGGATGAATTCAGTGTCAGGACTACAAGCCGCAATCAGATGATTGATATTAACAGCCAGGTTGAGGCGTTTGTAAGCGAATCCGGTATTTCCGATGGCGAAGTGACAGTATATTGCCCTCATACAACGGCGGCGATTACAATCAATGAAAACGCAGACCCATCCGTCCAGCATGATATGCTTATGACTCTCGAAGAATTGCTGCCGCAGGACCGTCCCGGCTACAGGCATTATGAGGGAAATTCAGACTCACATTGTAAAAGCACACTTGTCGGCTGCAGCGAACGAGTTTTGGTAAAGAACGGGAAATTACAGCTTGGGACATGGCAGTCTGTGTTTTTCTGTGAATTCGACGGGCCGCGTAACAGGAAATATATCGTTCAGGTTCGTGGGCAGTAGTACTCAGATACAAAAAACATCCCCTTTCGTAAAACATATATTAATTATGCAAATGAAAACAATAGTAGAATTACAGGATATCCATTTTAAACGCAGCGACTGCACTATCCTCAATGACATATCATGGACTATCGAAGAAAAACAGCATTGGGCATTACTCGGTGCAAATGGTTCCGGCAAGACTACATTATTAAAAATTATCACCGGTTATGAATGGGCTACCAAAGGTTCGGTTCATGTATTTGGTGAGCGTTTTGGCAACTGCAATCTTCGTGAGCTTCGCAAACGTATCGGATGGGTAAGTACTGCTCTTGAACACAGGCTGCCGGAAAAAGATTCGGCGATTGAAATAGTTCTATCCGGTATTGATGCATCGATGGGGATTTTTCGCGAAATAACTGAAAATGATCTTCGGCTTGCGCATGAAGCGCTTGCAATGGTAAATGCGGCAAATTATGCAGATAGAAAATTCGGTATTCTCTCGCAGGGTGAACAGCAGCGAATACTGATAGCGCGAGCATTAGTGAATCAGCCTGAATTGCTGATTTTAGATGAGCCGTGCGCCGGGCTTGACCCTGCGGCAAAGGTATGTTTTCTGGACGACTTGTCTGGATTTGCCAATCGTCCCGATGCACCTACGATGATATTAGTAACTCATCATATAGAAGAAATCGCCTCATGGATAAACCACGTCATGGTTTTAAAGAACGGCCGGCTTCTCTCGTCTGGTTTGAAAGATGAAATTCTTACCACTGAGATAATAAGCAAGGCGCTGGATATGGAAATGCTCGTTAAAAAAGAAAGACAAAGATATTATTTAAGGTCTTCTTAAAGTAAAAGGCAATCCGTTACAAGTACGAATCCATTCATTCTTGAACAGCACCGTTAAGCCCCATATTACAATTATGAACAAGTTGTGATAATAAATTGAAGTTTAGTTGGTAAAAGCGCATTAAAAAGGCGAGGTGGTGGCTCCGGCTGGGGGGGAGACCGGTGGACCACGCTGCCTCGCCGAGGTTCTTAAACACCTGAGGTGTATTGTTTCACTGAATTATCAGGTATCTGGAAATACTCATTTCAAAGAACGACACAAAAAATAATTTGTTTAAAAATTCTTGTCAAGAGAAAAAAACAAAGGATATAAACTATCCCCATACACAACTACACCTCACAACTTATAAAAAGTAATATACCACTTTTTACTAAAAAAAGCAAGCAAAAATTCTCATATTTTATGTTTTTCTACACATTAACATTGACCTTAGGATTTGTTGCAGAAATAGCATTGTCAATGCTTTTATTGAGTATATCGGCATAATTAGCTTCGAGTCCGAAAAAAATATTTTAGAGCCTCAGAGAATGAAAAAAAACGGCTAAAATTTCTTTATTAAACACTTTTATACTGGAAAATTTCTCCAGGATTGATATGTTGACAATATAATTGTTTGGTTATTCAATTTTTTATAGTTTTTGTATTTAAACCAATTTTTTATATGGTAGAGATTTCTGATAGTATAAAACGCGTACAGGAAAACATTAATTCTGCCTGTGCTCGCGCGGGAAGAGATCCCGAGGATATCAAGCTTGTTGTAGTAACAAAATCAGCTACGATTGAAGCTGTTGAGGAGGTTGTTCAGCTTGGTTTTACCGAGCTTGGGGAAAACCGGGTGCAACAATTGAAAAAAGTTTCCGCCCAGATATCTGATGTTTTAAAGGAAAAGGAAGGAAATTCTGCGCTTGAGCAAAAGATAAAGTGGCATATGATTGGCCATTTGCAGCGAAATAAAGTACGCCAGGTTTTGCCCTTGGTATCCTTGATACATTCGGTCGATACACTACGATTAGCCGAAGAAATAAACGCAGCGGCGGTAAAAATGAATATATTTCCAAAAGTGCTTTTACAGGTTAATACTTCCAACGAATCTCAAAAGTACGGCGTTCCTGTAGGTGCCGTTGTTCATTTAGCAGAGCAGATAGGAACTCTGTCGAATTTACGACTGGTGGGCCTGATGACAATGGCTCCATTAACCAGAGATAAGGATGTGGTTCGCGCATGTTTTGTACGAGCTGCGGAAATATTCGTAGAGATACGCGGCGAAAAGATTGTAGGTCCTTATTTTAAAGAGCTAAGCATGGGTATGAGCTCGGATTATGAGATTGCTATCGAAGAAGGAGCTACTATCCTGCGTATTGGTTCAGCGATATTTTCAGGTTAGGAAATAAAAAAAACATCAGAAAATACAAAGTACCCCCTTTATCAAGCCGAAAATTACCTAATAGACAGAAATAGTCGCTCAAAGTAGGTATCTTGTGGATTATTTCTATAAGATAACAGCTATTTATATGCTTTGAGGCGGTTAAATGTCCTATAAAGTTTTCAGGATTTTTTAAAGTAAAAAAATGGAATCACTAAAAGCCATAGAATTAGATAAAAGTTTTATCGATGTTCTATATATAACCAGTCAGGAGCAGTTGCCCCCTGAAATAGAAAGACTATTTAAACAACATAAACTTTCTTATTCAATTCTTACAGTTGAAAGATTTTCCGAGGTTCGTGAAAGACTTGCATCAATCGGAACCGTGATTATCGATACTAAAAATGCGGATTCCTCACAACAATTAATTAAAATTATTGAAATTCTTGAAATGGGGCATATTGGTGTAATTCTCCTTATTAATCGTACAGCTCATGTAAATAGTTATTTACCCGAACATGCAAATAACAGTTTATCTACGGGTGATGATTCTGATTATATAGATAAGTTGTGGATGAAATTGAGTGTTAATCTCGCATACCGTAAAAAAAGTTCCGATATGGAGGCCGCGCCTGTTGTTCAGCCAAAACAGGTACATACGGTATATAAAAATAAAATGGCCGAACAGCTATCGATGACAAGGTCGCTGGTTGATAACCTGTCGGAGCAGCTTCGTTTAGCCGGCCTTGTCCAGCAGGATTTTCTACCAACAAAATTACCAAATATAGAGCATATACATTGGGCGACGATTTTCATGCCGGCTGAGTGGGTTTCGGGTGACATATATGATATTGTTCGAATCGATGAGGAACACATAGGTTTCTATGTAGCTGATGTAGTTGGTCATGGAATGCCTGCAGCACTGCTGACAATTTTTCTCAAACAGGCAATCATAATGAGAGAGACCATTGAAAACAGCCACAAAATATTTTCTCCTGCGGAGGTGATCAGTAATCTGAATAAAAAAATGGCTGCTCAGAAACTCTCCGGTTATCAGTTTGCTACCTGTTGTTATTGTCTTTTAAATATAAAAACATATGAACTTACTTTTGCACGAGCGGGACATCCATATCCGATTCTCATCAGACCCGGCAGGGCACCTGAACAGATGGAAATACGAGGTTCGCTGTTAGGAGTTTTTGAGCAGGCCGAGTACCATCAGCGAACAATTCAGCTACAACCAGGTGATAAACTTTTATTGTATTCAGATGGTACTGAGTCCTGTATCGGCAAATTCAATGATCAGGCTGGTTTTAATTTTACCAGAGAATTTACTGATATTAAACATTTGTCTATTACTCAAATGATGGACGGATTAAACGATATTATACAAAATCGAGAATTCGAGCAGGCCGAAATTGACGACATGACTGTTCTCGGCCTCGAAATACTTCCATAAATTCACAATTTCCATTATTTTTCGAGATAAATCATCAATTTCTGATAAAAAACGTCTTTTTTTATATTTCTGCTGTGATTGTATTTCAGAAAGTTGTTTTATCTACTTATTAAAAGTGAAGCGAAATTGGTTAATCTGTCGAAAATATCTTATAAGTTGTTATATATGTAATATTAAACGCTGTCAATAGGGGGCATCTGTTAAATATGAGGACAGGGCTCGTAAAAATTATCATAACAGCCTTCATACTGTCTGTAACCACATTGTGGAATGGAGCCGGTGCGCAACAATTGATGTCGAATCTTACTGATGATTCGGTTGCCGAAATATATAATATGGAGATTGAGGATCTCATGGAGGTGGATATCAGAACCGGCAAACCGGGCTGGTTTGAGACCCAGCTCGAGCAACTCAGATTCGAGCCTGTAGTCAGGTATGATCAGGCAAGTCTGGATGATGGCACCGGGCATGATATTAAAAGAAGCACTATTGGGCTAATCTATTATCCGAATCCGGAGCTGCATCCGATATTTAATTTCAGGATAAGCCAGGATTTCGTACATGATGACGGCACCGGAGATAGCAAGCATGAATTTGTTGCGCAATGTGTAATCGGTTTCTAAGTGACAGCTAATGTCATGGAATAAAAAAATGAGGCATAGAAGAATTTTAAAAACTCAGATAAGCTCGACGATATTTTTTATATTTGTATTATTATCAGTGATATTCGGAAAAGCGCCGGCTTATGGCGAATCCGGGGTTTCGCATGAATATAAAATTAAAGCTGTTTACATTTACCAGTTTATAAACTTTATTGACGGCTGGGATTTTCAAAAAGAAGAAAATAAAAATAATAATGAACCAATCGTAATAGGGATTATAGGAAAAAATCCATTCAATGACGCATTCGAACCTTTGAAGGAAAAAACAGTTCAGGATAGAAAAGTCATTATTAAATATTTTTCCGGATTTTCTGAACTGAAAAATGTGGATCGGGAGAATATGTCTCATCCTGATACTGAAAAAATAAAAGATTGTAATGTTCTCTTTATCTGTGCATCTGAAAAAAATTATATCACTGATATTCTAAGTTCGATTCGGAATGATACTATTCTGACGGTAGCTGATATGCAAAATTTCCTGGAAAAAGGGGGTATAATTAATTTCATTATTGAAAAGAATAAAGTTCTTTTTAATATCAACACTGTCGCTGCTAAACGGGCAAAACTTACAATTAGAGCCAAGCTGCTCAGATTGGCAAAGAAGATAATTGAAACAGATCAAGTAGAGAAACAGTAAAATACCTCTTTTCATTATTTTCCGCTGTAGAATTCTAATTATCAAATATATTGAATAATTATCTTACCGTATTCTGAGCAATCTAAAAGCTTTTTTCATGGTTTATTTATCTTCAATTTGTAAAAGGGAAAATCCTTGCAAAAATCCGCCTTCTCGTTATACTGATACTCCAATTTCGGTATGTGTGATGCTTAATGATAACGCAGAAACTATACGCAATACGAGCTAATCGAAAAGGAATAACGCGATGGCAGAAAAGGACATCGATTTAAAAAAAGTAAAAGAGCTTATCGAGATAATGGAGCAAAATGGTCTCGAAGAGCTTGAGATAAAACAGGGTGACCAGAAAATATTTCTCAGGCGCAGTCAACCTCAATCATCTACTGGGCCGATTGTTACCGCGGTACCGATGATGCGGCAGGAATATGTTGCTCCACCGACACCACAGGGCGCCGAAACTGCCGGACAAACAAACGCCGGTCGGGAAGAAAATCTGATTGAAATTAAATCTCCTATTGTTGGAACTTTTTATTCACAGCCGACTCCTGATTCCGATCCTTATGTTGATGTTGGTTCTTCGGTAGAACCGCAAACTATAGTCTGTATTATCGAAGCTATGAAAGTTATGAATGAAATAAAAGCCGAGACCAGCGGTACAGTTGTCGAAGTTCTTATTACTAATGGTCAGGCGGTTGAATATGGCCAGGTGCTTTTTAAGGTCAGGCCGGATTAATCAAAAAGGTATCCTGTATAAAAAACCATATTAAATAGAAAAGCGAGAATATGTTTTCAAGAATTCTAATAGCAAACAGAGGTGAAATAGCACTGCGTATCATACGAGCCTGCCACGAGCTTGATATCGAGGCTGTTGTGGTTTATTCGGAAGCTGATAAGGATGCTCCATATCTGCAGCTCGCTGATGAAGCCGTATGTATCGGGCCTGCTGATTGCGCGAAAAGCTATTTGAATATACCACGTATTATTAGTGCAGCTGAAATTACTGACGTTGAAGCCATTCATCCCGGCTACGGTTTCCTGGCGGAGAATATAGAATTTGCCCAGATATGCCAGGAATGCGGGATAACTTTTATTGGTCCGCCGGTAGAGGCGATGAGGTTACTTGGTGACAAGGTTATGGCTCGCAAGCTGGCGCAACAGGCAAAAGTGCCTGTGGTGCCGGGTTCCGATGGAGAGATTGAGGATATTTCAGAGTCTATCAAGTTGGCCAACGAAATGGGATATCCTGTCATAATAAAAGCCGCGGCCGGTGGTGGCGGGCGAGGTATGCGGATTGTACATAATGATATTTCTCTGCGTTCTGCTTTCAATGCGGCACGTCAAGAAGCTGAAATCGCTTTTGGTAACGGCTGTGTTTATCTTGAAAAATATATCATTGAGCCGCGTCACGTTGAAATCCAGGTAATGGCGGACAGCAAAGGAAATGTAGTTCACTTTTTCGAAAGAGATTGTTCCACACAGCGAAGACATCAGAAAATGATCGAAGAGTCACCATGTCCTGTTTTAGACAAACATACAAGGGAAAAACTTTGCGAAGCCGCGCTGAGAGTTATAAAAGAAGCTAAGTATGTTAACGCCGCAACAGTTGAATTTCTGTTGGATAAAGATAAAAACTTTTACTTCATAGAGGCCAATACACGAATTCAGGTTGAACATCCCGTTACGGAAATGGTCACGGGGTATGACCTGATAAAATGGCAATTGAAAATTGCCTCCGGTATGCCTATAAAAATGAGTCAGAAAAATATTAAGCATAACGGCGTAGCTATTGAGTGTCGAATCAACGCCGAAGATCCTGAAAATAATTTCACTCCATGCCCCGGTAAAATTACAAAATTTATCCCGCCGGGCGGCCCGGGAGTAAGGGTTGATACGCATGTTCATCAGGGCTGGACTGTTTCTCCGACATACGACTCGATGATTGCCAAGGTAATTGTCCATCAAAATACACGAGCTGCTGCGATTACTACAATGAAAAGGGCGTTGAGAGAGTTTGTTATCGAACCGATTAAAACGACTATTCCCGCCTGCCTGGACATTCTTTCGCACAATCTATTCGTGAAAAACGAAATTGACACAGGCTTTGTCGAAAGAAACTTTTAGTCCTGCTGTTCCAGTTCGATTAAATCTTCGTATGTTTCGCGTTTTCTTATGATTGAAAAATCTCCGCCATCAACAAGCACTTCAGCGACACGGCCGCGAGCGTTGTAGTTGCTGCTCATAGTAAAACCATAGGCTCCGGCTGTAAAGACCGCGAGCAAGTCGCCTCGTTTAACAGGCGGCAAAGCCCTATCCTGCGCGAGGAAATCAGCTCCCTCACAGATTGGGCCGACCACATCGATTTTTTCAGTGTCAGCCATATTCAAATCTTTCTCACGTTGATGTGGAACAAAATTTTTATCCACTTTCGCAGGCCAGATGAAATGAAACGCCTGGTAGAGAGAAGGGCGTATCAGGTCGTTCATACCCGCATCAATAATGGCGAACTTTTTGCTGCCGCCTTGTTTTGTGTAAAGGACGCGTGTTAGAAGAATACCGGCATTTGCGCATATACTTTTTCCCGGCTCAAGGATAAGTTTGAGATTTTTATCTTTCAAAAGCGGGACGATGCCGCCTGCGTATTCTTCGGCAGAGGGTACGGAATTTGATTCGTAGTCGGCTCCGTAACCGCCGCCCAAATTCAAGGCTTCTATGGTATGACCACGTTCGCGTAGTTCGTCTATCACTGGTAATATTTTTTTCACAGCGTTAACGTAAGGATCGATGGTTTTTCCGCCGCTGCCGAGATGTACGTGAACTGCGCAAAGGTGAACAATTTCATTGCTGGAATATTTATCGAAGATTTCTATAGCACGCTCGATATCAACGCCGAATTTTGTTTCCTTGACACCTGTTGCAGTATATTTATGGGTTTTGTACTTAACATCAGGATTAATGCGAAGAGCTGCTTTTGTTTTTTTGCCCTGTTGTTTTGCCAGGTGAACTAAATTTTCAAGTTCCGCTTCCGACTCTATATTGAAATAAGCAATGCCTGCATTCAGGGCTTCGATGATTTCCTTATCGGTTTTTCCAACACCGGCGTAAACAATCTTTGATGGGTCACTGCCGGCCTGCATAGCTCGAAATAATTCCCCTCCGCTGACTACATCAAATCCGCTGCCGGCATCAGCCATAAATTTCAGAATATTGATATTGCCGCATGCTTTAACAGAGTAGCAGATTATTGTTTCAATTTCACTGTATGCATTTTGAATTTTTTGCAGGTGCTCTATGAATGTGGCTTTGCTGTATATGTAAACCGGCGTACCTACAGCTTCTGCAATTTTTTCAATGTTTACGTCTTCAGCAAATAAAATACCGTCTTTGTAATTGAAATAATCCATAATATTGATCTTCTTTAACATGTTTTGATAAATGTGAAAAATCACTTCTTAGAAACAGGTGGACAGTATAAGCAATATTTTCACAATTGCAAGGTTTCAGTTATTCTGGGGATGTTAAAAAAGTGATATTGTTTGGGTATTTTGATAAAATATTTAAAATGTTATAAATTTTTATGAAAAAATGATTAAAAATTCATTGCCCGTGGCGTCATATCAGTGAAAGAACAACATGACAAAAATAACTCAGAAGCAATTGGTTAAATGGTATAACGCTTATGGAACGCAGTTGTTGCTTTATGCCCGGCAGTGGAATCCCAACTGGCAGGCTGAGGATATAGTTCAGGAAGCATTTATCAAACTGCTGAAACAGCGAAAGTCTCCTGAAAATGCCAGGGCATGGTTGTTTCGTGTAGTACGTAATGTCTCGATTAGTAAGGCGAGAAGTTTACAAAGAAGAGAAAAATCAGTACAGAAAATACCTGCAAAAGAGGTTAAATGGTTCGAGTCACATTCTAATGATTTGATTGATGCCCGGCTGGCTCAAAGCATACTGCTGATGTTACCTTCGAATTTGCGAGAGATTGTCATGTTGCGAATCTGGGGCCAGATGTCCCTTAAGGAAATTGCAGAAATAACAAACAAGTCGATTCCCTGGATTCATAAAGAGTATAAAAGAGCACTGGAAATGATAAGAAAAAAACTGGAGCATTCATCATGTACAAAGAAGAAAATCTGAGTCCCGCAGAGAAAGCTTTGGAGTCAGCTCTCGGTCAATTAAATCCTATATCCAATACTATGAATCGTGATATTTTTATGTTTAATGCCGGCCGGGCAAGCGCAGGCAGGAAAGGTCCATGGCAAATTGTTTCAGGTGCTTTGACAATTTTATTACTTTGTTCGTTTTTGATTCAATTTCAAACCAATGGCGTTCAGAACTTACCATCCGGTTCTGACCAGATTCAATTCGAAATTGCCCGGCTTCAGAATCAATCTGTACAAACCGATTCTTCTGATTTATTGAGTTATACAATGTTACGTGACAATATTTTAACGACCGGCCTTGAAGCTTTGCAATCCCAATCAGGAATAAGAGCCTCTGAAACAATAAATCAGAAACAATTGCTCGAGAGCATGTTGTCCTTATAGTGTATGAAAAAATATAAGAGCGATTTTATAAGCTTTTACTATTTAGAAAAAATTACAAGGAGTTTCAAAATGTTTAAGAAATTCATTTTATCGTACTGTATTTGTGTGTTAGCAGTTCTGTCTTTATGCCCGAACGTATACAGTGCCGGCAGGACGACCGACAGAAGCGTGGAGATAATAAAATTATCACTGAAACCTGCCGCAGAACCTGTACCAGCTATGTCTTATAAACTACTGCCTCGCTACATCGATCAAAGAAACGGCAACGCCGCGTTACTCTATTATTCGGCAACGGGTTTATTGCCAGATGGTGATTCCAAAGAGATAAATGAAAAGATTAATGATTGGCTTAATTTGCCTCTCGACCAAATAGATCGCAGAGAAGTTGAAAAACTTTTATCATCTTTTTCAAACTGCTTTCGTCAAATCACACTTGCTACCCAATGCAATAGCTGCCAATGGGAAATGTCTACAGGTGAAGGTTTTTCTTTATTGTTGCCGCCGTTAGCAGACTTTCGTAATATCATAAGGGCGATGGGATTGCAGACTAAACTTTATATTGCTGATGGTAAAATCGACCAGGCCGTGGAAATACTGCAGCAGGGAATGTACATGGGCAGGAATATTGCCGAGGGGCCGACTATTATACAAGATTTGGTTGGAATCTCTATTGAAGCCCTTATGCTGAAAGAGGTTGAATATCTGATACAAACAACGGATTCACCGAATATGTATTGGGCTTTGGCTTCTCTTCCTTATCCCATGGTTGATATACGTTCTTCAGTTCAGTATGAGCGTGAAATGGTGTTTTTAGAATTTCCTCAATTGCGTGATTTGGAAAACATGGTTCTGAATCCTCAACAGGCTTCAAAAATGATTTCAGAAATTTTCAATAAAATAAGTGAATTGGGTGCCGGAGGTGATAGTATGCCATTTAAAGGGCTTTTGTCAACAGGGTGGATTATGGTTCATTATTCCGATGCGAAACAATACCTTGCCGGTAAAGAATTCTCTCAGGAACGAATTGAAGCTATGCCTGCTGCTCAGGCTGTTTTAATCTATCAGAAACAGCAATACCTGGAAATAGCAGACAACATGTTAAAGTGGTTGGAACTGCCCTATGGCCAGGCCCGGTTTTATATACGGCAAAACAGGGAGCAATTTAATAAGAGTATGAGCGGTCAGGGGATTAAATTTAATATTTTAACTTCTTTACTACCGGCTTTAGACAGGGTTGCTTTAGTTCAGACGCGTCTTGATAGAAATATTGCCATTTTGCGAACCATAGAAGCGATACGCATGTATGCTGCGGCCAATTCCGGAAAATTACCTGATTCGCTTTCTGAAATAACAGTAGTTCCTGTGCCGAAAGATCCCGTGACAGGTAAAGATTTTATTTATAACCGAATCGATAAACAAAATGCTCGATTGGAAGCGTCTGTTTCCATGGAAGAAAATGATAGAAGGCCGGTTTATGAACTGACCATGAAACAATGAAAACATTTACGAAGATAAACTATATTTGAGGAGCACAAAAAATGCGAACAAAAGTAAAAATCGGATGGGCTGTTATATTAACATTTTATTGTTTTGTCACTATGAACGCTTTCTGTGCAGATTCGAATACGGGATTAGATAAATTATTAAAGCCCTGTATTGATGACCAGACATTTGCGGTTATTCATGTTGAGGCAGGGAAATTTAATCTTGATGCTCTTGTCAGCCGGATGCTTGATATTGTAAGTAAACATTCGAATCCTGACATTGCCAGAGAAATGGAAAAAGAATTTAAAGCAGTGCAAGCCGAAGTTGGCGCACGGTTAAAAAGTTTCATAAAGGCCGGCGGCAAAGATATATTTGTAGTTTTCAGTATGTATGATTTTCCGTATTTTTTCGTGGCTATCCCGGCAAAAAATCAAACTGATATAAATCAGGAAAATGAATTGTACCAGTACGTTGAAAAGATTATAGAAAACGAATTTAACGGTATTAGTCTTCACATATCCAGCAATCTGATTTTGGCAGGATTGGACCCAACTATTGAACGCCTTAAGTCAATTTCTGCCGTGCAGTCGGATGCTCTTGGAAAAGGTTTCGAGGCTTGTGGAGATACAACTATTCAGTGTGTGTTATACCCGAGTCAGGACCAGCGTCGAATTATGGCTGAAATGCTGTCACAGTTTGATTCCGGTTCGGGTGCATTGAAATTAGAAACACCGATAAACGAGCTGGAATGGATTGCTTTGGGAGTCGATATGCCGCCTTCGCTTTCCATAAATTTAACAATTCAATCCACAAATCAAGAGGCAGCAGATCGAATGTTAACATTTGTTAAAAGTCTTTACGTCCTAATAGGACAAATGCCTCAAGCTCGCGAAATTATGCCTGAACTGGACCAGCTACTGCAACGTCTGACACCTCATGTGCAGGATGAACAGTTAGTGTTAAATGTTACTTCCACAGATGCCGATTCTATCATCGACGACTTTATTGCTCGGCCCCTGTTAAAAGCAAGAACTACAGCTACACGTCTTGTATGCGGCTCAAATCTTAGTGGTATGGGTAAGGCTTTTCTGATTTATGCCAACGATTATGATGACAAATTTCCTCTTGATCTTGAAAAACTGATTTCCACAGTAGAGATGCCACCGAAAGGACTTGTGTGTCCGGCTACAAAACTCAAGGATTCTTATGTCTTTCGGGGTGCAACTCTTTCTACATCAGATGAACCTGGATTGATTATGGCTCATGATAAAAAAGGTAATCATGAAGGCGGGCGAAACGTGTTATTTCTGGACAGTCATGTAGAATGGGTCACTGAAGACCGCTTTAAGGAACTTGTTGAGCTCGACAATGAATACCGTCGCAAAAAGGGACTTCCTGTAATACACGCGGATTAAGGTTCGTGCCTGCTTTGAATATCAAAGCTGTATTATATGCATCCTGAACTTTATTAAAGAGCTGTTATGCAGTCATCTATAACGGGGCATTGGGATCTTTTCCGGTATAGAGTGTAAATGACATATCATAACAGAACTCTGCTGAATCAGTGATCGGCTCCCATTGTGGTTGCGGGGATTCTGTATAGTCTATTCGCAGGCCGGGATTATTAAGGACGGATTCAAGATTTAACCATCCCCATGAATATGGAATCTCAACATTAGGGTCTGTATAAACAGCTACGATACTAATCCAGTTCAGGTCATTGACATCATTCTGGTCCTGCACAAACCAGTCCTGACTCGGCAGTTTAACGGAATATCTAAATACTGGCTCGTTAGGCTCGCAATAAGTTACATCAGGCAGTGATTCAGAATCATTAGGTTCCGGTGGATACATGTTATATCCGACTAAGACTTCATCATAATCGTATGCTTTATATTCCCAGATTTTCTCTCCCGGATGATTATAGTCAATTTCTTCTGAGGATTCTTCGTTAGCCCATATTGATAGCAGGAAATAATCGAGTTTCAACGATACTGTGATATCATTACAGTCAAGGGGATCGTAGCTATAGTCAATATAAGAGCCGTTCCATGAAATCGCGGTTACAGGATCATTACTATCACAAATCCAGTCATCGGCTGCTTGCTGTGATATTAATAACTCACCCTCATTGGATTCTGTCGCCATTGATATATTATTAACATCTCCAGTGTATTGACGAATACCTGTGTACGGCTGGTCCCACTTCACCCAGGATTGTTCGGTAAGCAATTCGAAGCAGAGGTCATACGCCTGATTTTCTTCGCATAGCCGAGAGCTTTCCACTGGATAAATTCTCCCTGGAACCAAGCGTTCGTCATATGTAGGCCAATCGCCCATGATAGCAGGTGAAACTGCACCATTGCCCCATGTATACGGCCGAGTCACCCAATTCCACAGGTTTTGCTCCTTTATATCTGTAGGATATACCGCTGTAATGCTAATCCAGAAAACATTCTCATTACTTTCGTAATCCTCTTGATAGAACCATTCATTGGGATCTAAGAAAAGTTCATAGACAAAACATGTTTCCGGATTACGTTCCGGGAATTCAAGATTGCCTGAAGGCTGAAGCTGAATCCGCTCGTTTGGAATTTCTAAAGACCATACTAATCGTTCAGGATATAACTCGTTTGGTTCCAGGTCTTCTTTTTGGTTAGCCCAGAAACCTATGTGCCATATTTCCGGTTGCGATTCAGGCAGTTCAGTATAGTTCCATGCTTTGTACGAACCCCACCATCGGATTTTTGTAACGGGGATATTTCCGATAGTTCGGAAATCGTCACAGTCCATACGCCAATTTCTGCTTGAACCGGTTTGCTCTGTTGATCGAGCTGTCTCACCCCATCCATAAAATGTCGGCGGCACATTAACATTCGGATAAATTTCAATCGGAGGTCGTGACCATATAAATGACGGCGGAATATCATTCGGCTCATTGGGTTCGTTAATATCAATAGCAGTGTCGGTTAAGTTTTGAACAGTCACATCATATCCAGAGACATTCCCGGATATCCAAAATGATAAACTCATAAAAAAACAAATATTGTACAGGAATGAAATTTTCAAAAGTTTCATTATTTCACCTCTCCTTTCTTTTTTTCCGGTTAATCTTTCGCTTATTCTTCTATTCGATAGCTATGCATATAATCTTGTATATTAAATACAGACTTTAGAAAATGCACAAGCTCAAAAATAGATTTATTATATTTTAGCATAATATTAGTTATGAAGAAATCACAATCAGTTCCGATTAGTCGATTAGCGAAGGAAAGATTGTTCCGAATAGGTTTTTTGCGTTAATTTTTAACAGCAGGATATTCCCGGTATATTATAAAATCTACTTTTTTTAGAAGCATCCATATCGCGATTTTGTAAGGGCATATATATAAGCAATTTGAATTGGCAAATATGTAGTGAAATACTGGTATATATGAACAGTTCAGCGAATAATATCCAAAAAAAAACGGAAGGTTCCACTGCAGTGAGAGAACCTTCCGTTTTTCGCGTTATAAGCCCTGGCTTTATTATCAAGCTCGGCT
>Ga0272443_10003781_pt1 | contig 17384 bp, 12 predicted proteins | sample SSMAcet12_FD_193581 | JGI IMG/M metagenome (GOLD analysis project Ga0272443, IMG submission 193581) | Marine sediment archaeal communities from Little Sippewissett salt marsh, Falmouth, MA, United States - SSM-Acet-12 | ecosystem: Environmental > Aquatic > Marine > Wetlands > Sediment ... | reverse complement strand
GTCAGGGAACTCGGTTACACGGGTGCCGAGGTTGCGAGGTATCTGGGTGTTACGAATTCTTGCGTGACACGAATGGTGTTGGCTGCAAAGAAGCAGGAAATAGATGAAATTGATCTTGAGCTGTGAACTTTCTGCACGAACGTCCCATTCTCGTTCTCCGTCCCATTCTCGTTCTCGTTTCTCATTTGTATAGATCTTCAAGGTCGTAGCAAAGCACGTCGGAACCGGACATTGCTTTCTCGCCCGGCTTCCTTTTGAAAAAAAGTCGTTTGCCGATGCCGGCCCTGCGATCGTTGGGAAATAATTTCGCCTTCTCGTCCAATTCCACTGAAAGAGCATTGAATGATTTCACCGGTCCCCATTTACATTCTCCCAAGTCTGTCCAGTGGTCTTCCCTGAGGCCCACAACATCGATTTGAACATCCTTGTCCCAGTATTCTCCGATCTCAAAGGCCGCCGAGACTTCTTCCCGCTCGTAAATACACGGCAAAGCCTGACGGCATAACCGCTCAAAACATTGACCAAAGTACGCGTCCATTCCATTTCGAATCCGTAGCTGCATGGCCCGCTGAGGACCCATTTGCTGGAGAAGGCTCAAGTTTGGAAAAACAAAGCGGAACCAGAAACGTAGCAAGGGATCTTCAACCGTATAGCGGATCAGCCTGGGATTCGGTTTTTTCCCCGTGAGAGGGTGCCGCCGGAAAACATATCCAAGACTGCTCAATTGTTGAATGTAATAATGAAGGCTTCGTTCCGGGATCCCGGTTTGAGAAGCGATTGACCGGTTGTTCGTATGCCCTCCGGCAATGGCGGTCAGGACGGCATAGTAGTTCTCAACATCCCGAAGCTCTTCGCGAAGCAAAAATTCGGGTTCCCGAAACATGGGACCGAATTCACTCAGCAGCGTTTCCTGAACATTTTTTTCGATCGAGTTATTCGGGTTGAAAAACCGGAGATAAAGGGGGATGCCGCCGCATATGAAATACGCCATTGCCTGGTTCACCCTTGACCATTGCGGGTGGAACCGGGCGGCTTCAATGTAGGAAAACGGCTGCAACAGTATCTGTGCCGTTCGTCGACCAAACAGCGGGCTTTTCCTGCCGAGCACCTCTCGTTCCATGAACCCGATATAGGAACCACAGGGAATAAAAAGGATATTGCCGCTTTTTTTCCACTGCCGATCCCAGAATTCCTGTATGACGGAGGGAAGTTCGGGGCTCGCGCCGACCATCCATTGAAACTCGTCAAGAGCAATAATAAATTTGGGCCGGGTCTTGCATTTTTCTGTAATCGCGTAAAACACATCGGACCAGTTGTCGGCAGCCACGGAAGCCAGCAGCGGTTCGTCAAGAGAGCGTGCAGCTTCCTGGAGGAATTCCCGAATCTGCAACCTGGCAGGCGCGGCTTTCCCGAGATAATAGATGCCGGATTTCCCATTTGAAAATTTCAGAATCAATTCGCTCTTGCCCACACGCCTTCTTCCATAAATGGGAATAAATGCCGATTCTTTGCCGGCATAGGCATTTTCGAGGACGCTGAGTTCCTTTTGTCTTCCTATAAACATTCGGTTTTGTTCTCGTTTTAAGGTTCACAACAGAATTTCCAAGTTTGACAAGTTGTAACTTGTCTAGGGTAGACTTGTCAAGTGTGGGCTTGTCATTTCTGCTTTTCTAACAGCACCTGCCATTATAGTATACGAAGGTTCAATGATAGAGATGGAATTGAAAGGACAAGGCGCTTGACCTCCATGAACGCCAAGCCGATCCACGATCTGTCCGTCGGGGAAATCGCCGCGCGAATACGGGCGAAGGAACTTTCACCCGTGGAAGTCACCGCGCACTACCTGGAGCGGATCCACAGGCTAAACCCGGCCCTGAATGCCTTTTCTGCCATTTTCGAGGAGCGTGCCGCGGCCCAGGCCGAGGCCATGGAGAAGCTTTCGGCCCGGGGGATATGCATGGGCCCCCTGCACGGCGTCCCCTACGCGGTGAAGGATTTGTTCGACATCCGGGGCGAGGCGACCGCCGCCGGCTGCCGCCTGCTCGAAGGGAACATCGCGGCGGGGGACGCGGAGGTCGTCCGCCTGTTGAACCGTGCCGGCACGGTGTGCCTTGGGAAAACGCACACCGTGCAGTTCGCCTACAGCGGGATCGGGATCAATCACGACTGCGGGACGCCTCGCAACCCGTGGAAAGAGGAGCACTTCGTGCCGGGCGGGTCCAGCAGCGGCTCCGCCGTGGCCGTGGCTGCACGCATGGTGCCAGTGGCCCTGGGCACGGACACGGCCGGGTCCGTCCGGGTGCCGGCCTCGCTGTGCGGCATCACGGGCCTCAAAACCACCTTCGGCCGGATCAGCCTCGAGGGGGTCTATCCCCTGAGCTTCAGCATGGATTCCGTGGGGGTCCTGGCGCGCTCGGTCCTGGACGCCGCCCTGGTTTACGAGGCCGTGAAAAGAGCCGTTCCAGAGGACGGCGCGGGCGCGATGTGGGCCCCCGGGTGCCGTTCCCTGTCGGAAGAGGGAATCAGGGGGATGCGCGTGGCCTTTGCCGAGTCCATGTTCTGGGAGGACACCCACCCCGAGGTGGCGGAGGCGGTTCGACAGGCAGGCGACGTCTTCGGGGGACTCGGCGCCAGGGTGGAACACATCCGTTTCAGCCTGGCCGAGGAGGCCGCAAGGCTCAACTCCACCGGCCTGATCATCGCCGCCGAGGCGTACGCAGCCAACAGGCACTGGCTGGAGAATCATTTCGACGAGCTGGACCCGGTGGTGGCGCACCGGATGATCAAGGGGAAGCAGTTGGCCGCTCACGCGTATGTCCAGAACCAGCAGAGTCTGAAACGCCTCCAAAAGGATGCGGTGGTCCGCCTGCGTGACATCGACGTCCTGATCGCCCCGACGACCCCCATCCCCGCCGAGCCGGTCTCCGAGGTGGATCGGGACAAAGAGACCTACACCAGAAAAAACATCATGTATCTCAGAAACACGAGCATCGGCAACATGCTCAACCTCTGCGGGCTCTCAATTCCCTGCGGCTTCACCCGGGACGGCCTGCCCATCGGTCTGATGCTCTACGCAAAACCTTTTGACGAGGCGACCGCCCTCAGGGCCGGCGCCGCCTTCCAAGCTATAGAAAAGGGGGACGTTCGTGCTTGAAATGATAAATTGAGCATGAAATATTGATGTCATTATGCCAAGAATAGCCAGATTGGATGCGCCGGGCGTGCTTCACCATGTGATGGGCCGGGGCATTGAACGTAAAAGAATATTTCTGAGCGACACAGATCGTAATGATTTCATCAATCGCCTGTCTGAGCTGTCACAGGCCGGCGCCATGGAAATATATGCCTGGGTTTTGATGCCGAATCATTTTCATCTGCTTTGCAAAACAAACAATATGCCTCTGTCTTCCAGCATGCGCAGGATTCTCACGGGCTACGCGGTAAATTTCAACAAGCGTCATCGCAGGCACGGGCATTTATTTCAAAACCGTTACAAGTCCATTGTCTGCCAGGAGGATGCATACCTGAAAGAGCTGGTTCGATATATTCATCTGAACCTGTTACGGGCAGGATTGGTTAAAGATGTCAACGAACTGAATCGAAATTCATGGTCCGGTCATTCGGCGCTGGCCGGCAGCGTTGAAAGAGAATGGCAGAATACCGATTACGTGCTCTCTATTTTCGGTGGATCCAGGAATTCGAGAAAAAATTATCTGTCTTACATTGAAGAGGGTGTCGATCAGGGTCGCAGGCCGGAGTTGGTCGGTGGGGGATTAATACGGAGCATGGGCGGGTGGTCGGCGGTTCTTGCCAGTCGAAGGCGCAACGAAAAACAGGCGGCCGACCAGCGGATACTTGGAGATGGCGAATTCGTCGAGCAGGTCACATCGGATCTCGATGAGCTTGTTAAAAAGAACTTGAGGCTGAGCGGACGACGGGTAGGCATTCAAGAACTAGCCGAAAGAGTTTGTGAAAGACACAACGTTTCAATCGGCGAACTTCGCTCAGGAGGTCGAAGAAGAGCGGTGGTGCAGGCCAGGCGCGTCATGTCCTTGATCGGTGTCAGGGAACTCGGTTACACGGGTGCCGAGGTTGCGAGGTATCTTGGTGTTACGAATTCTTGCGTGACACGAATGGTGTTGGCTGCAAAGAAGCAGGAAATAGATGAAATTGATATTGAGCTGTGAACTTTCTGCACGAACGTCCCATTTCACGACACGTCCCATTTCACGACATTCGAATCACGAACCCCTTATGAAGTCTTGGATACGCTCGTTGGCGGTGCGCGCGAGCTTGATGGGAAAGAAATTGAAGAGGTGCGTGCCGCCGGGGTAGACGGCGAGCTCGGCCTGGTTCCCCGCGGCCTGCCACCGGGCGTGCATGAAGAGGGTGTCGTCCAGCAGCGGGTCCAGGGTTCCGACCGTGAAGAGGGCAGGCGGCATGCCGGACAGGTCCCCGTAAAGGGGCGAAACGTCCGGGTCCCTCGGGTCCACGTTCTCGGGCAGGTAATAGCTGTTGATCCACTCGATGGTGGGCGTCGAGATGATCAGCTCCCGGTCCCCCCAGTTGCGCTGGCTGGGGGTCATGCCCACGTCATAGCACCCGTAGACGAGGTTCGCCGCCCTGAACCCCGTGAACCCTTGCCTGTCCCGCATCCTCGCAAGCGTCACCGCGGAGAGGTTCGCGCCCGCGGATTCGCCTCCGATCACCAGCCGGTCCGAGCCGAACTCTGCCAGGGCGTTCTTCGCAAGCCAGGCCGCGACCGCCTCGCAGTCGTCCGCGCCGGCCGGGTAACGGTCCTCCGGCGCAAGCCGGTAGTCCACGCTCACCACGGCCACGCTGCATTTCCGGGCGGTGTCGTCCAAGAGGATGTCGTTGTGGTAAGGCCGGCCCATGGAGAAACCCCCTCCGTGCACGTGGAGATAGACCCCCCGCACGTCTTCCGGGACAAAAACACGCACGGGAACGCCCCCGGCAGGGGAGGAGACGACCCGGTCCTCGCCGTTTTCAAGGCGCGTGATCCTGCCCGGCCAGACCTCCCCCCTCTCCTGCGCCTCCCGGATCTCCCGGGGCGTTTTGGTGTGAAAAGGGGGCGCCGTGCTCAGGAGCGCCTCGAGCCTTTCGTTGAAGACCCTGGTTTCCTCGTCGACCGCTTCGGGAACAAATGGGTTTTCCATGGTGTCCTCCTTTAATAATTCTTGATTCGTGGAATTAAAGCCGCCTCAACCACCGGGCGAAAACCGGGTCGACCACCTTCCAGAGGCTGCTTTCCCTTTCCTGTTCGATGAGATCTTCCTGCTTGAGCCTGTCGCGGGCAAACTGGATGGAGCTTGGGGGCAGCCCGCATGTGCCGATGAACCCGCCGGAGAGCATCTCCCGGACCGGGGCCTCGGCAAGCACACGGACGACGCGCACCTGGGGCAGGGTCAGGCGGGCCAGGACGGCCTCGAAGGCGTACCTTTCCGTGTCCACGACAACCTCGAGGGCCGCGTCCACATCCGCCTCCGAGAGCTCCCTGCCTGCCGCGTCGTAGACCTCCCGCGCCAGCCTCTGGACGTAATAGGGGTGGCAGGCCGATTTCCGGGCGATCTCCGCGCACACGGCCCTGGGGCACTTCCTCTCCCCTTTTTTGAACTGCCGGCCGAGAAACCCGACGACCGCCTCCTCGGGCAGGGGGGGGAGCTCCAGGTGTATGGCCGATTGGAAAAAGGGCCTTTTCCTGTCCGAGAACATGGCCAGCAGGATGCCCCGCCTGCTGCCCAGGAAAAAATAGGACGCCTTCTGCCCCTGGATTTTTCCCCGCATGACCCCCTCGATCTGCGCCGAGTCCTTGAGCCTGGTGACCTCCTGGAACTCGTCGAGGACGACGTTCACGGGATAGCCCGACTCCGAGGCAAAGTCGCCAAGCTCCCCCAGGATGCGCTCGAGGAGCGCAATGGGGTCCTCGCTGGAGGCGGGCTCGACCGTGAAGGACAGGCCGTCCGGGGCCGGCCTGAAGACCGGCCTGAAGGCGCGAAAGACCTTCAGGAACCTCTTTCCCTTGTCCAGCAGCGATTCCCGGGCGTGGACCGCCCCGAAGATGCTTCGTGCCATGCGGGAGGCCGCATCCATTGCGGAGTCCACCCCGAAGAGGTGGCAGTAGGCGGTCACGTAACCCTGCCGGGCCAGGGCCCACTGCGCCCTCAGCGCAAGGGAGGTCTTGCCGTATCGCCTCGGGGAAAAAAGCACGACGTTCGTGGTGCTTTCCGCGCAGGAGAGGAGCCGCTGCATTTCCGCATCCCTGTCGCAGAAAGGGCTCTCGGGTGGAAGGGTCTCGATGAGAAAGGGGTTGGGCACCACGCCTCCAGGCCGCACCGGAAATCATGTTACAACTTTCCTGTAACGATGAGATTGTAGTGCCCCGGGCAAAACAGGTCAAGCGTTTTTCGGGCCGCGTCTTTTTGCCGGCACCCGGAGATACGTGCGCCTGCCTGCCCCGTGTAATCCAATGTACACAGGTGGCACACAATTTCACGCACGTGGGAAAAGATTTACACATGACCTGCTCAGCCACCTGCAAACCAAATATAACCATTTGAAAGGATTATAAAATATTGCCTGAATAATCGGGTTTGCCTGGCGTGATAATTGCATATATGAAAACCTGCCCTGCAGTAATGAGCAGGAGGATATTTGACCGGTTTCAACCGCACACTGAAATAATTTGACACAAAAGCAAAAACTAACGTATTTTAAATGAAGAGTTCATCAGAACCAAACAACCGGATCCCTAATATCAGAGCTGTCCGTCGCACTCCTCGCATCCGGGTTTTTGGGGCACAAGATCGTCAGTGTTTGGCCAGGCGGACAAAAGACTGAAAGGGCAGGGGGGCAAAATGAAAAAGACAATATATACAATTTTTGGGGCGGCACTCGCCTTGATGATGTTTTCAGTGACCAGTGCCCAGGCGAGCCTGGTCACCTTCTCAGACTTTGATGATTCAGACAACAGTCCCAATTATTTCAACATCCCCACCACAGTGCCCGATCCTGGGGATGAAAAAAAGCTGGAAATCGGCCTCCAAAATTTTGGGGCAGGTGCCGGCTACCCAACAGCCTTTGCATATGATTCACTGGTTTTCAAAGTCGAAGCAGAGGCCGGTTGGTTGATTGAAAGTATCTATTATTACGAAGCCGGCTCCTGGTTATACCCCATCATGGTTATGGGCTGGGGTTCCCTGTCGGTCGACACGACCACCGAAAACCTGTTCCCGGCTGCTTCTGGTGCTTATGATTGGGCCCTGTCACAGTATATCCAAAACATCTATGCCCAGGAGGTCGTAGTCAACATCTCGAATAACCTCCAGGCGTTGAATGGGGCCTCCATTTGGAAAGAGCAGGCCTACCTTTTGGTGGAACTGGCCCAGGTCCCCATTCCCCCGGCCGCGATCCTCCTCCTTTCGGGCCTTGTGGGCATTATTGGGATCCGAAGGGCCTCGGCTCGGTAGATAGAAGCAGGTACGCGACAACAAAAAAAGCATAACCACTGCAAAAAGCAAAAGCCGGAATGATCAAAAGATCTTTCCGGCTTTTTCGTTCGTGATGCAAACGATATTTTTTGGGTTATTCTGTTTCCAGCATACTCAACACCATTTCAGGCAATCAGTTGCACCCTCTCACCCCCCGAGTTTCTTCAAGGTTTCCTCGGCCTCCTCCCGGCCCACGAATTTCCTGTCCCCCTGGAGGGCGATCCTCAAGCGCTCCGCCGCCTTCTCCTCCTCGCCCAGCTTGTAGTGGATCATGCCCAGGTGGAAGTTCACATCCGGGGTATCCTCTATCTTGTCCAGCACGGTCATCAGGAGGCGCTTTGCCTTTTCGTAGTCCCCCATCCGAAAATGGATCCAGGCCGCGGTGTCCACGATGCTCAGGTTGTCCGGGTGCTTCTGAAGGGGGGCCTCGATGATCTCCAGGGCCTTTTTGAGGTTCTCCTCGGTGGGTTCGAATTCCGCGTAGTAATAGGCCAGGTTGTTGGCCGTGGATGCGGAGTTCGGGTTGGCCTCGTAGACCTCCCTGGTCACCTCCAGGGCCTTGAGGGGGTCCCCCTTCTGAAGGTAGAGGGTGGAAAGGAGCAGGCCCACGGCCTGGTTGCCCCTGTCGCGCTCGCGCATGGTCCGGTACCGCTCGATGGCCTCGTCCAGGTTGCCCTGGCTTTGCGCGAGCTGGGCCAGCTGAAACATCGGGGCCTGGCTCTCGGGGGCGAGCTCGAGCGCATTTTCAAAGCTCTCCCGGGCCTTTTCAGGCTCCTTGTTCATGGCCTCGAGCCTGCCGAGCGAGATGTAGAAGTCCGGGTTTGCCGGCCGCTTTTTGACCTGCTCCCGCGCGCGCGCAAGGGCAACGTCCATCTTCTGCTGCTGGACGTGGACTGTCAGTATCCTGTTGAGCGCCGGGAGGTAGTCCGGGTTCAACTCCAGCGCCTTCTCGTAGCGCTTGAGGGCCTCATCGGTCTTTTCCCCGGCGAGCAGGAGGTCGCCCTGCTTGAACTGGGCCGCGGGGGACTTGGGGTCCGCCTCCTCCAGGCGGTCGTAGTACTTCCTGGCTTCTTCCACCTTTTTCTCCGCAAGGGCGATGTCCCCCAGGCTGGTCAGGGCGGCCGCGTCCTTGGGGGCGATCTCGAGCACCTTGTGGAGCTGCTCCTTGATGAGCTCGGGCCTTTTCTGCCGCCTGTAGATGGCGATCAGCCCGGCGTATGCCTCTCGCACCTTTTCGTCCTCCTGGAGGATCTTCTTGTAGGTCTCCTCTGCCTGGGCGGTCTCGTCGTTCAGGAGGTGGGCCCTTGCGAGCTTCAGGGTGAAGGGGATGTTCGCGGGCTGCTCGTGGACCACGGCGCGGTACTCGGCCACGGCGCCTTCAAAGTCCCTCTTGGCCATGAGGATGTCGCCCTTGAGGCCGTGGGCCCCCACGTCCGCGGCGTTCTCCTCCAGCACCTGGTCCACCAGCGCCAGGGCCTCGTCCGGCTTCTTGTCCGCAAAGACGATGCTCGCCTTGAAGAGCTTGGACTTCAGGTAGCCGGGGCCGGTCTTCACGCGCTCCATGTAGTCGTCCAGGAGCGACAGGGCCTGTTCCTTCTGCTCCGCCGCCAGACGGAGCTTTGCGAGGAACTCGTGGACCTCCCAGGCCTCGGGCAGGTCCAGGATCGCCTTTTCGAGCACCTTCACGGCCTTGTCCTTGTCCTCCTTCTTGACGTAGTAGGCCGCGAGGGCAGCCCGAAGCTTTGCATCGTCGGGGTTGTCCGCCACGAGCTTCTCGTAGATGCCCTCCGCCTCCTGCTGCCTGCCGCCGCGCTCGTAGAACTGGGCCAGGAGGATCTTATACTCCTTCTTTTCGGGATCGCTCTTGATGAGCTCCTGGTACTCACGCTCCGCGCCCACCAGGTCCTTCTGGCCCTCCAGGATGACCGCCAGGCGAAGGCGAGCGTTTTCATTGGACGGGTCCTGTGCCAGGAGATCCTTGAGCACCGAGGCCGCCTCGCCCCCCTTCCTTTCACCGGCGAGGATTCCCGAGAGCAGCAGGTAAGGCTCCGCGTCCTTGGGGTCTTCCCGGATCAGCTCCCCGAGCAGGGCCTTTGCGTCGTCGAGCTTCCTGTCGGAAACGGCAAGAATGGCCTTGAGGGTGCGGCCGTCGCGGTGGTTCGGGTCCTTGGACAGGACGAGCTCCATCTTCTCCCGGGCCTTGTCGGTCTGCTTTGCCCCGAGGAGCATCTTCCCGATCTCGGCGTGCGCGTCCAGGAGGTCCTCGTCCAGCTCCACGGACTTGTTCAGGAAGCCGAACGCCTGCTGGAAGTTCCCCGCCTTCATCTCGGTCTGGGCCAGCATGTAGTAGGCCTTTGCGAATTTGGGATCGATCTGGATGGCGTTTTTGAACTCCAGCCTGGCCTTCACATAATCCCCCTCCTCGTAGAGGGCCATCCCCTTGTCGTAAAACTTCATCCTCTTCTCTTCCGGGCTCCCGCACCCGGCCAGGATGAAACCGGCAGCCAACACACAGACAACAACCCGACTCACTCTCTCGAAAGACTGCATACTCCCTCCGGATTTATTTCTCCAGGTTTTCAACACACCGCCTCATGCGATCATGCGATCATTCGATGTTCGATGTTGGATGTTCAACGTTCACTGCGTCATCCCGGTAAAAGCCGGGATCCAGCCTCTTTTCATGGCCTTTAAGCCAGGGCCACTGTACCCCGGCATCTACATCACCAGCCCCTTCAGCCCCACAAAGGCAAGCCCCGCGGCAATGGGCAGGGCCAGCCACCGAAACTCCCCCCTGAGCTCTCCCATGAGCACCTCGAACCCGAAGAACAGCACGATGACCTTCACCGCAATCCCTCCCAGGTGATAGCCCTGGATGGATTCCGGGAGATTGGGGATGGTGAGGGCCAGGATGAGGATCAGGAAATCCATGGGGCTTGCCTTGAAACCCTTCTGCCTGCGGGTGAACTTGAGGGTCACGAGCGCAAGGAAGGCAAGCCCCGCATAAAGCAGGGTGTAAACCGCCCGGAGCCTGGCCGGCCCTGTTTGCAGGGCCTCGTCCCCGATAAAGACCAGGAAAGGGACGCTGAGATAGAAGCACACCCTCAGCACCAGGTAGAGCCGGCGTTTGTTGCTGAAATACACCGCAAAAATCAGGGCCGCGAAAATCAAGAGCACGATCCCTATGACGCTGCTGACGCTTCCGGGCAGGACACAGGCCGTGAGAAAAATGGCCGGGAACAGGACCTCCATGGACTTGAAGGAGACCTTGATCAGGATGCTTTTGTCCTTGAGCACCCGCAGCCTGCCCTTGACGATCTTGTCGAAGACCTCGAAGCGCTTCAGTCGCCAGTTGGTCTTTTCCGCCACAAAAAAGCCTGTGAGCACCAGGGTGCTGAACGCGAGGTAAAAGACCAGCAGGAACCAGTCCGAGTAAAACCTGAACACATAGCCCACCGTGACCAGGAACCCCTGGACAAGGTAAATGGCGACCACCGCCTCGGTGTGGAAGAGCCCCAGCCGCAGGAGCTTGTGGTGAAAGTGGTTCTTGTCGGGCATGAAAGGGGAGTGGCCGTTGGAAATGCGCTCGGCCATGACAGTCATGGTGTCCAGCACCGGGAAGCCCAGGATGACCAGGGGCAGGAGCGGGCTCAGGGGGGCGTTCACCTGGGTGACCTGGAGGGCCAGGGTGACGGCCAGGAAGCCCAGGAACTGGCTCCCCGCATCGCCCATGAAGATGACGGCCGGGTAAGTGTTGAACCTGAGAAACGCGAAGATGGATCCCAGCACCCCGCAGCAGAGCAGGGCCACGAGAATGTTCTCGGCCTGGTAGGCGAGGTAGCCTATGAGCATGAAGCTCAGGAGGCTGATGCCCCCTGCCAAGCCGTCCAGGCCGTCCGATAAATTGATGGCGTTGGTGACCCCCACGATGACCACCAGGGTCAGGGGGATGGAAACCCAGTGGGGGAGGACCACCCCGTCCGGCAGGAGCATGCCCAGGGAACGGATCTCGAGCCCCCCTATAAAGATGACAATGAGAGCAGCCGCCGCCTGCCCGATAAACTTGACCCCATAACTCAGGTCCTTGAAATCGTCCACCATGCCGAAAATCACAAGCACCAGGGACCCGACCGAGATGGCGACCAGGAACTGATCAGCCTTGCTGAGGAGCAGGATGGGGACCAGGGTCCCTATGGCAATGGCCAGCCCCCCGCTCTTGGGCATGGGGTGGTCGTGGATCTTCCGCTCATTGGGAAAGTCCACGGCATGTAAATGAAGGGCCGCCTTCCGAAATATGGGGATGAGGGTGATGGTGATGAATAAAGATATGAGGAGGCTGGTCATGTAGATCATAATGAGAATATAATTCTATAAAAAACTACTTGGTTGTCATCAAGCCGTAAAACCAATGTATCGCCATACTGCGGAAAAATCCTCTCATCGTCATACTGCCAACCCTCTCATGGTCATGCTGCCGTAAAACCTTCGCATCGTCCCGCCCCCTTTTTCGCCATCCCGGCCCCTCTTTTCGTCATCCCGGCGAAAGCTGGGAACCAGCGGCCTTAGGGAACAGAAGTAATCCGCCCTCGATTATAATAACCTAATGCTTTCTGTTTTGTCGAAATGGAAAACGTCATGGTAATCAATGAATTCGGTTCATACGGTAAAAAAAAGTCATTGCACATTTCATTCTTCATTCTTTAAGAAGGTAAAAATTGATCCAGCAAGGGAATCACCTGCTTAGTGAAATCCTGCAGGCGTTCATCTGCATCCTTGATGTCCTCGTCAGGGTATACTGGCGTGATGAGCCTCACGAGAGCCCCATCCGTACGCTGCCTTGTCAGGGCATCCCAAAAGGTAAAAAACTTGAGTTCATAGAGATTCGTCAAGATACGACCCCGCGCGGGAAACCAGTAGTAAGAAACCTGCACTGCATCGGCCTTTTTCATGACGGCTCTCATGATCCTGATTTCGCGCGGGACTGGCTTTTCAAGGGTGATAGAGATCACCCCCGCTTCGCCAAATGACCAACCGCTCCCCGGCAGGCAGCTTGCCGGGGAATGGATAGACTCGCCTTTGGACTGGCTTTCGTAATACGCGACATAAAAGTTAACGCTTTGATTTGCTTGGTTTAGATAGTCAGCAAGAAAATATTCGCTGAGATCCAATTCATCGATAATTTCCAGATCCATTGAACCCTGGTATCCTGACCAGCCTCCAATCTGTTCGGGAAATTGCTTAAATGATTTTGCAACAGGAGTCTTTTCCCGAAATTCCACGCTGAAGGATATGACAGCAGTCAGGACCATTAATATTAGAATCGGTACAAACTGAGGTGGGTTCAAAAAGCGTTTTCTTTGAGGCCGTAAATCCTGCTGCATATGAGTTTGGCTATTCTCGATTCCTGCAGCCGTGCTTCCCATTATTTTTCCATTGTCGCGAGGTGGGAGCTTCTTGAAAATCCACATCTCCACCAGAAGAATTCCTAGGGATACCATAAAGATGAGCCACCCGGAAAAGTCATGGAAAAATCCTTCCGCAACAGCTGGACCCCAGAATTGGTAGAGGATTCCCACTGAGGCGATACGAAGGCTGTTGACAAAGATGGATATGGGAATTGTTGAAATCACAAGTAAAATACGCTTCCACAAGGATGCTTTGAAGAAATAGGCAAGAAGCAACCCAAGCACGATCAAAGGGATCAGGTAGCGAAGCCCGCTGCAGGCATCCACCACCTGTAATTGCGTGAACCCCAGATCGATGATGTTGCCTTGTCTATAGGCGGACATGCCGTAAAGCTGTATCATATCCACGCCGATTTTGCTTGAAAGCAATTTCATGCGGAGCGAAATATTGTTAAATACAAAATTTGGCGGGGGAAACATGGTGATGATAAATGCCATGGGAAAGAGAATGATTTTCAGCTTTCGCCAGCCTAGGTGAGCAAGGCAGATTCCCATGAGAACAAACCAGGAGGAGATGTAAATTGTATAAAATTCTCCTCCAAGTTCTCCCAGCCAGTAAAGAGATACGCCAAAGACAAAAGGGATCAGGCCCCACCACGTGGGTGAAGCAGAAACATTCAAAAGCTTTTCCCTTTTCTCCCAGAGAAGATAAACGACGACAAAGGGAACCAGATAGCAGTAATTATAATCCTCCCTTTTCCACCATTTTAACATAGTTTTGTATGAATCAAAATAAATAATAAAGAGAGAGATTAAATAAGTAATAGCCTGAATATATATATTAAATGGTATTTTTCGCATGGTATTGATGATACTATTTTTTTGATGCATTATCCTGTTTCTCTTTTATTGAGTTGAAATATTTTATTTATTTATAAATATATCTTGTAAAATTTAAGAAAATATAATATGATAATTTTTTGTAAAACCGTTTATTGTGTAATGCGTAAAATAATACAACGCCCGAATTAGACTGAGCTTTTCAATTCTGCGATAAACTATCCACTGATATTGAGCAGCCTTAAACTTATTGCGAGAAACAGATCTACTGCAAATACGATAGGTTGCTAGGACGTCATCAATCCCATAGGCGAAATCTACACGCTTTAAAAGTGTGAGCCACATACAGTAATCCTGCCGTCTTCTAATAGCGGGCATATAAACTTTACCTTGACAACGTGCAATATGGTATATCCCAGTAAGACAAGATATGGCACAACTTTTGAGCATACCGGCATAATTAATTGCATCAGGAACTTTAAAAACACCAAGATTTATACTTAGATCTTCTGAAAGTCTTCTGTATGATGAAAAGACGATCCCGGCTTTCATTTTTTCCATATAATTTAAGCTCTCTTCAAGAAAAGTTGGATCCCAAAGATCGTCTGAATCAATGAAGGCAATAACATCTCCCTTAGCCATCTCGATGGATGTATTACGTGCTATACCTGATCCGGAATTTTTATTAAGTCGCTTATATTTAATGCGAGAGTCTTTTTCATGGTATTTTCTTATTATTTCATGGGAGTTATCGGTGGAGCCATCATCTGTTATTAATAGTTCCCAATTCTTATGAGTTTGGGAAAAAACAGATTCAATAGTTTGAGATATGTATTTGCTAGAGTTATAAACTGGAGTTATAATAGAAACTTTCATACTTGAAATCTATTATATATACATGCGTAATACTATAATTAATAAATTTGGTTAATATGGAAATTTTGTTTGCTGTTTAATCGCAATATTTTGGCAGGATTACCGCCGACAATAGAGTGATCAGGAATATCCGTATTAATAATACTTCCAGCCGCACAACAAGCAGATTTTCCTATGGTCACTCCAGACAGAATTATTGTTCCAGCTCCAATCCAACTTCCATATTTTATGCATACGGGGGCTTTGCTTTGTGAACCGTAGCGATAGCTACCGTTAAGTATTTTATGATTCCCTGTAGATATGATAGTATAGGGTCCTAACATGACATCATCATCTAAAGTTATGTCGCCGTAAGCATTGAGCCAGCTACCTTTGGCAATGTACACATTATTCCCTATAGTTACTTGATTAGTGCAATTAATCGTGACATCTGATGCTAATTGAAGGTTGCTACCGCAAAATTTAAAACATGGTTTAGTTAAAAAACCTCGAAACCACATTACAAATCTCCAGTCAGGAAAAAACCATGTTATTTTCATTGAAATTACAAACCAAGCATACTTTAAATATCGATCAAAGTGCATTTATATTCCTAATTTTTACTTTCATTTAATAGTCGTATAACAAATTGGACAAAATTATTGATTGTAAGCGCCTGTACAGTTTTATATCCGTTTGCTATAAGTCGTCGTCTTAGGTGATTATCTTTGATGACATCGGAGATGGCCCCTGCTAAAGCGAAAGAGTCTTTTGACGGTACCAGAATTCCATCAAACCCGTTAGTAACGCTATAGGGAATTCCTCCCACATTTGTCGCAATAACTGGCAGGCCATTAGCGCGGGCTTCAACTAAAACTCGTGGTGTGCCCTCTGAAAGAGTGGGTAAAACAAAAATGTCAGATTTTTGCATCAATTTAAAAGTATTTTGATACGTCACATGTCCAGTCCATGTGATATAATCATATAAGCTATACTTCTGGACTAAATAATTTAATTTAGCCTGATATTGAGGGTATCTATCACGGTTACCAGCTATAATTAAATGAAAACCATTTATATATTTTAGTTGTGCCGTTGCCTCGATCAAATATTCGATTCCCTTTTCTGGCCGTATATAGCAAAGGCATAATAGCTGAATTCCCTTACCATTGCATGTATCTTTCCTGTAATAAATGTCACTTGCTGTTAAAGTAGTTGAAACAATAGCGTGCGTCTCCGGTGTCGAATACCTGGCAGCAATCTCTTGGCCATTACAAAGGAAAATACCATGGGTTCTAGCGCGCCCACGAAGAAGATTCTGTTCCCATCGCCAAATATATAATTTGCCGATTAAATTCTTTATAAAATTCTCTCGTTTGTGGGAGTTTAGAAGAACCATGGGATTTCCGACAAGCCAGTGGCAAATTGGCTTATTAAATTTTGCACAACAAGAATATAAATATGAGGTAGCTGCAACAGGGTTACCACGTACGAAAACATGATCGGCTTGGCTGATAACACGCTTATAGCTCTGTTTTATTGTGTAGATATGTTTAAAATGATCTAAAGTCGATTGCCAGTTTGGTTGAGGTACTAATGTGATATTATTTGGCAAAATGAAATCTTCTTCAGGCGAAATGACACTATTTTTAGGCGAACACAAAAAAATGTGCTTATAATAAATAGCAAAATAATGAACAATTTTGCCAAAAGAAACATGAGCGAATATCTTATTATTAATAACTGAAACGCGACCTCCAATAATAGCTAATGTTTTGTCATTAAGAATTGTAATGATTACTTGCCTTTAGTTTGATATTAATAAAAAAAATGATTTATTTGTGTGGTGAATAAATTTTACTGAATTCCTTATTTTATGCTGATGCCAGGTTAGTCGGTATGGTAAAGGTATCTATAGCATTTAGGAGGTACCGCCTTGGCACATCCCCTCTACACGATCCGCGGCCCGTGAGATCGACCCCACCGACCTCGAGACGATTCGGGGCTTCATACGGGAAAATTGGTCCCGAGGGCGTTCCGAGATTTCCCGGGCCCTGTGCCGGCATTGGGAGTGGAAGCAGCCCAACGGTTGGCTCAAGGACCGCGCCTGCCGCGATCTCCTGCTCGCCTTGTAGCGCCAGGGAGAAATTCGACTGCCTGCTCGGAAGTCTCCCGGTCCTGGGGGCAAAAAGCATATTTCCAGACATGGGTACCTCTTCCTAGTACCGTGTCTCAAAAGACATGCCCCTAAAAATGGCAATCTTAGATCATGATTTATTTCTTGACATTTAACCCACTATATGGTAGACTGCTTGCCATATTACCCAAAGACAGAGGGTTTCGTGGCAGCAAACCTTTGCAAGGTGGGTTAACTATGGACAAGAGAATACCACTGATAGATTGCCAAGACCTCCCGTTCTCCCCTCGCCTCTCTGAGAGCCGAATGGACCAGGCCCAAGAATCCTTTGGCGTTGGAGCCATCCGGCGGCTTCTGTGTTTTGCCCTGTATTTGTTGGGCGTCAATCGCAACGCCATCGGCAAAGCGTTGGGGATCCCCGCCGATACGGCCAAGTCCATGATCAAGGCCGTCAATCAAAACGGTTTTGCGGCGTTTGAAGACCGTCGCCGCAGTCTCCCTCGTTTCCGTCCATCAGCTCCCGTCAAAAGGCCTCCAATCATCGTGCAGGATGAGAAGCTTGATGTTGTGGTCGATTTTGGTTTCCCGGACACATCGATTCGTCTGTCCCGTCAGGACCCGCTTCAGATGAAGATCGTC
>Ga0272443_10003780_pt1 | contig 17390 bp, 17 predicted proteins | sample SSMAcet12_FD_193581 | JGI IMG/M metagenome (GOLD analysis project Ga0272443, IMG submission 193581) | Marine sediment archaeal communities from Little Sippewissett salt marsh, Falmouth, MA, United States - SSM-Acet-12 | ecosystem: Environmental > Aquatic > Marine > Wetlands > Sediment ... | reverse complement strand
CCTGCGGGCCACGGCCCACCACGCCGCCTACTACCCGATGAGCGGCACCGTGGTCGACGCGCTCGCCGACGCCCTCGCCGGCCTCGACACCGCCAAGGGCACGGTCCGCTTCGCGCTCGACACGCCGCTGCCGGCCGACCTGGTCGCTCGCCTGGTGGCGGCGCGACGCGCCGAACTGGCGAGCCCCGCCGGCTGAGGCCGGGGCGAGTCGGCCGGGCGAAGGCGGCGCACGCGCGGCGGGCCGCACGCCGTTCGAACCGCGCGTCCGTGCCGAAGCGTCCCCGCCCGCGGTAGCCTCGCCGCCAGGAGGCCCCCGTGACCGCGTCCCCCCACCAGATCCCCGCAGCCCTCACCCGCGACCGCCTGCGCGCGCTCCAGGCCTGGATCGACGAGCGCGGCCGCGACGCCTACCTCGTGACCGGCGTCGAGAACGTCGCCTACCTCAGCGGCTGGAAGCCCGACGTGGAGCCGTGGGAGCGGCCGATCGCGCTGCTCGTCCCGCGCCGCGGCGACGCCGCGCTGGTGCTGCACGAGCTGTCGGTGCACGGCGTGCGCATGGCGCGCGAGCGCGGGTCGCTGGTCGTCGACGACGTCGTCTTCTACGTCGAGCGCCCCGCCCCCGGCGGCCGCTCGCGGGGCGACTGGGGCGCCCTGGTCGCCGAGCGGCTCTCCGCCATCGGTGTGCCCGCGACGGCCCACGTGGCCTGCGACGCGGTCACCGGGTACCTCGCCGAGGTCACGGCCGCCGCCCCCGGCGTGCGGCTCGAGGCCGACCCCTCGCCCCTCGTCGACGCCCGCGCCGTCAAGGCGCCCGAGGAGCTCGCGCTCATGCGCGGCGCCGCGGCGCTCACGGACTTCGGCCAGGAGGTCTTCTTCGAGCTGGCGCGGCCCGGCGCGCTCATCGCCGAGGTCGACGCCGAGACGGTGCGGCGCATGCGGGTCGAGGCGGCCCGCCGCTTCCCGGCGAGCGACGTGTCGGCCCGCGCCTTCAGCCTCACCGGCCCCGCGTCGGCGGCGCCGCACGGCACCGGCGCCGGCTCGGACGCGCGCATCGAGCGCGGTCACGGCATCGTCAACATCATCATCGCCTCGCTCGGCGGCTACTTCGTGGAGAACGAGCGCACGCTGTTCGTCGGCGCGCCGTCGGCCGAGCAGCGCGCCGCCTACGCCTGCATCGTCGAGGCACAGGCGGCCGCGGTGGCGGCGTGCGTGCCGGGGGCGCCGGTGGCCGGCATCGACCGCGCGGCGCTGGCCGTCATCGAACGCCACGGCTTCCTCGACCGCGTCCATCACCGCGCCGGCCACGGCATCGGCCTGCGCGGCCACGACCTGCCGGCCGACATGGCCTTCAACGAGCGGCCGCTGCGCGCCGGCGAGGTCTACACGATCGAGCCGGGCATCTACCTGTGGGGGATCGGCGGCTTCCGCGTCGACGACACCGTCGTGGTGGGCGAGCCGCCGGAGGTGCTCACGAGCACCGCCCGCGACCTCAAGGGGGTCACGCTGCCGGCCTGAGGGGCGCCCGCAACACCAGGCCCTCGCCGTCGGGCAGGCGCACGACGCCGTCTCGGACCTCGGCGCCGAGCGAGGCCAGCAGGGGCCTCCAGTCGCCGGTCGCCGGCGGGGCGTCGAGGGGCACGTCCACGGTCTCCCCCTCCAGGTTGGCGACCAACCACAGCGCCTCGGAACCGTCGGGCGCGCGCCGCAGCGCGTCGACGAGGGTGGCGCCGTCGCGCCGGAGCGGACGGCAGTGCTCGCCGGCCGCCAGCGCCTCCCGCAACCACGGCCGCGACCGCCGCAGCGCCCGCAAGTCGGCGCCGAACGCGGCCTGCGCCGCGTCGATGCGGGCCGCGTGCCGCTCGACGTTGCACCACGCCGCCGCGTCCGCCATGAACGCCCGCGCCAGCCGCTTCAGGTCGTCGACGCCGGGCGGCCGGCCCAGCGCCGCGGGCAGCAGCGGGGCCACGCGCTCGGCCGCGGTCGCGGCGTCCGCGCCGGCGCGCACCTCGGCCTCGAGCGCCCGGAAGGCGCGCCGCAGGGGCGCCAGCTCGGCGAAACCGAGCGCCTTGAGGCGCACGAACGCGCCGGGATCGGCGTAGCCCGCCTCCTCGACCTGCCAGTCCAGGAAGCCGGCCTCCTCGGCGGCCACCTTGACCGCGTAGCGGTCGTCGGTGTCGCGCACGAAGCCCCAGGGCGCGCGCGCCACGGCGTTGAGGAAGTCCATCGGCACGCCGGGGAAGGCGACGTAGGTGAGCAGCTGGCCCGCGGGGTGGTCGTAAGCCCGGCGCAGCACCTCGGGCAGCGTGGCCCCGAGGCGGCGGTTGATCGGGCCGTCCGGGTCGAGCTGCGTCCCTCGGCGCACGGTGTCGTGGTTGGCGCAGCCGCTGATCCAGCGGTCGCCGACGGCCAGGATCTCCTCGACCCGCCACCAGCGGTCCCACCAGAAGCCCTCGAGGGCGGGCGTGTTGTGGGCGAAGGTGAGCGGCCCCCACTGGAACGCGTGCGGCTGACGCTCGGTGACCTCGCGGTAGCGGCTGGCGGTCGGCCAGTCCTCGCGCGGCCAGGGGCGGCCGTCCTCGAAGACGCACCACGGCCGGTAGCGCACGCCGGCCGCCTCCTGCACCAGCTCGCCCATCTCGACGAGGAAGTCGTCGTCGTGCGCCAGCACGCCGGTGGCGGGGTCGAAGGTCTTGAGGTCCTGCGCGCCGTCGACGCGAATGCCGTCCGCGCCCACGTTCACGCGCCGGCGCTGCATCTCGAGCATGAGCGCCCGCACCCCCGGGTGCTGCTGGTTGACGTCCTGCCCGTACATGTTGGGCCCGCGGAAGAAGGCCGGGTCGAGGATGGCCAGGGACTGGTCGTCCGCGTGGCCGTACACCAGGTCGAGGATCAGCATCATCGGCCGGCCGGGGAACGTGTGGAGGGCGGCGGCCAACTCGATCGCCTCGCCGGGCCGGCCGTCCTCGAGCAGCGCCGGGTTCGTCGCCGCCATGCCGGCGAAGGCGACGTCGTAGCCCCAGTCGACGACGTCGGGCCGGCGCAGCCGCACCTCGAGCTCGACGTCGGCGTCGGGGTCGTCCGGCTCGTCGACCCGCGCCGGCGACCACGGCCACGGCCCCCGCTCGCGCTCGATCGTCGGCTCGATCGGCAGCGGCTGGATGGCGTCGTACTCGCTCAGGCAGCGCTCGAACGGCGTCAACGGCTCGCCCGCCGCGAGCTTCGCGGCCAGCCGCCGCAGGGCGCGCGTCAGGCTGGCCAGCGTGCCGCCGGCGGTGGCGGTCGCGACGTGCAGTTGCAGGACGTTGACCGGCGGCCCGAAGCGCCGCGGCGCTTCGGCGCCCGCCGCGTGCCGGGCGAAGAAGCCGGCGTCCGCCCGTCCCGCGTGGAAGGCGCCCAGGTCGACGACCTCCGAGGGCGCGAAGGCGCCGAACGGCATCGACGCGGCGAGCGGATCCGGCAGCTGCCGCCAGGCGCCGTGCTCGTCCGCCACCCCCAGGGCGTAGAGCGCGCCGAGGCGCCCGCGGTCGCCGACCGGCAGCCCGCGCACGGCGGCCCACAGGTAGGCGCCGTCGCGCGCGAGCGGCAGCCGCCGGCGCACGAAGCGCGCGGTCTCGGGGGGCCGCGCCGGGTCGAGGTCGGCCGGGGGCAGGAAGAGCTCCAGTCGCATGCGCTCGTCCGGCACCCGGCGGGCCTCCAGTTCGGGCGCCCAGAAGCCGAACTCGACGACGGTGCCCGGGGCACCGCGACGGACGTGCGCACCGAGTCGCGTGGCCCGTCGCCGCGCGCGGGCGAAGTCGTCGGTGTCGGCGTCGCCGTCCGCGCGCGATGCCGCGACGAGCGCGGCGGTGGCGTCGGCATCGAGGCGGGCGGGGGCGTCGGGCATGCGGCTCCTCCTGCGGCGCGGCGGCGCCTACCTGAGCCTAGCCGACGCCCGCGGTATCCTCCCCCATGCCCCTCCCCTACCTCGACCGCGTGGTCGTCGGCTGCTGGCAGTTGGCCGAGGGCCACGGCACGAACGTCGAGGACGGCCGGACCGTCCTCGAGGCGTACGCCGCCGCGGGCTTCCGCGTGTTCGACGCCGCGGACATCTACACCGGCGTGGAGGCGCTGCTCGGCGACGTCGTCGCGGCCCACGGCCTCGCGGGCGAGGTCCGGGTGCACACGAAGCTGGTCCCCGACCTCGCCGCGCTACCGACGCTGACCGCGGACGACGTCGCACGGGCGGTGGATCGCTCGCTCGCGCGCCTGCGCGTCGACGCGCTCGACCTCGTGCAGTTCCACTGGTGGGACCTCGCCGTGCCGGGGTACCTGGAGGCACTCGACGCCCTCGCGGAGCAGCGCCGCCAGGGCAGGGTGCGGGCGATCGGGCTCACCAACTTCGACCGGGTGCGCCTCGCCGAGATCCTCGACCACGGCGTCCCGATCGCCTCGTTGCAGGCGCAGGCCTCCCTGCTCGACCGCCGCACGCGCGGGGCCTTCGCCGAGCTGGCGGCGGCGAGCGGCGTCGACCTGCTGGCCTACGGCAGCGTCGCCGGCGGCCTGCTGTCCGACGCCTGGCTGGACCGGCCCGCCCCGGCCGGCACGCCCGAGAACCGCTCGCTGGTGAAGTACCTGCTGGTCGTCGAGGAGCTCGGCGGTTGGGACGCGCTGCAGGCGCTGCTGCGGGAGCTGCGCGCCATCGCCGACGCGCGCGGCAGCGACGTCGCCACGGTGGCCAGCGCCTGGTGCCTGCGGCAACCGGGCATCCGCGCCTGCATCGTCGGCGTGCGTTCTCGCCGGCATCTCGCCCGCCACGTGGAGCTGCGCGACGCGGCGCCGCTCACCGGCACGGAGGTGGCCCGCCTCGAGCGCGCCCGCGCCGCGTTCCCCGAGGTCCCCGGCGAGGTCTACGCGCTGGAGCGCGACCGGGAGGGGCGCCACGGCCGCGTGATGAAGTACGGCCTCAACGAGGCACGACCGTGACCGACGGCGAACGCACCTTCCGCCTGTACGACCTGCGCGTCGAGATCGTCGAGGTGGCCGCCGGGCTCGAGGACGTGTGCAACCACCGCCTCGGCGACCACTTCACGCTGTCGGGCGAGAACCTCTCCATCCCCGCCGGCCGCACCTTCAGCCTGTACGCCCTGGCCGCCGTGTTGCCGCTGCTGCCCGCCAAGCAGCGGGTGACGGACGCCGACGACTGGATGAGCAGCGACGACCTGGTCATGTGCCCCGACCCACAGTGCCGCGCGGTCATGCGGATCACCCGCACGGGGGTGCGCACCTTCCGGCGCGCCGACGTGACGGCGACGCCGCCGCCCGAGGGGAACCCCTGACCACCCGGCGGCGTCAGCCCTGCTCGACCTCGATCGTCACCTTCAGGTTGCCGCGCCGCGTCTCGCCGTGGACGGCGGTCACGCGGAAACGCCCCAGGCCGTCGGCCCACACCTCGTCGCCCTCCGCGGCCTCGGCGCTCTTCGACACCTGGCTCCCGTTGACGTGGACCCGCCCGGCGGCGATGCCCTTGGCGAACCAGCTGCGCGAGACCCCGAAGGCCTTGGCGCCCAGGGCGTCGACGCGCAACGACGGCACCACCGCGGCGCGCGTGCGCTCGCGGGCCTGGGCGAGCGCGTTGAGGGGCACCTCGACACCCGGCTCGCCCGCGGGGCGGACGCGGCCGGCGGTGGCGAGCACGTCCGCGGTCACGACCGCCGACGCCCCGCGGTCATCGACCAGCACGTCACCGATGGCGTCCGCGTCGACGCCGCCGGCGCGCAGGGCGGCGCGCACCGTCCCCTCGTCGCGGGCGCCCGCGAACCACAGCGCGGCCAGGCGCGGCCCCGCGACCGGCACCTCGAGCGGATGGGCGGTGACGACGCGCCGCTCGGCGCCGGGGCGGCCGCCGTCGACGGTCACGCCGACGCCGGCCGCCCGCAGGCGGGCGCTCCACGCGTCGGCCTCGCGCGGCGGCAGGAAGGGGCTCGACGCCACCCGCCCCCCCGCCGCGGCGGCGGCGAGCAGGTCGGCGCCGGCCGAGTCGCCAGAGGGCACGCGGCTCATCGCACGTCGACGACGGTGATCCCGAGCGCCCTGAGCCGCTCCGCGAAGCCGTCGGCGCCCTCGCCCGCGACGCGGAAGACCAGGTGCCGGCGGCCGTCGGCCGCCCCCGCGGTCACGATGGCCTCGACGTTCGACGGCGGCGCGGCCGCCGCGGCCTTCGCCAGCGAGCCGGGGGCGTCGGGCATGTCGACCGTGACGCGGCGACCGCCCTCGCGCAGGCCGAGGAAGTCGACGAACGCCCGTAGCAGGTCGGTGATCGTCAGGATGCCGACCACCGCGCCCTTCTCGACGACGGGGAGGCCCGACACGCGGTGCTCCTCCATCGTGAGCGCCGCCTGCTCGATGGCCTCGTCGGGGCCGATCGTGATGACCGGCGTGCGCATGACGTCCTTGAGCGTCAGCTTCGACAACAGGTAGTTCAGCTCGTACACCGACAGCGACGTCGCCGAGGAGGGCGTGGCCTCCTTCAGGTCGCGGTCGGTGACGATGCCCACGAGCCGGCCATCCTTGACGACCGGCAGGCGCCGGTAACCCGCCTCGCGCAGCCGCTGCATCGCCTCCATGACCGGGGTGGAGGGCGGCACCGTGTGGGGATCCTTCGTCATCCAATCGCGAACGAGCATGTCTCCTCCTTGGCCGGGGCCGGCGGCCGGCGGCCGCCCGTGCGCCGTCCCGCTGGCAACGGCGCCGAGGAGGCTGGGCCCCGCATCGCTCGGCTCACCCCAATCTAGCAGTTCGCCACCGCGTCCCAGCGTCCAGCACGAGCACGACCGGGCGGGAGCCCGGCGGGACCGACGATCACCGCGTGGCATGATGGACCCGTGACCGCGACCCTCGATCCGCTCGGTCAGCCCTTCCCCGCACCCCCCACCCGCCGCCGGCTGGTCGTCCTCGGTTCGACCGGCTCGATCGGCCGCCAGACCCTCGACGTGGCCGCATGGCAGGCGTGCGAGGTCGTCGGCCTGGCGGCGGGGCGGCGTTCCGACGCGCTCGTCGCGCAGGCGTGGCGCTGGCGCCCGCGGCTCGTGGCGTGCGACGCGGAGGTCGCCGGCGAGGTCGAGGGCCAGTTGCCGCCGGGCACCCGCCTGGTGGTCGGGCCCGCCGGGACCGAGGAGGTCGCCGCGCTCGAGGCGGACACGGTCGTCGCCGCCATCCCGGGGTTCCGGGGGCTGGCGCCGGTGCGCGCAGCGCTGCGCGAGGGACGCCACGTGGCGTTGGCGAACAAGGAGGCGATGGTGTGCGCGGGCCCGCTCATGTGGGCCGAGGCCGAGGCGCACGGCGCCCGGCTCACGCCGGTGGACTCCGAGCACGCCGCGCTCTACCAGGCGCTGCTCGGCGAGCCGCCGGAGGGCGTCGAGCGGCTCGTGCTGACCGCGTCCGGCGGGCCCTTCCGGCGAGCGCCGGCCGACCTGTCCACCGTCACGCCCGCCCAGGCGCTCGACCACCCGACGTGGCGCATGGGTCCGAAGGTGACCATCGACTCCGCGACGCTGTTCAACAAGGGCCTCGAGGTGCTCGAGGCCGCCTTCCTCTACCGCCTGCCGCTCGACCGCATCGAGGTCGTCGTGCACCCCCAGTCGCTCGTGCACGGCCTGGTGCGCTTCCGCGACGGCAGCATCAAGGCCCAGGTCGGCCCGCACGACATGCGCCTGCCGATCCAGTACGCCATCACCGCCCCCGACCGGCCGCCCGTGCCGCTCGAGCCGCTGCCGCTCGTCGGCGAGTGGACGTTCGAGGCCCCCGACACCGAGCGCTTCCCGGCCCTGGCGTTGGCCTACGCGGCCGGCGAGGCCGGCGGCGATGCCCCCGTGCGGCTCAACGCCGCCGACGAGGTCGCCGTGGACGCCTTCCTCGCGGGCCGTCTCGGCTTCGACGGCATCCCGCGGGTGCTGGCCGCCGTCGTCGCGACCGCCTCCGCGACGGCGACGGACTGGTCGACGCTGGACGAGGTCGATCGGGAGGCGCGCGCCGTGGCGCAGGAGGCGGTGGCGCGGTTCGGACGCCCCGCATGACCGGGCGCGGCTGGCGGTTGCCGTTCCGGCCCTTCGGGGTGCCGGTGGAGCTCGACCCCACGTTCGCGCTCATCCTGCCGCTCTTCGCCTGGCTCATCGGCTCGCAGGTGGCGGGCTTCGCGGAGCTCTTCGCGCAGCTCGGCGTCGACCTCGACCCCGCGCCCCTGGCGGTCGGCGCCGCGCCCTGGCTGCTCGGTGCATCGGCGGCGATCGGCCTGTTCGCCAGCGTGTTGGTCCACGAGCTGGGCCACGCCATCGTCGCGCGGCTCTACGGCGTGCGCACGCAGCGGATCACGCTCTGGTTCCTCGGCGGCGTCGCGCAGCTCGACGACGTCCCGCGCAGGCGCGGGGCGGAGGCCATCGTCGCGATCGTCGGACCGATCACGAGCGGCGCCCTGTCGCTGCTGCTGTGGACCCTGCTCCGCAGCGACCTCTTCGCCGGCGGCACCGCCTTCGTCATGGCCTACCTCGCCGTCACCAACGCCGGCCTGGCGGTGTTCAACCTGCTGCCCGCCCTGCCGCTCGACGGCGGCCGCGTGTTGCGCTCGCTGCTGGCGATCCCGCTGGGCGACGCCCGCGCCACCCGGGTCGCCGGCGCGGTCAGCCGCATCGTCGCCATCGCGCTCGGGGTCTACGGCTTCCTCACGCTGCAGGTGTTCCTGCTCGCCATCGCCTTCTTCGTCGATGCCGCCGGCCGCGCCGAGGTCGCCGCCAGCCAGGCGCGGCGTGCCTTCGAGGGGCGCCGGGTCCGCGAGGCGATGACCCCCGACCCCGTGGCGGTCGACCTCGGCTGGTCGCTCGAGCAGCTGCGGCGACTGCGCGCGTTCCGCGCCCACACGGCCTACCCCGTGCTCGACGTCGACGGCGCGCCGATCGGCTGGGTCCGCGCGTCGGACCTCGATCGCGGCGAAGACGAGACGGGCGTCGCCGGCCTGCTGCGGCCGGTCGAGACGGTCGCGGCCGACGAGGACCTGGAGACCGCCGTGCGACGCCTGGCCGCCGCCGACGCGGGCCGCCTGCTGGTGGTCGAGCGCGACGGCCGCGTGGTGGGCGTGCTGGCCAAGGCCGACGTCGTGCGCTGGTTGCAGCAGCGCGCGGGGTGACGCGCCGGGCCGAACCGACTCGGTGGGCGGCGGCACCCGTCGGGACGCATGGCTCTGGCATACTGCGGGCATGACCGGCCCCCGTCGCCCCACCGCGATCGAGATCCCGACGTGCTGACCGCCGTCGTCTTCCTGCTCGTCCTCATGAGCGCCGTGCTCGTCCACGAGTTGGCGCACTACCTCAACGCCCGCAGCGTCGGGCTGCCGGTGAAGGCGTTCAGCATCGGCATGGGCCCGGTGGTGGCGCGCTGGCACTGGCGCGGGACCGAGTGGCGCCTCTCGCTGCTGCCGCTGGGCGGCTACGTCGACCTGCCGGGCATGGCCCCCAAGGTCGGCGAGGACGGCCGCCTCGAGCACCCCGACGAGGGCATGGCCGTGCGACCGCTGCACCACAAGCTGTGGGTGCTGATCGGCGGCGTGATCGCCAACTACGGTCTCGGCATCCTGCTGCTCGCGGCCGCCGTGACGCTGGCGCCCGGGTACCGCGAGCTCGTGAGCGGCCAGCCGCCCGAGGTGCGTGGCGCCGTCGTGGTGGGCGTGGCGGAAGGCTCCATCGCCGAGCGCCTGGGCATCGTCGACGGCGACCGGCTGGTCGCGATCGGCGAGGTGCGCGAGCCGACGCCCGCCGAGGCGGTGGACGCGATCCGCAACGCGCAGGGCCTCCTCCTGCGGCTCGCGGGCGAGGACGGCGAGGTGCGGACCGTGACGGCCGACTGGCCGCCGCCGGACCTGGCCGAGGGCGAGCGCCCCGTGCTGGGGGTCCAGTTGGCGCCCCTCGAGGTCGACCCGGTCGCGTTCGGCACCGCGCTGATCGAGTCCGCCGGCTTCGGCCTGCGGATCTTCCCGGAGGTGGTGACGGGCTTCGCCCGCGGCTTCGGCGCGGCGCTGTCGGGCCGCCCGAACGAGGACGTCGCCGGCCCCGTCGGCATGGTCACGCTCGTCGGTCAGGCGGCGCAGGTCGGCCTGGCGCCCGTGCTGCTGTTGGCCGCGCTCATCAACTTCTCCCTGGCGGTGTTCAACCTGCTGCCGATCCCGGGCCTCGACGGCGGCCGCATGCTGCTCGCGACGGTCGTCGCCGTCCGCGGCCGGCCGTTCCGCCCCGGGCAGGAGGAGACGCTGAACTTCATCGGCATCGCGGCCGTCCTCTTCCTGATCGCCCTCATCACCGTGCAGGAGCTCGGCGGACTGCTCTTCGGATGAGGCGCCGCCCCGCCGGGCGCGACGCCGTCGTGCTGATCCCCGCGCTCGACGAGGCCACGACGATCGCGAGCGTCATCGCCGTCGCGCGCGCGGCCGCGGTCGGACCGGTCGTCGTCGTCGACGACGGGTCCACGGACGGCACCGCCGAGGTCGCCGCCGCCGCCGGGGCGGAGGTCGTGCGCCTGGCGTCGAACCGCGGCAAGGGCGGGGCCCTCGAGGCCGGCGCCCGCGAACGCCGCGAGGCGGTGGTGGTGCTGCTCGATGCCGACCTGACCGGCCTGGTGCCGAAGCACGTGCGGGCGCTCGTTCGTCCGGTCGCCGCGGGCGAGGTCGACATGACCCGCGGGGTGTTCGTCGGCGGGCGCTGGGCGACCGCCCTCGCGCAGCGGATGCTGCCCATCCTGAACGGCCAACGGGCCCTGTCGCGCGAGGGCCTGCTGGCGGTTCCGGGGCTGGCGGAGAGCCGCTACGGGGTGGAGATCGCGATCGCCGAGCACGCCAAGGCCGCGGGCTGGGTCACCCAGGACGTCCCGCTGTCGGGGGTGTCGCAGGTCGTGAAGGAGGAGAAGCGCGGCATCGTGCGCGGCGTCCTCATCCGCCTGCGGATGTACGCGGAGATCCTGTGGGCGTACCTGTGGCTGCCGTGGCGGCAGCGGCCGGCGCCCGGCGACGCCCGCGCGCGGACCCCGGGGCCCCGCCCGCGGTAGGCGCGGATCGGCCCCGGCCTAGCGTGCCTCGCCGGTCGCCGCGCCCAGCCGCGCCTCGATGGCCTGGGCGTGGGCCTCCAGCCCCTCGGCCCGGGCCAGCCGGGCGGCCGCCGCGCCGATCGCGTCGACGCCGGCCTGCGACAGGCCGATGAGCGGCAGCACCCGCTGGAAGTCGCGCACGTTGATGGCGCTGGAGAAGCGCGCGGTCCCGCCGGTGGGCATGACGTGGGAGGGCCCGGCGGCGTAGTCGCCGAGCGCCTCGAGCGAGGTCTCCCCCACGAACAGCCCGCCGGCATGGCGCACCGCGCCGACCCACGACCACGGATCGCGCACGAGCAGGCAGAGGTGCTCGGGGGCGTAGGCGTTCGCCACCTCGAGCGCGGTGGGCAGGTCGTCGACGAAGACGACGGCGCCGCGCCGTTCGAGGCTCTCGCGGGCGGTCGCGGCCGTCGGCAGCGTCGCCAGGCGCCGCTCGATCGCCGCCTCGACCCGCGTCCAGAGCCCGGCGTCGACGGTCACCAGGACCGGCTCGGCGCCGTCGTGCTCCGCCTGGGCCAGGAGGTCGGCGGCCACGTGCTCCGGGTCGGCGTGGCCGTCGGCGACGACCAGCGTCTCGGTCGGTCCCGGGAGGGACGCGATGCCGACCTCGCCGAACACCTGCGCCATGGCGATGACGACCCAGGCGGAGCCGGGACCGACGATCTTGTCGACGCGCGGCACGCTCTCGGTGCCGTAGGCGAGCGCGGCGATCGCCTGCGCGCCGCCCAGGCGGTAGACGGCCGTCAGGCCCAGGCGCTCGGCCGCGTAGAGCAGCGCGGGGTCCACGCTGCCGTCCGCGCGCGGCGGCGTCGCCACGACGATCTGCTCCACGCCGGCCACCTGCGCCGGCACCGCGCTCATGATCAGCGAACTGACCAGCGTGGCGGCGCCGCTGGGGACGTAGCAGGCGACCCGCTCGAGGGGTCGGATGATCTGCCCCAGGACGCCGTCGGCACCGGCGGCCACGAAGCCCTCCGACGGCTGGCGCTCGTGGAAGGCCCGCACGCGCTGGATCGACGTGTCGATCGCGGCGGCGAGGTCGCCGTCGAGCGCGCCGGCGGCCGCGCCGCGGGTGGCGGCGTCGACCTCGAACGCCTCGAGCCGCACGCCGTCGAGGCGCTCGCCGATGTCGGCCAGGGCGGCATCACCTCGCCGCCGGACGTCCGCCAGGATGGCGGCGACGATGGCGTGGCGTTCGGGGTCGTGCTGGGCGCTGCGACGGTGGCGGAAGGCGGTGAGGGCGGCCTCGCGGCCGTGGAGTTGGCGCATGGCCCGACAGTCTACCCGCGGGGTAGCATGCCGCGCATGTCGCGTTCCCTACGCGTGCTGTGGCGGGCCGCGCCGCCCGATCCCCGCCCGACCGACGTCGAGCTCCCGCCGGGCTGCGAGCTCGTCGTCGAGCGGGACGAGGCGCGCGCGCTGGCGCACCGCGACGCGGTCGACGTCTTGGTCGACGGCCGGCCCGGGCCGCTGCTCGACGGCCGGCGCCTCGCGCACGTCATCGTGCCCTGGGCCGGCTTCCCGCCCGGCCTGCGCGAGGCGCTCCTGGAGCGGCCGCACCTCAAGGCGTACAACGCCCACTACAACGCGTCCTTCGTCGCGCAACACGCGCTGGCGCTGCTCCTCGCCGCGGCCCAGCGCCTCGTGCCGCTCGATGCCGCCCTGCGCCGCGGCGACTGGGGCGACCGCGCGCGGCCCGAGCGCTCGCGCCACCTCGCGGGCGGCGAGGCGCTGCTGCTCGGCTTCGGCGCCATCGGTCGGCACCTGGCGCCCATGCTCCGCGGGCTCGGGATGCGCGTGAGCGCCCTGCGGCGCCGGCCCGACGGCGAAGAGGACGGCGTGCGGATCATCGGACGCTCCGAGCTGCCCGAGGCGCTGGCCCGGGCGGACGCGCTCCTGGTGTCGCTGCCCGCCACGCCGGCCACCGTGGGCTTGATCGACCGCGAGGCGTTGGCCCGGATGCGGCCCGACGCCCTGGTGGTCAACGTCGGACGCGGGACCGTGATCGACGAGGACGCCCTCTTCGACGCCCTGGCGAGCGGTCGCCTGGCGGGCGCCGGGTTGGACGTCTGGTGGCGGTACCCGGACGGGCCCGAGGCCCAGGCGGCGACCCCGCCGGCCACCCGACCGTTCTGGGAGCTGCCGAACGTCGTCCTCAGCCCGCACCGGGGCGACGCCACGGACGCCTCCGAACGCGCCCGCGTGGCGGACGTGTGCGCCACCCTACGGGCCATCGCCGAGGGGCGCGAGCGGTCGCGGGTCGACGTCGCGGAAGGCTACTGAGGCGGCGCCCGGCGCACGGCGGGGGTGCCATGCCAGCGGCCGCACCCCGGGGGGTGCGGCCGTTCCGTTCGGGTGGGCGGCGGCGGTCGGTCGCGCCGCGGGAGGCGAGGCATCGCCCCAAGGGCGCGGCGTGGCCGCCGACGCGCGCTCAGGCCGCGCGCACCCGCTCGACGAGCGCCTTGAAGGCGGCCGGCTCGCGCACGGCCAGGTCGGCGAGCACCTTGCGGTCGAGCTCGACCCCGGAGCGCCGGAGCCCGGCGACGAAGGTGGAGTAGTTCATCCCCTCGAGGCGGGCGGCGGCGTTGATGCGGGCGATCCACAGGCGCCGGAAGACGTTCTTCTTGTCGCGGCGGTCGCGGTACGCGTAGTCCGCGGCGTTGAGCAGCGTCTGCTGGGCGATGCGGAAGCTCTTCGAGCGCAGGCCCCAGAAGCCCTTGGCGCGCTTGAGCAGCTTCTGGTGGCGGCGGCGGCGGACGATCCCGGTCTTGGCCCTAGGCATGTCGGCCCGCCCTCACGCGTACGGCAGCAGCCGCTTGATGCGGTCCGCTTCCGGCTTGGCGATGACGAGCGTGACCCGACCCTGGCGGATGCGCTTCCCCGACTTCTTGTAGTTCAGGTGGCGCTTCCCGGATCGCATGGCCACGACCTTACCTCGCCCAGTGATCTTCACACGGGCTTTGGTGCCCTTATGGGTCTTCATCTTCGGCATGCGTTTCGTCTCTCCTCGTGCACCGGTGTGCGACCGGCGGCGCCCGCCCGCTGGCGGTGAGGGGTTGGCGGAGGTTCGATCGCGAGGGTCAGTCGGCCACGGCAACAGGGGCGTTCGTCGCGGCGGACGCGGGCGTCGCCGCCGGCGTGGCCACCGGCACGGGCCGGAGGACCATGTTCATGTCCATCCCGGCGATCACCGGCGCGGAGTCGACCACCGCGAGCTGCGTGGTGTCGGCGGCGACCCGGTTGAGGATCTCCTGACCGAGCTCGGGGTGGGTTCGTTCGCGTCCGCGGAACATGATCGTCACCTTGACCTTGTGACCGTCCTTGAGGAACCGACGGATGTGGTTCACCTTGGTCTCGTAGTCGTGGCGGTCGATCTTGATCCGGAACTTGATCGACTTCATCTCCTGGCTGCGCGAGCGCTTGCGCGTCTCCTTGGCCTGCTGCTGGAGCTCGTACCGGTACCGGCCGTAATCCATCAGCTTCGCCACGGGGGGCTGCGCCTGCTCGCCGACCAGCACGAGGTCGAGGTCCTGCTCCCGGGCCAAGCGCATGGCGTCGCGGGTATCCACGATGCCTCGCTGCGTCCCTTCGGCGTCGATCAGTCGGACCTGCCGCGCGCGGATCTGGTCGTTGACCTTCATCTCTCTCGCGATGGACTTCACCTCCTGGTGCTCGCACCGCACGTCGCCACTTCCGCGGCGGCATGGAGCGCGGCGTCCGAGTGTAGCAGACTCGGTCGATCGGCGTCCACGCGAGCCGAAGACGTGCGCACGGACGCGTGATAGCCTCGCGCGCATGAGCGCCGCGGCGAGGCTGATGGACGGCTACCCCTCCGGCCGCGCCTTCGACGAGGCGATCGCCGGCGACGGCTCGGTGCGGGCGCCGTACCGCGACGTGATCGCGTGGCTCGAGGGCTACGGGGCGCGCGAGTTCGCGCGCCGCCGCCAGCTGATCGAGCTGGTGTTCCGCAACCAGGGCATCACGTTCACGGTCTACGGCGACGACCTCGGGACCGAGCGCAGCTTCCCCTTCGATCCCGTCCCCCGCCTGATCACGGCGCCGGAATGGGCGGCGATCGACGCGGGCCTGCGCCAGCGCGTGCGTGCGCTCAACCTGTTCCTGGCGGACGTCTATGGCGAGCGGCAGGTGCTCGCGGACGGGGTCGTGCCGCCCGACCTGGTGCTGCGCAACCCGGCGTACCGCCCGGCGCTCCGGGGCGTCGCCGTCCCCCACGGCGTCTACACGCACGTCGTCGGCACCGACCTCATCCGCGACGAGCAGGGTCGCTTCCTCGTGCTCGAGGACAACCTGAGGGTGCCCTCGGGCGTCAGCTACATGCTCGCGAACCGGGCCGCGATGACGCGCAGCTTCCCGCGCATGATGGAGGCGACCCCCGTGCGCCCGGTGCGCCACTACCCGGTCGCCCTGCTCGAGTGCCTCCGCGGCCTCAGCCCGCGCGACGTGCCGGATCCGACGGTGGTCGTGCTCACGCCGGGGCCGTACAACGCCGCGTACTTCGAACACGCCTTCCTGGCCCAGCAGATGGGCGTGGAGCTCGTCGAGGGCCGCGACCTGCTGGTCGACGATGGGCGCCTGTGGATGCGGACGACCCAGGGACGCCGCCAGGTCGACGTCGTCTACCGCCGGGTCGACGACGACTTCCTCGATCCCGCCGCCTTCCGGGCGGACTCGGTGCTCGGTGTCCGCGGGCTCGTCGACGCCGTCGCCGGCGGCCGGGTAGCGCTGGCGAACGCCATCGGGACCGGCGTGGCGGACGACAAGGCGATGTACACGTACGTGCCGGAGCTCATCCGCTACTACCTGGGCGAGGCACCCCTGCTGCCGAACGTGCCCACCTGGCGCTGCGGCGATCCCGGGGTCCTGGAGCAGGTGGAACGCGACGCCGCGTCGCTCGTGATCAAGGAGGTCGGCGGGGCAGGCGGGTACGGCATGCTGGTCGGGCCCGAGTCCGACGCCGCCACGCGCCTCACCTACCTGGCCCAGGTGCGCGCCGACCCCGGGCGCTACATCGCGCAGCCCGTCGTGCAGCTCTCCACCCATCCGACGTTCGACCCGGAGAGCCAGCGACTCGTGCCGCGCCACGTGGACCTCCGCCCGTACGTGCTCGTCGGCGAGGACATCACCATCGTCCCGGGCGGCCTGACCCGGGTGGCCCTGAAGGCCGGCTCGCTGGTGGTCAACTCGTCCCAGGGCGGCGGCTCGGCGGACACCTGGGTGCTGGAGGCGGACGCGGCGGACGCCGTCGGGGGTGACGGCGCGTGCTGAGCCGCCTGGCCTCGTCGCTGTTCTGGCTGGCGCGCTACCTGGAACGCGCCGAGCACACGGCCCGGCTGCTGGAGGTCAACGTCCACGCGATCGTCGAGGCGCCGCTGGCGCCCGGGGGACGCGGCATCGTCGCCGAGCAGTGGGCGCCGCTCCTGCGCGTGACCGACAGCGAGGGGGAGTTCCGCCAGCACTTCGAGCGCGCCGACGGCGCGTCGGTGGTGCAGTGGCTGACCGTGCACGAGGCCAACCCGGGCTCGATCCGGGCGAGCCTGACGTTCGCCCGCGAGAACGCCCGGTCGCTGCGCGACCGCATCTCGACCGAGACGTGGGAGGCGATCAACCGCGCCTACCACGCCCTCGCCGCCGGGCGACCGCGGCCCCCCGAGGACGACGCGCTGTACGCGTACTGCGCGGACGTGCGCGAGGCGAGCCACCTGGTGGCGGGCATCATCGATGCGACCCTGCCGCGCGATCTCGGCTGGTACCTGATGGTGGCGGGGCGTTCGCTGGAGCGGTCGGACAACGTCATCCGCACGCTGATGGTGCGCTACCGGCGCGCCGACGAGGGACCGGTCGCCGAGGGCCTCGAGGCCCACCGCGCGATGGCGTTGCTGAAGTCGATGTCGGCCTACGAGGCGTTCCGCAAGCGCCACCGGGCGGCGCCGGGACCCGCGAGCATCGCGGCGTACCTGCTGCTCGATCCGGAGTTCCCGCGCTCGTTGCGGCGGGCGCTCGCCACGCTGCACGAGGCGCTGCAGGCGATCGCCTCGTTCAACCCGCAGACCTCGGGCGAGGCCGTGCGGCAGGCGGGCTGGCTGGCCGCGCAGGTGGCGTACTGCCCGGACGCGTCGCGCATCGTCGACGACGGCGAGCCCTCGCTCCAGGAGATGCTGGACGCGCTGGCGGACATCGCCACGGCGATGGGCCGCACCTACTTCGGGGAGGGGTCGCCCGCAGCCTAGGCGCTCGGGGCCACGGCGTGCCGCACGCCGATCCGCACGAGC